>Ga0102593_1000764_pt1 | contig 43206 bp, 54 predicted proteins | sample AraplaCol_mMS_r2_2_FD_76862 | JGI IMG/M metagenome (GOLD analysis project Ga0102593, IMG submission 76862) | Arabidopsis root microbial communities from North Carolina, USA - plate scrape MF_Col_mMS_r2 (SPADES assembly) (version 2) | ecosystem: Host-associated > Plants > Roots > Endosphere...
TCTTGAAGCGCGGCGATCACGTCCCTCAGCCGCCCTCTCGGTTCGTCCATCCGGTTGACGAAGAGGATGCACGGCGTCTCCGAGGCTTCGACTATCCGCAGATAGGGCGCGGCGAGCACAGCCTCCTCGGGTGCCGATGAAACGCACAGGATGCAGGCGTCGCTGGCAAGAAGCGCGTGCTGCGCATGCGCCAACGCTTCGTTGGGTCCTGGCGCATCCAGCGCACACCACGCCTCGTTTCCGAAGGTGAATTCCGTTAGGTTCAATCCATAGGGGGAGCTGGATTTTTTCGGCGCCCCCTCCAAGGAGCCGAGCTTTTCCACGACTGTCGATTTTCCGGTCTGCGAGGGTCCAAGCACGGTAAAGCAGCGCATCGGTCTTCCTCCAACTGCCATAAACACAATTTTCAGCCATCATAGGATGCCCTGAACCGCTGCAAGGCGCCAGAGGTGTTCAGTTTCACGACGCTTTGACTTAGACTTGCATTTGAGGCTGATCCATTGAGCTTACGGTTCGATACTAAATCCGAGAAAGTCTCGTTTGATCTTGAAGCCAACCCGACGGGCTGGCCGGACAATTGCTTCTTCCGCCTTTATCGACCTAGGCTTCGGGGGCTGATTACGGCCAAGGGCTGGAAGCCGTCGACGGCGGAGGGCGTCAGGTTCAGTTCCTCCGCAGTTGCATGAAAACTCTCCGCCCGCGCCGCTGTTTGTGCCAGGGACGTAGGAACGTCCTGCGCCGAGGCGGATGTTAACTGACCGCTAGAGCCAATATCGGTTCCTCGGGGGAAGCATCATGCGTGCGCTCCCTCATTCTTTTGGATAGCTTTTCGCGCATCGTAAAAGCGTAATACTATCTTGGCGGGAAATCCGGAGAGGGGCATGCAATATCGCCAAAGGTCGGTGCTGTTCGCAGCACCTTGGCTGATCATCGGAGCTGCCGCAGTCGGCGCTTCGAGCGGTATAACGATTGCAGACTTCGAAAAGCCGGAACTGTTAGTCGCCGCACTGTTTGTCGGCATTATCATCGGAATGGCCGTTGAGCAGTTCCTCGCCACGATGAACAAACAGGCGTGGCGGCAGAGAAGCAGATCACGCTGGGAGAACCGGCGCCGAAACGAGCGCATCGTACCGAGGCCCTGGCTTCAGACGCCAGTTGCGGAGCGATTGCGACCGGTCGACGCTGCGGATCAACTGCGTATCGTGATGCGCTCGAATTTCACGATTCAACCATTGCTGAACAAAAGCGAAGCCCGGGTGTTTTGGGAGCTCGACAGCGTCGTGATCGGCTGCAATTCCTCCTGGCAGGTGATGGCGCAGGTTTCATTGGGCGAGATCCTCCGAAGTGCCGATCCGGAGGCCTACAGTTGCATCAACTCCAAACGTGTCGACCTGCTCCTCGTGGACGGTAACTGCCAACCGCGGCACGTCATCGAATACCAGGGCGGAGCGCACCATCAAGGAGCCACGGCCGCGCGTGACGCGGTAAAGAAGGAGGCGCTACGACGCGCCGGGATCGGCTATTATGAAGTGGTGGCTGGTCAAACGACGCCGTCGGAACTCAGGCGATTGGTCGAGAAGCTGGTGGACAAGCCGAGTGTCACTTAAAGCGATCTCAACACGCATGACTGCACGCTCGTGCCTCTCTGAGTGGATAAGCAGATTGCCGTGCCTTAATGGAATTGAGGCGCACCCGAGATGATCTCCGACTTCGAGGCAGTTCGCGAAAATCTGTTTCCGGCGAGTCACGGAGCGATCGAGGACTGGAGCAAGTTCCCCTGGCATCGTGATCGAACCAATCAAATTCAGGCTTATAAGGCGCATTCGTCGCAAGCCATCGCAATCGATGTCTTCGGCACCCTGAAGATGAGCAGAGACCGCGATCGCATTTTCGACGCCATCGCTGAGTGCGTGGGGGTGGCACGGGGTGGCCCATGGGCAGTAATACTCGAGTGGACTGATACCGATCGGCTTCTGAGAGAACCCAGGCCGACGCAAGTGGATGCACTTGCCGTCGGCTCTGCGGCCGCACTTGTCATCGAGTGCAAGTTCACCGAGCCCGCAGGACAATGTAGCCAAACGGCCGTTTCTCGCTCGGGCGAACGCCAATGCAACGGAAACTACGAAGACCAAATCAACCCAGGCAATGGCGTGCGATCGCGATGCGCTCTGACAGGCAAGAGCATCCGGTACTGGGAATACATCCCAAAGATCTTCGAGCTCGATCCAGGTGTGGACCATACGCCCTGCCCCTTTAAGGGAGACGCCTATCAGTGGATGCGCAACGCCGTGTTGGCGGCTGCGCTAGGCAAACACCGCAATCTTCAAGCGGCTGCCCTAGCAGCCTTTGCCGATCATCCAATTTTTCCAACAGCGCGAAAAGTGAAACGAGGCCTGGTGGATCCTAGTCTCGCCGGCCAAGGGGCGATAACGCCTGTCTCATACCAGCAGATCATTGCGATCGCCTGCCAAGTCGGCCGTGACCGAGCGCTCTGGAACGAGCTTTCTGCATGGATAGATCATAAGATCGCACGGGCAGCGTCGCGAAAATCGGACTTCCAAGAGGTTCGAAATGGATGCTGATATCTGGAATGGAGCCTTCTATGACGATGGCGAGTGGGTTTCCTGGTCCGACGTGGAAGAACAACTCCAATATCAAGAGTGGCGTGCCAAGTATCCCAATGCGATTAGACATCTGATCCCATATTTTCAGGACCTCTTGGCACTGGCCGAAAGCTACCACCGTGAGACAGGTCGTCATCTTGATGTGTACGGCGTCATTGGTGAACTGTTCGGAGCAATCACCTACGGAATAAAGCTGAATAAGAACTACGCGCGGGGTGCCGACGGGCGGCTGGGCAACGACCACGTGGAGATCAAAACCATCACGCCGTTCAAGTCCAAGGACGAGGTTTCCGTCAAGGTGTCGAGTAATTTCAGCAAGCTGCTCGTCGTGAAAATCAACGGCGACTTTGAAGTGTCGTCGCGGATGGTTGACCGCTCGAAGCTTCCGAAAACGACCAAACCTCTCCTGAGGATAAGGTGGAGCGATCTGCCCAAAGGCCAATGACGACTTCATGCGTGATCGCGCCAAGTGGCGAACCCCTCAGGCCCTCGAGCGCCCTCTCCTCTCGTGCGGCAAACTTTGGTTGCACGACGTAGCAGCCAAAAATCATTAATTCAGAATTTTAGATGCACGCGTATAGTCCGCTTGGCATCACAGCATCCGTGCCTTGAGGGGTCGAGGGCAATGAACTGGAACACATCGTCGACATTCACGGCCGCTTTGGGCGCCGCTTGCGGTGATTGCGGCATTGGCCAGTGGCGGCAGGGCGCGGCGTTAGCACATCGAGATCCGACAATCTCTGAAGTCCAAATTCAATATCATCCGACCGCAAAGAGGCAGGCTCCGAAAGGTGCTGGGGCTTATCAGGTGTTTGGCCGCTCGCGATGAGCAGCGTGACAAGTGTACTATCCCAGTCTGCACAACCGGCGAAAATCCTCAGAAAACTCGACGCTTCGGGCTCCATCCCTCGGACCATGAATAGGAACGCAACTTGACCGGCCATTTGCTGCGCGCCGGCCTTGCCCTCCTCGGGCGATGTCGAGGAGCGCTATGTTGAAAAACAGCAGGGGCACACTTCGGCTGAGTTGACACGCAATCGTCAGCTGCGGTGCGGCCGCTTCCGCAGCAACCTCACCAAGCGTCTTGGCTTTAAGGGTCCCTCCCCAAGCGGTCAAAATTGCCGGCTGGGTGTTCGCGCTTCAATTGAAATCGGGGAGTAAAAGCTACAGGGCTGTAGGGACCTTATCCCGCCAGCATACGTGCGAGCATATTTCTGATGTGGTCCTGCGCGCTGTAGAAAATTGCCGCGACAATGATTTTGCGGCTATCTTCTACCGGTAGAAACCAAATAGCTGCCTTGTCCCGCCGAAGAAACCGGATCCCGGGATGAATATCGGGCCGCAGAGTCCCGATATAAGGCGTATCGACGAGACGATCGATTTCGACACGCAGTTTGTGGATCCGTTCAGCGGTGCGCTCCACCGCCTCGTCAGGCGAGTCCCCGAGTTCGACATAGGCGCCGAACAGATGATCGAAGATCAACTCGAAATCGCGTTCGGCATCCTCTGAATATTCAAGAGTCCACACGAACAACCCGTCGCTTCCGCTCAATCATTGCCGAGACGCGGCTTTCCATTTCCGTCGCAGTAATCATAGGTCCATTCAATCGCCGCTGAACCAATTCGCGAAGCGCTGCCGTTTCGACGGTCTCGGTTTCCGTCTTTTGGCGAAGCAGTTCTAGGCCCTGCTGAAGAACGGAACTCAGGCTGGCATACCGGCCGCTCTCCACCAACGAACGGGCAAACGCATCCTGCTGGTCGGTCAGCGAGATCGACGATTTGACACTCATAGGTTTAACTCCTTTGAACCTAATTTGCTACTCAGTAGCACATTTGTCAATATAACGAGATGTCCGTCAGGGCGGCAAAGGATGGCCGCGCAATGTCAATCCAGGATCAACGCTGGATCAATCGCTTTCTGCTGGTTCGCGGTCCGCGTCACGATGTGCGCCGCCGAGCGCCCCGCCGGGGGCCGAGTGTCCCAAGCGATTCATGAATATCCGGTTCTCGGACTCTCAGCACTAGCTGTGTGGAAAGCTCCTCGGACATATGCTCGACAGCTACCCGATCACCATGTTTCTACCCGAGGCTTTAGCCTGATAAAGGTTTTCGTCCGCGGCTTTCAAACAAGAGTGTGGATGAAACCCCGGCCGGCAATGAAACACACCGATACTCGCCGAGATTAGCACTTTCGAACCCGAAGGAGATCGCAGATCAATACGCGCGATCTCTTCCCGGATTTCCTCGCTACGTATAAGCATCTCGGCAGGCGTCAAATTGCGTTGAAACAGACCGAACTCTTCGCCCCCGAGGCGTCCTGCGAACCCTGACTGCCCTTGGTAGCGGGCGAGGATAAGACCGGTGCAGCGGAGTGCTTCATCGCCCGTTGCATGACCATATCGGTCGTTGATCGACTTGAAATAGTCGAGGTCCAGAAACAGCAAGGCGCCGGATACACCGTGTTGACTGGTCGCGTCTAGCTCTTCAAGGAAGGCGCTGCGAGTGAGGGTGCCCGTCAGGCCATCCGTGCGAGATTGGAGGCGAAGGGCGTCATAAGCGTCCGCGAGCTTGTTCAAAGCCTCTTTTGTCGCAGCTTCAGCGCGTCGGACTTTTTCCGACTGAGTAAAATGCAGCGCCGAAGCCGGGATCGATATCGCCAGCGGGCAAAAAATCGTCATGAATAGGCCAGCGCCTGCCACTTGTCCGCCCAACAGTGGAACAATGATGAATGAAAGTGCCAGTGAGGCGAACACTGAAAGCAGTCCAGTTAAAATAGACTTTTCGACAATACGACGCATCAATACCACCGTGACGAAGTGAAACTGCTATGAGCTCATCAATTTAAAATGGGTTGAAACACATCGATAAAACTTGATTCATGCGTCTCTCTCACCGACGATTTGCCTCGAATGGCCACCCCCCGCTGTTTTTAACTATGCGAGAAAGCGCGGCTGCGCGGTCGCGTCATCGTGGCCGTCTTGAATGGTCGTGGAACATCGAGAGGTTTATCCCATGATTGCCGCCCGGCGAATTTGCGCGTCTAAGCCTGCCGGCAGAAGACGGGAAGGCTCGCCGGACGGCCTGTCGTCAGGCAACTTTCCTCGCCATCCCGACCGAGCGCGGCGCGGTTTCAGCGAAACCGAACTGTCGGTACAGGCGGTTCGCCGGGACGTCGGCGATCAGACTGACATAGGCCGTCTTTGGCAACTGGTTCTCGATATGGTTCGTCAGCGCGGCCATGATCATCTTGCCAAGCCCCCTGCCCTGGTGTTCGGGCATGATCGCGACGTCGGTGACTTGAAAGAAGCAGCCTCCGTCGCCGATGATGCGACCCATGCCGATTACCGCGTCGCCGCTCATCAGGCAGACACTAAAGATCGAGTTGGGCAGCCCCTTTTCGGCCGCCTCTTTCGAAAAGGGGCTGAGGTCCGACAGGTATCGCAGGCGCAGGTAATCGTCGATGCCCGGGACGCGGAGCTCGATGCGGTAATCGTCATGCTGGGTCATGTGATGCCTTTCAATGTACGTCTCCTAAAAAATCTCTCTCGCCACCGTTATCGCGGTGCTGGCGATTGATGGGCCAAGTTATCGCGCTATGAACTGGCCCTAAAAAGATAACAGAACGTCTCTCCAGGCCATGTTTCCTCCGAACCACTCTCTAATCATCCGCAAACGGCTGCGATCACTTGCCAATAACCGCGGCCGACAATCGCGCTTGAAATGGAACTCGGGGCAAGCCAAAGGTCCCGAAGACTGTGGTGATGGAAGTTTCATCCAGAGCTCTGTCCCTAAGCGGGAAAAAATCCGTGCGCTTAACCATGTTGATTAGCCTTTGATTCATCCTCCCAGAGCAGTTTGCGGCCGGGATGGCTGGGAACCAACCTCAAAGGATCAAAAGCTATGACCTATGCACTCGTGCTTTTCTCGGCGGTAACGGCGATCGTGGTGTCCATTTCGGCGATTGGCACTGCACCGGCGCCGAATAGCAAGTGGCCGGAAATCCATTCGGAAAAGACCTCCAGACTGGCGCCGGTGCACCGGCCCTGAGCCGCCATATTGGATGAATAGCGGATTCGCGAAGCGGCGTCGGTTGCGCCGCTTGCATTGGACAAAGCCACCTCAACAGACGCTGCTCAGGCGGATTACGCCTGCGGCCGCGGCTGCGATACCGGTCAGGCCCTCATCAGCGCTAATTTCCACGTCGATATCGGGATACTGCGCCAAAAACAACGTGGACTTCCTGCAGAGCGCACGACGGAAGCGTGGTGGTACCCTCAATAACGCCACGGTGCCGTGCGATCGATCCATTCGCGCGTCCGCGCTTCGGGATCGGCGTTCAAGGTGATGTCGGTGACAACCGCCACGGTGTCAGCGCTCGCGTCGAATACGCCCTGTAGCCTGTCCACATTCAAGCCTCCGATGGCCACCAGCGGCAAGGGTGCGACACGCTTCTTCCAATCCGTGATCCGTTCCAGACCTTGCGGCGCCCATTTCATCTGCTTGAGAATGGTGGGATAGATCGGGCCGAGCGCCACATAGTCAGGTTTCGCAGCCAACGCCGTTTCGAGCTCCGTCTCGTCATGTGTGGAAAGACCGAATTTCAGGCCGGCTCTGCGAATAGCATCAAGGTCGGCTTCCACCAGATCCTCCTGGCCCAGATGGATGAAATCGCATCCCTCGTCGATCGCCAGTTTCCAGTAGTCGTTGACAACCAGCTGGCAATTCGCCGCTGCGCAAACGGCCTTGGTACGACGGATTTCCTGGCGCAGGATCTCGTCCGGGCGATCCTTCACGCGCAGTTGCACCAGTTTGACGCCCAGCGGCACGAGACGTTCGATCCATTCGGAACTGTCGACGATGAGATAGAAGGGATCGAGCCTCATGCGAAAACGCCCTTTCCGACAACCGGGGTGGACGGTACCGCCATGTCGCGCGGCTCCAGCATGCCGGAAAGATAAGCGAGCCTTCCGGCCTCGATCGCCTTGCCAAACGCCTCGGCCATGGCAGGCGGATCGCCTGCGACGGCGACCGCGGTATTCAGCAGCATCGCGTCGTAGCCGAATTCCATCACCGTTGCCGCATGCGACGGCCTCCCGATCCCCGCATCCACGATCAGCGGGATGTCCGGAAAGGCGCTCCGCATTGCCTTGAGCGCGGAAGGGTTGCGCGGACCGGCCGCAGAACCGATCGGCGCGCACCAGGGCATCAAGACCCGACATCCGACGGAGACCAGTTTTTCACCGACCACCAGATCGTCCGTCGTATAGGGAAATACGCAAAACCCTTCCGAACAAAGAATGCGTGCGGCTTCGACCAGTTCGAACACATCCGGCTGGAGACTGTCGTGATGGCCGATCACCTCGAGCTTGATCCAGTCGGTACCAAATACTTCGCGCGCCATCTTGGCGGTCAGGATCGCCTCCGACGCACTGTGACATCCCGCGGTGTTGGGCAGGACGTGCACCGCGAGCTGGCGGATGAGTTCGAAGAAGGCTCCCCCCGTCTTTCCGCCGGCCGTTTCGCGGCGAAGCGAGACCGTGACAATCTCCGCGCCGGACCGGCTCACCGCCTCGGCTAGGACGGCCGGCGAAGGATAACGCGCGGTACCGAGCAGAAGCCGCGAAGACAGTGCAGCATCATAAAGAGAAAGCATGGATCAACCTCCCTGCATCGGGGACAGGATTTCGATACGGTCACCATCGTCCAGCCGGTGATCGGCTCGGTCCTCGCGATGCACGAGATCTCCGTTGACGGCGGTTGCCAACCAGTCGCCCTCGTATTCCAGAACATGAAGAAGTTCGGCCAGGGTTACGGCCTCGCAGACCTGGGTTTCGCCATTGATGATCAGTTTCATGGGGTTAGCCTTTCAGACGTGAATGTCGCGCGAGGAGAATATCGGCGGCCCGCACAGCCATGGCGGGGGCCAACAGGAAGCCATGCCGATGCATGCCGGCGATGGCGAGCCCCTCCTCTGTTTCGATTACTTGCGGAATGTTGTTGGCAAACGCCGGACGTATGCCAGTCCCGGTCTCGACAACGCGTGCCTCGCCAAACGCCGGATGCAGCGTATAGGCCGCGTTCAGGAATTCCATGAGCGAACGGGCGGTAATCGGTCCGTCATCTTCGGCCTCGATCATCGTCGCCCCGACCATGAAACGGTGATCGTCGCGGGGCACGATATAGATCGGATGGCGTGGATGCAGCATCCTGATCGGCCTGGAAAGCGTCACATCCGCAGTTTCCAGATAGAGCATTTCGCCTCGCACGCCGCGCATGCCGGAAAGTCGCGGTATCGCCGCTGGCCCGGTGCAGTCGAGCACGCCGGCAAATCGCCGGTCTTGCGGCTCGTGTCCGCCGAAATGGAAGACGACGCCACGCTCGCGGAGCCTGCCGGCTAGTCTGGCCAGTGCGCGGCGTGGATCGAGATGCGCTTCCTGCTCGAAGAAAAGAGCCTTTTCGAAGCGGCCGGCAAGTGCAGGTTCGAGGTAGGTCACACCCTTGCGATCGATCCAGACATGACCGGTCGTGCGCGCCGCAAACCGGACGAGATCCGGAAGGTCACGCGGCTGCGCCACGACCAGAGTACCGCGGCGACGAACCTCGCCGGGCACGGCCTCCTCCCACCATCCGGCCGCGCCCAGGCCCAATGTCAGGACAATCTCTTCGGCCGCCTCCCGTTCGCAATAGGGCGCGAGCATTCCTCCAGCAAAGTGCGAGGCGCCAAGTCCCGCCGCGCCGGCTTTTTCGATCACCTCGACCGAAAATCCCCGCCTGACGAGCTCATGGGCCATCGCGAGGCCGGCAACGCCGGCCCCTTTGACGAGAAAGGTAGACATTATGCGTTACCCGGAAGGTCTGCGACCGGCATGTAAAGATCGCCGCCATCGCGGTATTTGGCGGCCATGGCTTGCAACCCCTCCCTCTGCGCTTCGGCGCGGATATCGTGCGAAATCCGCATCGAGCAGAATTTCGGGCCGCACATGGAGCAGAAATGCGCCACCTTATGCGCCTCCTTCGGCAGCGTTTCGTCGTGGAAGGAACGGGCGGTTTCCGGATCGAGCGAGAGGTTGAACTGGTCCTCCCATCGGAACTCGAAACGGGCGCGCGACAACGCATCGTCGCGCACCCGCGCCGCCGGATGGCCCTTGGCGAGATCGGCGGCATGTGCCGCGATCTTATAGGTGATGACGCCCACCTTGACGTCGTTGCGGTCCGGCAGGCCGAGATGTTCCTTGGGCGTCACGTAGCAGAGCATGGCGGTGCCGAACCAGCCGATCATCGCAGCCCCGATGCCGGATGTGATGTGGTCATAGCCCGGCGCGATATCGGTGGTTAGCGGTCCGAGCGTATAAAAAGGCGCCTCGCCGCAAACCGCGAGCTGCTTGTCCATGTTTTCCTTGATCTTGTGCATCGGCACATGGCCGGGACCTTCGATCATCACCTGGCAATCCTTCGCCCAGGCGATTTTCGTTAACTCGCCGAGCGTTTCCAGTTCTGCGAACTGCGCCGCATCGTTGGCATCAGCGATCGATCCCGGGCGCAGGCCATCACCGAGCGAGAAGGAAACGTCGTAAGCGCGGCAAATGTCGCAGATCTCCTCGAAATGCTCGTAGAGAAAACTCTCCCTGTGGTGGTGCAGACACCACTTGGCCATGATCGAGCCGCCGCGGGAAACGATGCCGGTGACGCGATTGACGGTCAGCGGAATATAGGCGAGCCGCACGCCGGCATGGATGGTGAAATAGTCGACGCCCTGCTCGGCCTGTTCGATCAGCGTATCGCGATAGACCTCCCAGGTGAGGTCCTCGGCAACGCCGTTCACCTTTTCGAGTGCCTGGTAGAGCGGTACTGTGCCGATCGGCACCGGCGAATTGCGGATGATCCATTCGCGGATGTTGTGGATGTTTCGGCCGGTCGACAGGTCCATGACGGTGTCGGCACCCCAGCGGATCGCCCAGACCATCTTCTCCACTTCTTCCGCCATGGACGAGGTAACAGCCGAATTGCCGATATTGGCATTGATCTTTACCAGGAAGTTCCGGCCGATGATCATCGGTTCGGATTCTGGATGGTTGATATTGGCGGGAATGATCGCTCGGCCTTCCGCGACTTCCCGACGGACGAAATCCGGTGTCACGAAATCCGGGATATGGGCGCCAAAACTTTCGCCGTCGCGGATGAGAGCTTCCTTGGCCGCCTGTCGTCCGAGGTTTTCGCGAATGGCGATGAATTCCATTTCCGGCGTGACGATGCCGGCCCGCGCATAAGCGAGCTGGGTAACGGCCCTCCCCGCCTTCGCCTTGAAAGGCTGGCTGCGAACGGGGAATTCCGGCGTCAGCCTGTCGCCTGAAACAAAGCCGTTATCCTCCGGCCTGACGATGCGGCCCCCGTAGGATTCAACATCACCGCGAGCAAGAACCCAGCTTTCGCGCAGGCGTGGCAGGCCTGCATCAATGCAGATTTCGGCACCTTCTGCGGTGTAGGGACCCGAAGAATCGTAGACAGTGACCGGCGGTTCGCCAGAGGTCGGATGCAGTGCGATCTGACGCATCGGTACGCGGATATCCGGATGAATGGTGCCTGCTTTCAGGACTTTCGCGGAGGCGGGAAGCGGACCTGTGGTGACGAACGGAGTGAGTTTGGTGGCTGCAATATTCATGGTTCGAGGCTCCAAGTTTTGACGTTTGGAGACCCAGTTCCAGTGTTGGAATGATGAAAAAACGCCGTGGATTCCGAAGGACGGATACCCGCCCTCGCTGCCGCAGCGCCCGCACCGTCCCTACGCCAGTATGAACTGGATCAGGTTCAACGGGTCACTGCGCCTCGGGCGGCCAAAGCCGATCCGACCAGCAGTATCTCAGCCCCTTGGCGGGACCCCCCTGGTGAATAGGGCTAAGCTATTGTGAGAAATGCCGCTCCGTCAAGCCCTTAGGGCACCATTCAGAACCCATATCCCGACCGCTTGAGTTCTGTTCATCGCGCCGCTGGGCTGACTGGCTTCATGGAGTTTAGCGAATGTGGCATGCTCAGCGCCGCCCCAATTCCCCGCCAGAACCTCCAGGAACGCAAAGCAATCGCCAACGGCTCGGTGCCCATCCGCTGTCACCCGACCACCCCTAGCGGCACCACTTTCGCCGGCGACAATAGAATGCCCTCGAAAAGCCAACTTGCGCATGGCGTCCCTCGCCAAAGCTGCGCAAACCAGACTGTTTTTCATGCCCATCCTGTCAATGATCGGGAAAAGGGCAATAAGATCAATAATTAGACGGTATGATCAGTTTTTAATCAAAAATCAAAAAGCTCATCATTTTGGCAGAATCTGCGGTTTATTTGGCCGAATATGAAACATCAGGTCTCTTGCCTCGTGACGGTATTGCAAGTGTAATTCTCCTCGTCTGATCGGCGCTTCCGGCGGGGTCAGACCAGCAAACAGCAGCGGAGCCGCCTTTTCAGCCCGGTCATTTGGCCGAGACGGCGGAGGCGTGCTCGGACGGCAAGGGGATGAGGCATGGCAAAGCTTGCGACGACAATTCTGACCGGGTTTCTCGGGACCGGCAAGACCACGCTTCTCAATCACCTGCTCACCTCAATCGAAAACGAGAGCGTAGCGGTGATCGTCAACGAATATGGGGAGGTCGGCATCGATGGAAAGCTCGTGGTGCCGACGGCGGACGAGGTCATCGAGCTGAACAATGGCTGCATCTGCTGCACTGTCAGGGGCGATCTCATCGCCGCGATCGGCGAACTGCTGCGCTCCGGACGGCCAATCGACCGCATCATCATCGAGACTTCGGGTCTTGCCGATCCGGCGCCGGTCATCCAGTCCTTCCTGCTCGACGAAACGCTCGCCAGGCGGCTGCAGCTTGATGCGATCGTGACCGTCGTCGATGCCCGCCATATGAAGCAACAGCTCTCTCAGGACGAGGCGAGGGAGCAGATCAGCTTTGCCGACGTGCTGCTGCTCAACAAGATCGACCTGGAGAGCGCCGAGGACCTTGCCGCCACCGAGCAGCAATTGCGCGGGATCAATCCGCTTGCCCGGATCATCCGGACGAGGGATTGCAAGGTCGAGCTCTCCGCGGTGCTCGACGTCGGCGCCTTCGACCTCAAGAACATCCTGTCTATCGACCCCGATATTCTCAAGGACCATGAACACGAGCACGACCAGAGCATCGGTTGCGTGGCGATCCAGGACTTCGGCCCGCTCGATCCGGCGGCGCTGAACGTCTGGCTCAATCGCCTGGCTCAGGAGATCGGCACGGACCTCTTCCGCATGAAGGGCGTGCTGAATCTCCACGGCGAGCAGCGCCGCTATGTCTTTCACGGCGTGCACATGACGCTTGAAGGACGCCCCGGAAAGGCCTGGGGGCCTTCGGAAAAGCGGCTCAACGAAATCGTCTTCATCGGCAGGAACCTCGACGAGGTGATGCTTCGAGACGGCTTCATGAGCTGCCTCAGCCAGCAGCGCGCGCTGGCATCCTGATACGCATCCGCCCAACCCCTCAACAAGGAGACAGACCCATGCCCCCGCTCGTTGCCGCAATGATCAGCCTCGGTGTGCTCGGCGCCATCGACACCTATATCACCGCGACGATATTTCCCGTTCCCGTGTGGGTCACCTTCATCGCCTGGGCGTCGTTCTTCGCCTGCGGCGGCGGAAACCAGGGGCTGGTCAAATCGATCGTTTCCAACTGGACCGGCATCGGCATCGCCTCGATCACGCTGCTGATCATCCAGTATGGCCCGGCCCACCCGATCTTTGCGGCGATCCTGGTCGGCGCCGGCACCTCAGCAATGATCCTGGCCTCGGCCATCCCGATCTTGAACTTTCCGCCGGCGATCGTCTTCGGCTTCGCCTCTCTCGTCGGCACCAGCGCGGCGACGGACACGACGATCGTCACCTCAGGTCTCAATCATCCGACCCTCGTCGCCATGGCCGCGATGCTGCTCGGCGGCGTCTTCGGCCTGCTCTCGGAAATCGGAACCCAGCTTCTGGCCGGCAAGAAATCCGCGACCGCCTGAGCGTCATCGTCACCATTCACCATAAAGGAACGATCCCATGAAACTTCAGCATTATCTTGGCGGCCTTGAGGGGCTGGGGCCCGTGAGCACCGAAACGCGCGTTTTCGTCGATGTCTGGGAAACCAGGATCTTCGGCATCCATACGGCGATGATGGCGCTGTCGCCGCAGCTTCCCCTTCCCGAGACGCCATCGACGTTCAAGACCATCTGGACCTGGGCGGACCTCAGGAAAGGGGCGGAGTCCCTCAATCCGTTCGATTATTTCAGGTTTCGCTATTACGAGAAGTGGCTCGGCGGAATATCGGGATACTTCATCGACAACGGCTATATCACGGCAGAAGAGCTCGATGCGCTGACGGAGGAATATTACAACGAGCCGTCGAAGCCGCTGCACGAGGCCGGCGATGAGGCGATCGACCGGCGCGTCGTGCAATATCTAGTCGAAGGCGACAGCCCCAAGCGCGACGTCGGCGTGACCTTCGAATTCAAGGTCGGCGATCCGGTGGCGATCCGCGATGTGCCGACCGTCGAGCATACGAGGCTGCCCGGTTTCCTCCGCAACAAGTTCGGAACGATCGAGACCGTCTATGACGGGGCTTACACCTATCTCTGCGATACCGGCCCCGACGGCGTCGGCGCGGCGATGCCGGTCTACTGCGTTCGCTTCGAACCGAGTGACCTCTGGCCCGATAATGCCGAGAAGAATTTCAGCCTCTATGCCGATCTCTACGCCCACTATGTCGAGGCACCGGAAGCCGGCGAAGCCTCCAAGGCCGCCTGAGACGCACACCAGTCGCCGCCATTCCAGTCAAGGAGCCACAACAATGATGGACCGTTTTCACTATCGCCAGGACCGGGAAGCCTACAGCGCCGCCCGCGTCAAAGCCCTGGAAGCCCTGCTGATCAAAAAGGGCGTGATCACCGACAAAACCGTCGATACAGTCCTCGATTTCTTCGAGACAAAGATGGGGCCGTTCAACGGCGCCAAGATCGTCGCGCGCGCCTGGGTCGACCCGGCGTTCAAGGACAGGCTCGTCGCCGACACGCCGAAGGCCATCGCCGAACTTCAGTTGCCCGAGGGCATGGCGGGCGCCGAGGGCGAACACATGCGCGCGGTGGCCAACGCCCCCCATGTCCATAACCTCATCATCTGCACGCTTTGCTCCTGCTATCCGTGGCCGGTGCTCGGCCTGCCACCCTACTGGTACAAGGACCCGACCTTCCGCAGCCGTGCCGCCCGCGAGCCACGCGCCGTACTGACGGAGTTCGGGCTGGCGGTTCCCGATGCGGTCGAGATCAAGGTCTGGGATTCCAGCGCCCAGATCCGCTGGTTCGTCGTGCCGGAACGCCCGGCCGGCACGGACGGGCTTTCCGAAGCGGAACTCGAGACCCTGGTCACGCCCGAAGCGATGATGGGTGTCGCCGTCGCCAGGGCAGCGTGAGGAGGGGACATGCTGACGCAATTCGAGCATTTCGCCGTCACCGAGATGATGGGCAGCACCGACAACCCGCCGCGGGCGAACGGCTCGCTCTGCTTCGGCAGCGAGTGGGAGCGAAAGGCCTTCGGCATGGCGCTTGCGCTCGCCAAGGACGGCTTCTTCGAATGGGACGACTTCCGCGACGAGCTGATCAGCACGATCAGCGCCTGGGAAGCGGCCCATCCAGTCGATCGATCCTCCTGGAATTATTATGACCAGTTCCTGGCCGCCCTCGAAAAGGCCGTGGCGAAATCCGGCGTCATCGACGCAGACGAGATCAAGGCCGCCTTCGCGGCCTGATCACCATAGAGCGCCGCGCGTCCCGCAGGACGCGCCAAGGACGTTCTATCACTTTGAATTGGCGCATGATCCTTTCCGAAATCGATTCCGATTTTCGGGGTTATGCGCTGGCCCTTCAGTCAACATGTTATCGGCGCCAAAGGCGCCATGTCGAAAGGTTTTCCGATGTCCACGCCCTATATCGTCTCATCCTCGGCACCTGTTGCCACCGCTTCCGCCACGAGGCTGCTTCAGTCGGCGATTGCCGCCTGCCTTGGCCTCATGATCGTCGGCTTTGTCGGCTTCTCGCATATCGAAATCGTCCACAATGCTGCGCATGACACGCGCCACGCCAACGCGTTTCCGTGCCACTGAGAGGAGAATGACAATGTCGCTGTTTCGCTCGATCGTCTTCACCGCGGTGCTCGTCGGCAGTATCGTCGGAACCGCTGTCACGGCCGTCCAGTTCTTCTGCACGAGCCAGCTCATCGCCAAGGCTGAAGTCTACGAGAAAGCGGGTGAGGCACTGCCGGCGGCAGGCGCCGCAGCCGCTATTCCCGCCGGGCACGATCATGCGGCGATGGCCACTCATGACCATGAAGAGGGAGGTTGGGAGCCGGCCGACGGCGTCGAGCGGACGGCCTTCACGCTGGCCGCCAATATTCTCACTGCCATCGGCTATGCGCTGGCGCTGACCGGGCTGATCTCGATGCGCGGCAAGGCCCTCGGCTGGCGCGAAGGGCTGATGTGGGGACTGGCGGGCTTTGCCTGCGTGATGATCGCGCCGATGCTGGGATTGCCGCCCGAACTGCCGGGCACGCCATCCGCGCCGCTTGTCGACCGGCAGGTCTGGTGGATAGCGACGGCGGCCGCGACGGCTTGCGGCCTTGCCCTGATCGCCTTTCATAGGAAGCCATGGACGGCGGTCGCCGCCATCGTGCTGATCGCGGCCCCGCATGTGATCGGTGCGCCAGCCGCGCCAGAGGGCCGGCATGCGCTGGCTCCGGAGGCGCTCGAACATCAGTTTATCGCCGCCGCAGCCATGACCAGCCTCGTCTTCTGGGCGCTGCTCGGATCGCTGACGGGCACGTTCTTCCGGCGTTTCGAGGCATAGGGTGGAAGAGTTGCACCTGACATGGCGCGAGGATATCGACGCGCTGCAGTTTGACGCCGGCAACGGCGGCCACTGTTTCGTCCACCGGCTTGCGCTGCGGACATTGCTCGGCGCCAGGCCTTCGCCGGACGAATGCCTCGCCTTCGCCAGGCGTAACGCCCCCGCCTTGCTCAGTGCCGCCCGGCAGAGGATCGAGGCCGGCGAGGCACCGGCACAGCGGAATTTTCATCTCGACAGCCGGCAGATCCGCCGCAGCCTTTCGTAAGCTGGCAGGCTAATTGCATGGATTGAACATGCGGGCGTTTCCGGATCCGCATCGCAACAGGGGTCAAGGCAATGCGCGTTGTTATTCTTTCCCCGCCCGGGGTCCAGTCTCTGGATATCGTCGGTCCCGCCGAAGTCTTCTGGGAAGCCGCCCGAAGGCTTGGCGACACGGATGCATACGACATACAGATCATGTCGACAGGAGCGGCGTCCGTCAACGGAACGGGCAAACTCCGGTTCCTCGCCGACCGGACGATCTTCGACCCGGACGAGCCGATCGACACGCTGCTTGTCGCTGGCGATCCGTCGTTCCAGACGATCGATCCCGAGGTTATCGCGTGGCTGCAGCGGCGGGTGCCGACGGTCCGGCGCTTCGGGTCGATCTGTACCGGCGTGTTCCTGCTGGCGGCTGCGGGGCTGCTCGACGGAAAAAAGGTAACGACGCATTGGGAATGTGCCGGCAAGTTCGCCAGAGACTTTCCGGCGATCGATCTCGATCCCGATGCGATCTATATTCGCGACGGTGCACTCATAACGGCTGCGGGCGTCACATCGGGCATCGATCTGGCGCTCTCGCTGGTCGAAGAGGATCACGGGCGCGACGTCGCGATGATCGTTGCCCGCTACATGGTGATGTTCATGAAGCGTCCGGGCGGACAATCGCAGTTCAGCGCCCATCTCGTCGGCCAGATGTCGGAAACGACGCTGATCCAGAAGGCGCAGGAATATGTGCTGGCAAACCTCGACGCTCCGCTCGCCGTCGATGATCTGGCTCAGAAGATCGGTATGAGCAAACGCAATTTCGCCCGGGTGTTCCGCCGCGAGCTCGGCATGACGCCGGCGGATTTCGTCACGGCGGCGCGAACCGACGCTGCCCGCCGTCTGTTGGAAGATACCGCCCAGCCGCTGCAGAAGATCGCCGCCATGTGCGGCTTTAGCGACGTCAATGCGATGCGCCGCGCCTTTGCGCGAACGATTGGAGTGAGCCCTAACCACTATCGTGGCCGCTTTCAACGTTCCGCGCCTGCCGGTATCGAACGATCCAAGTATATGGTTTATGAGACCCGCCAGCCGCGCCGACAGGAGCTGCGATTGTAATGGACGTTCATGCCCTGATCCCCGAAAACTGAAGGGGGACTCTCAGGTCAGAGGAAAATCCCGGCGGATTCGGTTGTGATCTTGCATCCGAAACTTACGCAACGAGACCAATCACCGTTGGCGTTTCTCATGCGCAGCGGCCTGACAAAACCTAGCTCTTGAGAGGATATGAACTTCTGACCCGCCAATCGCGGGCAGAGCTTACTCTAGCCATTTGCGACCGTGCTCTTGAAAGCGGTTGCGACAGAGAATCTAGACAAACTGTCTTCCAAGTCTTGATCATCAATGTGCATAGATCTAATGAGGCGCGCGTCAGTGACCTTGGGAGTTTAGAATGCAAGTTATGGTACGTGACAATAACGTTGAGCAAGCGCTCCGTTTTTTGAAAAAGAAGTTGCAGCGCGAGGGCGTTTTCCGGGAGGCCAGACTTCGGGAGCGTTTTGAAAAACCCTCCGAAAAACGTGCTCGTGAAAAAGCCGAAGGTATCAGGCGTGTCCGCAAGCTGGCTCGCAAAAAACTTGAGCGGGAAAGCGGTATCTCGGCCCCCAAGAAGGCGAGAGCTTTCGCTCGCTAGCAGGGATCGGGCGACGAATTTTTCTTCTGTCGACGATGATCGTCGGGCCTCGCCGGGCGGGCAAAACCACGCTCGTGCGAAAGATGGATGAGGAGAGCCGCCGCTACATCACGCTGGACGACCAGACGGCCCTCGCCGCTGCGCAGTCCGATCCCGCCGGATTCGTCCGCGGTCTTGACCGGGTGATCATCGACGAAATCCAGCGCGCGCCCGAGCTGTTGCGTAACCGCTGTTCCGGCCCGACGTTGCCCTCGCCGTCCTAATCTGTGATCTTCTTTCCATGGACGAGCGATGGAAGTTTCTCCATGGAGACTACATCGGAGCTTCTCACAACCAGGAAGTCTGGACGTGAGCTTCAACGTAAGCGGCATCGGTTTAACGGCGCTGCGTAGCGTCGCATCTACAGCCGGGCTGTTTCTTGCGTAGAGCGCGAAAGTCCTTTGTGAGGTCTTTTTCCCGAAGGATCGCGGCGAACATCTCGGGCTGATAGTCAATGATCAGCAGAGCCACCTGGTCGTGATTCCAAACGGCGTTTTGCGGAGACGCCTTCTGTGATTTGGAAACGCCCTTCGCGGCCGAAGTCGCTGCTGCCAGTTGCGGTAGGCCGCTAACGGCGACTCCAGCGGCCATCAGCGTTAGCACATCACGGCGAGCTATATCGGAGGGGTCATTCGTGTTCTCCTAGCGATGCGCGAGGGCGCACGGCTGCGCCCCTGGAAAGGCCCGGCGGAGGGTGATGTGTTTATGGACTTGGCTCTGCTGCTTAGTGTTTGATCTGCGACAGCTGCCGGTCGAAATCACCTGCGTCGAAATAATCGCGCCACACGGTAATCTTCCCGTCAACCACCGTGATGGTCCCCATGACGGGGAGCGTAATGGTACCACCACTCTGGTGACGAAAGATGTCAACACGTTCGTTCAGGACGACGTTGCCGTCTGCCGCGATCGCTTTCACCTGCCAATCCAAGGTGAATGCGGTACCGATGCCGAACTCCTTGTGGAACTTCGCGACGGCGTCAGCGCCGACGATATTAGGGAGCGGGACGTTGTCGTAGACAACGTCGGAAGCGAGCATTGCCAAGGCCTCGTCGACGCGATTGGCATTCCAGTGGCCGAAAAACGTCTTGGCGATCTCAATTGGTGTAGAGTCTGGCATTGATGTCTCCATTGCTATCGGCGCTGCTGTTCATTTCGAATAAGCATCAAGAGGTCGCTTGAGAAGCCGATGAAACTCGATATGTTTTATCGGACTTTCCGATGGGGCTGTTATGAAAGACGTTTCGCTTGAGCGCCTAAGGGCATTTGTCGCCGTAGCGGAGCAGGGAGGCCTTTCAGCGGCCGGACGCTTCCTCGGCAAGGCGCAGTCGGCGGTCAGCGAGGCCGTCATAGCCACGGAGTCCCAACTTGGTTATGCCCTATTCCGGAAGAATGGTAGGCGCACCGAACTGACTGAACATGGCAGGGCATTGTTGCCGGACGCTAAGGCTGCGCTCGATGCAGCCGATGCGTTCAGAGCCAAGGCGGCGAACTTTCAGGGTCACATAGAAGCGGAACTTGCGTTCGCGGTGGATGTGATGCTGCCAACATCGAGACTGACAGCCGTCATAGACAGGTTCAGGCGGGAATTTCCCCATACCACTCTCTCGGTATATTCGGAGTCGCTCGGATCGACGTTGCAAACCGTCTGGGACAGCCAGGCTTCGTTTGCGGTCATTGGCACCTTGCCCGACGCGCCCTCTGAATTCGTGACGACACCGCTTTGCGACATACCCATGTGTCTCGTCGTCGGAAGTAGCCATCCTCTCTCAATGGAACGAGAGCCGATCACGCATTCGGCGTTAACTCAGCACAACCAGCTTATAATATCAGACAAGACTTCTCGATCAACTGGGCGATCTTTCGGGGTGTTTTCGCAGAAGGTCTGGCGGGTGGCCGACCTGGGCTCGAAACAGGAATTCCTGCGTGCTGGCCTCGGGTGGGGGTTGATGCCAGTCCATCTCGTCGAAGAGGATTTGAAGACAGGACGCCTCCGGAGACCTCGGACCGAAGTTGAGAATTCACCGGATGGGTGGAAGCCAATACCCCTGTCAATTGCTTTTAAGCGATCACGGCCGCCCGGGCAGGGTGGGAGGTGGATGATCGACAATCTCATAAGCGAGTTGGCTTTACCTATAACTGATTGACAAAACGCGGAAGCCCGAAGAACGAAATGGGAGATTGCCCTGTCACCTGCCAAATAGGCCGGCGCGACGGAGGCCGGGCCACCAAGGTCATGGCTGAGGATATAGAAGCGTTCAACACCTTCGGCGTCCATCGGTTCAATCATGTCCTGCGCGATCGTGCTCGGCTCTAACCGCCGAGCGGCTTTTCGCTATCGGCGAACCCTCGGAGGTCCGAGACCTGCTCTGTCGCAGCGCTCGAACTGATCACATGCGGATGGGATTGTGCTGCGGGGGACGCTTGCAATGTTTCTAGCCGCGCTTGACTGGCGCAGAGAAAAGACTTGTCTCTTACCGTTTCGCAGTTCTGCCATATATTTCAGAATATGAGAGTCCGGCGGACGATTGTGTGGCGTTTGGAGCTTTGGCGGTGGATGCCGTCAATCCTTGCTTTGCTGCTGACGTTGTTCTCGGCTTTGGGCCTGGCGACGCCCGCATCTGAAGCTGAGCGTGTCGCCATAGTCCTGAAGATGAACGGGGCGATTGGCCCGGCGACGGCCGACTATGTAAGACGCGGCCTTCAACGGGCCAATGAACGTGGCGCCAGCCTGGTTGTCCTGCAGATCGACACGCCCGGCGGTCTCGACACGTCGATGCGCGACATCATTCGTGCGATCCTTGCCTCCTCGATACCGGTCGCGAGTTTCGTTGCACCCAGCGGAGCACGAGCCGCCAGCGCCGGCACCTATATTCTTTACGCAAGCCATATCGCGGCAATGGCACCAGGCACCAATCTGGGTGCGGCGACGCCGATCGCACTTGGCGGCCGACCATCCGATGGTGACCGAAACGACAGCCCTGATACGACCGGCAAGCAGCGGCAAGTGCCGCGCGATGCCGGCGAGGCGAAGGCGATCAACGATGCGGTGGCCTATATCCGCGGTCTTGCGGAACTGCGCAATCGCAACGCCGACTGGGCGGAGCGCGCCGTGCGCGAGGCCGCGAGCCTTTCCTCCGCCGCAGCTCTGCGTGAGAAGGTCATAGATTTCGTGGCGGCCGATATAAACGATCTCCTCGCACAGGCGCAGGGCCGGGTCGTGCGGGTCGGTCAAACGGATGTCCGGCTCGAAACATCGGGTCTCATCGTCCAGGAACTTGAACCAGACTGGCGAACCCGCCTGCTTTCGGTGATCACCGATCCGAACATCGCGCTGATCTTGATGATGGTCGGTATCTACGGCCTGATCTTTGAGTTTCTGACGCCCGGGACGCTGGTGCCGGGAACGATCGGCGGCATCTGCCTGCTGCTTGGTCTCTATGCTTTGGCCTTGCTGCCGGTGAGTTTTGCGGGCCTCGGGCTGATTATTCTCGGCGTGGGTCTGACGGTGGCCGAGGCGCATTCGCCGTCCTTCGGCGCACTCGGCGTCGGCGGCGGCATCGCACTGGTGCTCGGCGCTACCATCTTGTTTGACACGGACATACCCGGGCTTAAGGTTTCCTCGTCGGTGCTTGGCGCAATCGCCGTCGCCTGCCTCGCTCTTAGCCTTGTCATTGCCCGTCTCGCCTTCATCTCGCGCTGGCACGATGTCGTCACCGGCGGCGAGCAGATGATCGGAATTTCAGGCAAGGTCGACAGCTGGACGGGCATCTCGGGCTTCGTCATCGCTCATGGCGAACGCTGGAAGGCCATTTCAACTGAGCCGCTTGCCGCCGGCGACCGTGTGAAAGTGACCGGCCGGGATGGGTTGACGCTCGAAGTGGTCCGCAGTTCGCAGGAGGCCTGACGGCCTTCAGAATGCAGGAGGAAAAGTCATGGGCATGTTTGCAGATCTCGCCTTCTATCTTGTGATCATCTTTATTCTGCTCGTCGTCGTCGCATCTGCGATCAAGATCCTGCGCGAATACGAACGCGGCGTGGTTTTCACGCTTGGCCGTTTCACCGGTGTCAAGGGGCCCGGCTTGATCCTGCTCGTCCCCTATGTCCAACAGATGATGCGGGTCGACCTGCGCACGCGGGTGCTCGACGTGCCCGGCCAGGATGTCATTTCGCATGACAATGTTTCGGTCCGCGTCAGCGCGGTGATCTATTTCAGGGTCGTCGATCCCGAGAGGTCGACGATCCAGGTCGAGGACTTCATGATGGCGACGAGCCAGCTCGCCCAGACCACACTGCGCTCGGTGCTCGGCAAACATGACCTCGACGAGATGCTGGCAGAACGCGACAAGCTCAACATCGACATTCAGGAAATCCTCGACGCCCAGACGGATGCCTGGGGCATCAAGGTCGCCAATGTGGAGATCAAACATGTCGACATCAACGAATCGATGATCCGCGCAATTGCCCGTCAGGCGGAAGCCGAGCGCGAGCGGCGCGCCAAGATCATCAATGCCGAAGGCGAACAGCAGGCTGCAGCCAAACTGCTTGAAGCAGCCGAAATCCTCGCCAGGCAACCCGAGGCCATGCAACTTCGTTATTTGAGTACATTGAACGTCATCGCCGGCGAAAAGACCTCGACGATCATATTTCCTTTTCCGATGGAGTTCGGCAATTTGATGCCGCCCAAACCGGACCGATGAGGACGCCTGCGTTGTTTTTGCCGATGGAGCGATGGTCCTGCGGTCAAGGTGCTTCAGCCAGATTGCTGAGTTAGCAATGGCCGGCGCGGACAGCAGGAGGGAGAGAGAGAGAGAGAAGAGAGAGAGAACGATCACGCTTGATAATAGTTGATAAACGACATATCTTGTCTCCATCAAAACCGATGGAGAGCAGAATGATTAGTGCCGATCTGGGAAAGCAGCTCGAAACCTATATCCAGCAGCTTGTCGACACAGGTCGCTATGGCTCGAAAAGCGAAGTCCTCCGCGAAGGTGTTCGACTGGTTCAGGACCGGGAGACCCGGCTTGCCGCACTGGATGCTTCCATCACGCGCGGCATTGCCGATGCCGAGGCGGGCCGGACTAAGCCAGCGAGCGATGTCTTCGACCGGCTCGAGGCAAAGTACAGTGTGATGGCTGATCAGGCCGAAAAATCGGCATGATCCTTGAATTTTCCGACGAGGCGGAGAACGATCTTGAGCAGATTGCCGATTACATCGCATGGGACAATCCACGCCGCGCCCTTTCATTCGTCCGGGAGCTCCGCAGCAATTGCGAAGACCTCGTCGACAGCCCCAACGGTTTCGCCCTCGTTCCCCGCTACGAGCACCATGGTATCCGCCGACGCGTTCATGGCAACTATCTGATCTTCTACCGCGTCGAGAACGCGAAGGTGATCATCGTCCATATCCTGCACGGCGCCACGGACTATGGCGCAATCCTGTTCGGCGAATAATTTAATGGGTAGATCCGGGGCGACCTCGCGCACTAAAGCCGAGCTAAGCGGCTACCCTCGTCTCAGTGTCATCGCGCGGATCAGCCATTCCACAGTCATGCAGTTGATGAGATAGGAACCGGCCCACCTGCACTTTTGAAGGTTTCATGGGTACGACGCCGACGCATATCGCTGGCAAATCGACGCGCCGGCCGATTATGGACCGAAGAAGACGCTCTACAGCCGGTACTTGCGATGGGCCAAAGGCGTGGGGGGACATCGCTGCGGTTCTTTTAACTGTTCGCATCACCTCGCAGGACCATCCGCTGATCTCGGACGAAGGTGCGCCCTATGTCGGATTACCTCTTCGACGATCCGACCCTAGCAGCGACCGGCTTCCCGGTCGCAAACGGCGAAGTCGATGGCCCCGTCCGCTCCGCCGCTCTTAGCCTCGACCCGCAGCATCCGGATCAACGCCGTAAGCCCGAAATGGCCGAGGAGTTCGGACGCATCAAAAGGCCGCGACGAGTTATTCGTTGCTCCAGATGTAGATTTGACCGACACTCATACGTCTTGAAGGCGTAACCTCAACCGGTCACGGAGAACGCACATGACCAAGGTCGCTTTCAATATCAGCATGTCGCTCGACGGCTTTATTACCGCAGGAAGCCAGACCAGGGAGGAACCGCTCGGCAAGAACGGCGAATTTCTTCACGGATGGTTCTTCAACGGCGGTGCAGAGGGCGATGCATATGTGCAGCGCCTCACCAGCAATGTTGGCGCCGTGATCTGCGGGCGCAAATGCTATGACGACTCGATCCCATACTGGGACGAGAACGGGCCGACGGGGCCGTTAAAGCTGCCGCTTTTCGTCGTCACCCACCGGCCTTTACTCGCCTCGCACAGCACTGGAATCTATCACGCGGCTGGTTCAATTCCCGACGCGGTGAAGCAGGCGAAGTCGGCGGCCGGAGGCAAGGATGTGAGCCTCATGGGTGGAGCCGACGTCTTTCGCCAAGCACTGGCCGGCGGGGTTGTCGACGAAATCGAGTTGCATATCGTGCCGGTGCTCTTTGGTGCTGGGACTCGGCTGTTCGACACGATACCCAATCAGATCACGCTTGAGCCGACCAGCATGCTTGACACGCCGCTCGCTCGGCATATCGCCTATCGCATTGTGAAGTAAGCGAACGCTACCAGCCATGTCTGATTACTAAAGCATTTGAAACAAGCAAGGTCGTCGGTACAAGTCCCACGCCTTGAAGGGAATCGAACCGTCGATCCCTTGTTTAAGTGCTGCTGGCATAAAGGGTATTTATGGAACTCTTAAGTTAAGGTTACCTTGGTTCTATGCGAGAAATAGTCGTCCAAGTATTGGGCAACCACGCCCAGATGTAAGCGACGGTTCGGCAAACTCAACCGATGCGACTTTCGGGTAAGTCACCCATGGGCTCGCCTCGGTAAAAGAGCCCGGCCAACGCACCGGTCAGAGGCGGTGCGCGATGACCTCGAACACCTGCATGACGGGCGGCCCGGCCAGAAAAGGGCGCGGTCAGCGGTCGATTGGCCGCCATGTGCGGGGATGCGCGGTGCGCCTGAAGCGCGGCATCATCCTCGTAGATTTCAACGAGCGTGTAGCTGTCAGACAGAGTGGTCGACTTGAACAGTTCGTACAGGCGGTTGCCCGGTTCGTTGGCCTGTACCGCAGCCGCCTGAACGGCGAAGGCACGTTCGAATGCTGCACCGCTGTCAGGCGTGACTGCGAGTTCGACCATCAATCCAATCATCGTAGTGCCTCCGAAGCTTTGACAAACCAAGGCCCGACCCTGAAAGGGCCGGGCGGTGGTAGTTCACTCGTGCGACACGAATTCCTGCGTGGTGATAGCGTTGGCGTAGAAGGGTGCGATCTCCGCCACGAAGTCGTCCTTTTGCTTGCGGGTATAGCCGGCCGACGCGTCGTAGATGACGTTGGTGTGGTAGCCGAGGTCGTGGGCATTGCGCATCGAAGACTCGACGCACTGGCGCAGCGAAAAGCCCGACAGGTAGATCTCATTGATGCGGTTGTTGCGCAGGTAGCCGTCGAGCGTGGTTCCGACGAAGACGCTGCTGCCGCCGGCGCGCTCGCGAACGACATGCTCGCCTTCCGCCGGCTCGAAGCCGGGGAAGAAATCGGCCTGCTCGCCCAGGAACGCGCCATGGTCGCGCGTCATCTTACGCAGGCCGTACTTGGCCTCGCCCAGCACCTTGAAGGTCGGCTCGAACTTCAGTGCTGCGTGGATCACGTGCAGGCCGCGACGGCGGGCCTCTTCGAGGATGATCTTCGAATTGGCGATCGCGGTGTCGACCTGCTCCCGGTCCTGAAACACCGGATAAATGCCGCCGGTCGGGGAGAGCCAGTCGTTGACATATTCGATCAGGACCAGCGCGCTATTGGATGGGTTGGTCATGGTATCTCTCCTTGGAATTCTGGTTGTTAAGCCGCGATCATCGCGCCTTGCTGGCGCAGGTGGTCGCGAAACAGGTCGGGATAGGTGTCGATCACGGCGTTCTTGACGCTGGATCGCTCGGCAAGTGCCGCGCGCCACGCCGTCACACGTGGCAGGCCAGCAAAGATCGGGTCCGCCACTTCCGGATCAATGATCCCGAAATAGCGGAACAGCGGTGCGTAGACCGCATCGACCAGACCAAAGTCCGGCCCGGCGAAATACGGGCCGTCGCCCAGTTCCGCTTCGATCTTGCTCAGCCGATCACGGAAGGCGGCCCGCTTGGCGTCGGCGGTCGCCATGTCCTTGGCGTGGAGGAACTGCCAGCCCTCCGTAAAGGTCTGGGTGGCGAATTCGATCCAGGCGCGATGCCGTGCACGCAGCAATGCATCGTCGGGGTACATCGCCGCGCCACCCTGCGTCTCGTTCAGATATTCGCAGATGACCACGCTTTCGAAGAGGATCGCCTCCTCACCATTCAGCTGGCGCACCTTCAGCACCGGCACCTTGCCGGTCGGCGACAGGGCCAGAAACCAGTCAGGCTTGGCCGATAGATCGACGTTGACCCGGTCGAACGCCACCCCCTTTTCGAGGAGGACGATCGCGGCACGCTGGACGAATGGGCACAGCGGGTGGCTGACGAGAGTGAGGTTTTGCTCGGTCATGACGGTGTCTCGATGTGCTGGAACAGAGATCAGAGCGACTGGCCGCCCGACACGTCAAACGTCGTGCCGTTGGCCCAACCGAGATCATCGGACAGGATTGCGGCGACCGCGCCACCGATGTCGTCGGGCTGGCCGACGCGGCCGAGCGCGATATTACCGGCAACAAAGTCGTTGATATGCTTGTCGTCGCGCACGCGGCCGCCGGCGAAGTCGGTGGCGATGGCGCCCGGCGCGATCGCGTTGACGCGGATCTGACGAGCGCCCAGTTCGACCGCCATGAACTTGGTCAGCGTCTGCATCGCCGCCTTGGCGGCGGCATAGAGGCCGTAGCCCGCCATGGTCGTGCGAACAAAGCCCGAGGAGACGTTGAGGATCCGCCCGCCGTCGACGATCAGCGGCAGCAGCTTCTGGGTCAGGAACAGCGGCCCGCGCAGGTGCATGTCGACCATCTGGTCGAACTGGTCCTCGCTCGCGTCGGCGACCACTGCATAAAGGCCTTCGCCACCGTTGTTCACCAGATAGTCGAACCGGTCGACGCCAAACGTGGTCCCCAGCGTGTGGGTGACCGCCTGCGCGAAGCCGGAAAAGCTTGCCGTGTCGGTGACGTCGACCGGCAGCATCGCTGCCTTTCCGCCCAGGGCTTCGATCTCGTCGACCAGCGTCTGGGCTTCTGCGGCGCTGTTTCGGTAGGTACCGATGACGCCCACACCACGCTTGGCGAGATGCAGCGCCATGTTGCGACCGAGGCCGCGGCTGGCGCCGGTAATGAGAGCGATCTTCTGAGACATGGCTAGGTTCCTTGTGAATTGATTTTTCCAGACGGCACGCCGCTGAGGCGTCGCATTCGCTGCCAGTCAAATAGGCGATTGCTGTGTCCGACGCCCCGCCTAATGCTCTCAATTGCTTGCCTAATTGTCTCAAGCGCTTTGCAGATGGGAGAAATGGTGTCATACTCCTTGGCATGACCGACAACCTACAGCCGCATCGCGATATCGCGCTCCGCCACGGGCGGACCGGAATGACCCTGACGCCGATCCCGCGCCTGGAAATCGGCGTAGGACAAACGACCTCGGGAACGTCACCGTGTCTCTACCGCTCGATGATCTGCTTCATTCTGCAGGGATCGAAAGAGGTGGCCATCCACGACGACCTCCTGCGCTACGACGCGTCTCAATATCTGGTCAGCGCACTCGATCTGCCTTTGAGCGGCCAGATCCATGACGCTGACGACGGCAGTCCTTATGTGGCGATTTCGTTAGTCCTTGATCCGGCACTTCTGGCCGAGGTCGCATCGACGATGCCGGCGGTGCGCGACGCGGACGCGCCAGGCAGCGGCATCGCGATCAATCCGATGACTCCGCCGCTGCGCGACACGCTGCTGCGACTGCTGGCGTTGCTCGACACGCCTGCGGACATCCCGGCGCTCGCGCCGATGGCCGAACGCGAATTGCTTTATCGTCTCCTGCAGGGCCCGCAGGGGCGACTGTTGCGCCACATCGCCCGCCCAGAAGGCGCGATCGGCGGCATCCGCCGCGCGGTCGAATGGATCCGCGACCGCGGTAATACGCGGCTGCGGATCGAGGCTCTGTGCGAAGCTGCCGGCATGAGCCGTGCGAGCCTGCATCGCCACTTTCTCGCGCTGACTGGATTGAGCCCGATCCAGTATCAGAAGCAGATACGCCTTCAGGAGGCGCGCCAGTTGCTGCTCGCCGGCGACCATAGTGCCTCCGACGTCGCCTATGCGGTCGGCTATGAGAGCGCCTCTCAGTTCAGCCGCGAATATCTGCGGCGATTCGGGGCTCCGCCCGTCCGCGACGTTCGCAGGCTTAGGCAGTCGATCAGCGACCATACGATCAGTTAGATGGCTTCGTTATTATTGAGCACAGGCTGTCGAGCGAATTTGGCGTTGTTCGCGCCATGGCAAGCTCAACCTGGGGTTGGTAACAGTCGGGCGCAATACCCTCCGCAACGTTCCTCCGATCAGTCCAAGCTTTCCTCTCGCGGACGACACAATCTACGGCCTTCGCCAGTTTTAGGATCAGCCTGCAGCGACCGTTAGTCGCTGCCAGTCCCCTCCCATTCGCCCGTTGGGATCAAGGGTGAATGCACGTCCCCAGGCCAGATGCGCCTGCATACTCCTACGCGACTTATCAATCTCGCCTTCGCGAATTGCATCTACAATTGCCCTGTGCTGTTGCGCGTTCAAACTCAGCCGCTCGGGATGAATTCGGTGCAGGCGCCGCGAAAGCCTGTACATTTTGTCGCGCATCTGTTGCAGGGTCCGAACCATCTCGGAATTTCCATGCCGCTCGGCAAGCGTTGTATGAAAGTCCAGATCAAGCTGGTGGTAGCGGTTCGTATTGCGTATTTCTGCGCAGATATCCTGCTCGTCCAGTATCGCGTACAGTTGTTTTAATTGGCCGTGTTGCGTGGATCGGCGCGGATCTGATACCAGGCGACCGTTTTTGGTCCCAGGATATTTGGATGATAAGTTCAATGAAGACCGTAGGCACAAGATAGCCAAGCAGAAGTTTAAGATCACGAACTGGGCGGCTTATAATGAAAGCCTTCGCCAGCGTGGTGATTTGACTGTCTAGGTGAGCGATGAGGCGCTTGCTCAATGGTCGGCCCAGCGCCGGACGTCTCGTGGCGGCCAGCCGAAATGCTCGGACCTGGCGATTACGATGTGCCTGACCGTGCGTGTTGTTTACGAATTGCCTTTGCGTCAAACCCAAGGCCTGATGCGCAGTATCGCGGCGCTGATGGGAGTTGAAATTACCGTGCCGGATTTCTCCACCCTGTCGCGCCGGAGCAAGGGACTGGCTTTGCCGCCAGTGCGGCGGCGAACGGCCTGCTGGAGGCCGGTTCATCTGGTGGTGGACAGCACCGGTCTGAAGGTCTTTGGTGAAGGCGAATGGTTGGAAAACAAGCACAAGATCAAGGTGAAACGCAAAAGATGGCGCAAACTGCGATCTCAGGCGTGATACGCAATTTCGCAAGATCAAGGGCCGTCATCCATTATCCCATCCGTTTCCATCCGTTTCCATGCGTTTCCATGCGTTTCCATCCGAATGGGATATGACATACTAGGCTCCATTTTTCCATCCATTTTCATCCAATAAGGAAGAACGGCGGAAAAAAGTCAGAGCGGGAGAGGCCCCGCTCGGTGGCGGGGCCTTCGCCGGATCTCAATCCCGGTTGGGGCGAGACCAAATCAGCTGGTAGCCGTCCTCGCCTTCGACCTCAGCGAGCGTGGCATAGATCGGAGCCGGGAAGCTCGGGTCGTCCAGACCGAGAGGTAGTCGCGGTCGCTCTCGGTGGAGCGCTTCTGCCAGGCGGCGCCCAGCTCAACATGGCCGTGTTGCAGCGATCAGCTTTTTGACGTGATAGCCCTACCCTTGGCGTTGGTGCAGGGATCAAATTTCAACGTTTTGCGCCTATGCGGCGGGGATCGAAAATAGCTTGACTGGTCCAGCATGCCACACAAACATAACGCCGCCCGCCGCCATCACATCGGTAAAATGAAGTTCAGAGTGACGAACTGGGCGGAGTATGAGGCGGGGTATCGCCAAGTTGTTTGAAGCAAGTTGCGCGCGAGCAACTGGACCGAGCTCAGACGGTCATTTCTGCGGTGTAGTCATGCCAGAGGGCAAACGCATCCGTCCTGGCGTGACGGCAAGACGCGGCGTTGATTTTGTGGCGGCGGGGCCGGAAGATCAGATTGATCTGGTCGTGGGCAGCGAGAAACCTCTGTGCTTGCCGTGGTGACTTGAACCGGCCAAATATCTTCTCCCGCTTTCGTGTCGGCCTGTGCGAGACTTCGACCGCATTATTGAGCCCTTTGTGCGCCCGATGCTCGGCGCCTGCCGCGAGGGTTCGGATCGGCTTGATGTAGCTGCGGAGTTTGTCCGTAACGACAACCCTTGGCATGCCGAACCGAGCAACCAGGCCGCGCAGGAAACGCCTTGCGGCCTTCGCATTTCGACGTGGCTGAACCAGAATGTCGAGCACATGGCCGTCCGCGTCGATGGCCCGCCATAGCCAATGCTTTTTGCCACGGATCGTGATCACGACCTCGTCGATGTGCCATTTATCGCGAGGCGCAGGTCGATCTCGCCGGACACAAACTGCAAAATGCCGCCCGAAGCGATTGACCCAAAGCCGGATTGCTTCCCGGCTGACAATGACACCGCGTTCGGCAAGCAGGTCTTCCACGTCGGCGGTGCTGAGCGCGAAGCGATGATAAGCCCATACCGCATAGGCGATGATTTCACGGGCAAAGCGAAAGCCTTTCAGGCGCGGCATCTGGCACGGAATATTCATCCGGCTCGAATAGCCCACCCAGACAAGTCAAACAACGTGGCAATACCGACAATAGAGCCAGTTGAAAAGCCAAGCCCGTCGGGTGCAGCAATATCCCTTTCAAAAACCTTTTAAAAACAAACTCAGTTCATTCGATTACCGATATAAACGCCGGGATCTGTTGCTCGAAGAACTTCGAGAACGAGGCGATACGGGGCGGCAGCACCTGATACGGGGGGTAATACAGGGTCAACCATAAGTCTGGCGGCGCCCAGTCCCGCAGGACGTGGACGAGCCGTCCGGTCCGCAGATGCTCGGCCACATGGAACTTGGGCAGCATGGCGACCCCGACGCCGTCGGCCGCCATCCTCGCCAACACCTCTCCGCTATTGGCGCTGAATGCCCGGCCCGCAGAAATCGTGGCGCTACCACTGCCGTCCGACAGCGTCCAGGTCTCCCGCTTGCTGTCGCCGCTATAGGCCAGGCAATCGTCTGGAATGAGCTCGTTCGGATGCTTCATGTCGGAAAACCGGCTGCCTGGCGCTGCGACGAGGATACGGCGCACGACGCTGATCTTGCGCCAGATCGTGAACTTGTCCGAGGGTGCCGCGGAAATGCGGATTGCCAGATCATAGTCGTCATCGATGATGTCAACGAGTCCATCCGCAAGCGAGATCTCGAAGCTGATCTTCGGGTAGCGTTCCTTGAAGGCCGAGAGGATGGGCGGCAGGACCTGCTGGCCGAACCAGGTCGGCGCGCTGATTCGCAGGCGGCCATGATCCGCCTTGTGGGTATTCATCACGTCCTTGCGCGCGTTGTCCAACGCCTGCACCGCCGGCTGTATCTGGGCGGCGAAGATCGCGCCGTCGGTCGTCAGCGACACCTGGCGCGTGGTCCGCACGAAGAGTTGCACGCCCAGGTCTTCTTCCAGGGCCGCGATCGCCCGCGTGACGGCCGCCGGGGTCATGTCGAGCTCGCGTGCGACCTGCGCGAAGTTCCGTTTCTCGGCGGCCAGCAAAAAGGTTCGAAGCAGCTTGTAGTCGTTCATTGATTATTTCACCTGAGGCAATTCACTGACAATTATTATTGCAATTCCGACCGGTGATCAACGGGCGTAGGTTTTCAATCACACCAGACAAACCAACGCAGCCGCGGAAGGGCGAGCATTATGATCAAGGATATCAAGGGACTGCATCACATCACGTCGATGGCATCGGATGCCCGGCAGAACAACGCGTTCTTCACGGACACGCTTGGCCTGCGCCGCGTCAAGAAGACCGTGAATTTCGACGACCCTAACGTCTACCACCTCTATTACGGCGATGAGGCCGGCACCCCCGGCTCCGTCATGACCTACTTCCCTTTTCCCGACGTAATGCGCGGCCGCCCAGGCGTTGGCGAAGTCAGCGAAACACAGTTCGCAGTGCCTAAGGGCTCACTCTCCTTCTGGCAGGATCGCCTGTCGGCAAAAGGAGCCGTCAACCTGCTTACCGACACTGTCTTCGGCGCTGCCCGCCTCCTGTTCAAAGGGCCGGACGGCGAAGGGTTTGCCCTTGTCGAAACGGAAAATGATGGCCGCAAGGCCTGGAATGGTGCCGGCATCGACGAAAGCGTTGGCATCCGCGGCTTCACCGGTGCTAAGTTCCGCCTGCATGACACCGCTGCCACGTCCGAACTGCTTGGGTTCATGGGCTACCAGCGCGCCGAAACGGATGGTGCCGTCACCCGCTTCATCATCCCCGGCGGCAATGGTGCGGATACGATCGACCTCGAGGTCCTTCCGAATACACCTTTCGCAAGGCAGGGCGCAGGTTCGGTGCACCACATCGCTTTCGCCGTCGAGAACCGCGCAAAGCAGCTCGAAGTCCGCAGGGCTCTGATGGACACGGGTTACCAGGTAACACCTGTCATCGACCGTGATTACTTCTGGGCCATCTACTTCCGGACACCCGGCGGCGTCCTGTTCGAAATCGCCACGAACGAACCCGGTTTCGACCGCGATGAAGATACGGCGCACCTCGGCGAGGTTTTGAAGCTGCCGGCACGGTACGAGCCTTATCGTGACCAGATCGAGGCCGGGCTGGCACCGCTCGCCGCCTGACGTCGCTTTCCAACAATACGGCGGCATAACTTTCAAGACGTGCCGCCTTCCCTGCCCCATTACCTACCTTCAACTCAGTCAAAGGAAGATACGAGATGTCCAGCAAGCTTCAGGTCCTCACCCCGCAGAATAGTCAGATCATCTTCATCGACCAGCAGCCGCAGATGGCTTTCGGCGTTCAGTCGATCGACCGCCAGGTATTGAAGAACAATGTCGTCGGTCTTGCCAAGGCCGCCAGGATTTTCAACATCCCGACCACAATCACCACCGTCGAGACCGACAGCTTCTCGGGCAACACGTTCCCGGAACTGCTCGCCGTCGTTCCCGAAAACGACATCCTTGAGCGCACATCGATGAATTCATGGGACGACCAGAACGTCCGCGACGCACTTGCCAAGCAGGCTGCCAATGGCCGCAAGAAGATTGTCGTCGCCGGCCTCTGGACGGAGGTCTGCAACACCACCTTCGCGCTCTCCTGCATGAACGATACCGACTACGAAATCTACATGGTTGCGGATGCTTCCGGCGGCACCTCCGTCGATGCGCACAAATATGCGATGGACCGCATGGTGCAGGCTGGTGTCGTTCCGGTCACCTGGCAGCAGGTCCTGCTCGAATGGCAGCGCGACTGGGCCCGCAAGGAAACCTACGACGCGGTCACGTCGCTGGTGAAGGAGCATTCCGGCGCTTACGGCATGGGCATCGATTATGCTGTTACGCATGTCCACGGTGGTACCGAACGCGTCAAGCATGGCAAGCGGATCGGCCCGAACCCTGCCAAGTAAACCGTCAATCACTCCGGCCGGCTGCGTCCTGCCGGAGTGATTTTCTTTCACCACGCGAGGTACCCCCATGAAACTCTATCTTCTTTCACTTGGTGCCGGCCTGCTGGTGGGCGTGATCTACAGCCTGCTCAATGTCCGCTCGCCTGCCCCGCCTGTCGTCGCGCTCATCGGGCTGCTCGGCATCCTTGTCGGCGAGCAGCTCGTGCCGCTTGCAAAGAGCATTTGGGCTCGCGAACCTGCCGCCGTCTCCTGGCTTCATCAGGTCAAGCCGCACATGTTCGGTCACCTTCCGAAGGGCGGGAAAAACGTGGTGGCGATGAACCCACCCCATGAAGATTCAACATCGGGGAAAAGCTGATGACGACGCGCCGCACATTCCTGGGCGCAGCATCGAGCCTCGCCTTTTCAAACTTGTTTTCACCGGCCAATGCCGCCGATCCCAACAAGACCGGAGTCGCTTCCATGTACGCAGACATCGTTCTTCACAATGGATTGATCACGACGCTTGATCGCGCGAATCCGAACGCCACCGCAATCGCCGTCAAGGACGGCCTATTCATGGACGTGGGCACCGACCGGGACGTCATGGTGCTTGCCGGAGCCGATACGAAGATCGTCGATCTCAAGGGCAAGCGTGTACTGCCTGGTCTGATCGACAACCACACGCACGTCGTGCGCGGTGGCCTGAACTTTAACATGGAGCTTCGCTGGGACGGCGTGCGGTCCCTCGCCGATGCGATGGACATGCTGAAACGACAGGTGGCGATCACGCCTGCTCCGCAATGGGTGCGTGTCGTCGGAGGCTTCAGCGAACACCAGTTCGCCGAAAAACGCCTGCCGACGATCGACGAGATCAATGCTATTGCACCGGATACGCCTGTCTTTCTGCTACATCTCTATGACCGCGCACTGCTCAACGGTGCTGCCCTTCGTGCCGTCGGCTATACCAAGGACACGCCGAACCCTCCAGGCGGCGAGATTACCCGTGACGCCAACGGCAATCCAACGGGCCTTTTGCTTGCCAAGCCGAATGCCGGCATTCTCTATTCGACTTTGTCGAAAGGCCCCAAGCTTCCGTTCGAATATCAAGTCAATTCCACCCGCCACTTCATGAGGGAACTGAACCGGCTGGGCATCACCGGCGTTATCGATGCCGGCGGCGGTTTCCAGAATTACCCGGACGACTATGCGGTGATCCAGAAGCTCTCGGACGAGGACCAGCTTACAGTACGTCTGGCCTACAATCTCTTTACGCAGAAGCCGAAGGAAGAGAAGCAGGATTTCCTCAACTGGACGCAGTCGGTCAAATACAAGCAGGGCAACGATTATTTCCGTCACAACGGCGCCGGCGAGATGCTGGTGTTTTCCGCCGCGGACTTCGAAGATTTTCGCCAGCCCCGCCCGGACATGCCGCCGGAAATGGAAGGCGAACTGGAGGACGTCGTTCGAGTCCTCGCTGAAAACCGCTGGCCCTGGCGGCTTCACGCCACCTATGACGAAACGATCAGCCGCTCGCTCGATGTGTTCGAGAAGGTCAACAAGGACATCCCGCTCGAGGGCCTGAACTGGTTCTTCGACCATGCAGAGACGATTTCCGATCGCTCGATCGACCGTATCGCAGCGCTCGGTGGCGGCATCGCCACGCAGCATCGCATGGCCTATCAGGGAGAATATTTCGTCGAGCGATACGGCCACGGCGTTGCAGAAGCGACACCGCCGATCAGGCGCATGCTCGATAAGGGCATCAACGTCTCTGCCGGTACCGATGCGACGCGCGTCGCCTCCTATAATCCGTGGGTCTCGCTGTCCTGGATGGTAACGGGCAAGACCGTCGGCGGCATGCAGCTCTATCCCCGCGCCAATTGCCTCGACCGTGAAACGGCGCTGCGCATGTGGACCGAGAAGGTCACTTGGTTCTCTAACGAGGAAGGCAAGAAGGGCCGCATCGAGAAGGGCCAGTTCGCCGATCTCGTCGTGCCGGATAGGGACTTCTTCACCTGCCCAGAGGATGAGATCTCGTTTCTGTCCTCGCAGTTGACCATGGTCGGCGGCAAGATCGTCTTCGGTGCGGGCGACTTCAAGTCACTCGACGAGAACGACGTGCCTCCCGCGATGCCGGACTGGTCTCCCGTGCGCACGTTCGGCGGCTACGCGGCATGGGGCGAACCGCAGGGCGCAGGCATGAACTCCTTGCGCCGTACCGCGATCTCGACGTGCGGTTGCGCCAGTTCCTGCAATGTCCATGGTCACGACCACGCCGGCGCCTGGACATCGAAGCTGCCGATTGCCGATCTCAAGGGCTTCTTCGGCGCGCTTGGTTGTGCCTGCTGGGCCGTGTGACGCCGCGCGGTATCGCGCCCGCATTGAGTGGGCAGCGGCCTCCGCTGCCCAATTTGCTCTATCGGATCGCTTATTGCGAAAATCGCAATTAAATCGAAATAATCGATGCAATTGTTGGCAGTAATCTTTCTGGCCAATATCGCTCCACCAGCGGCAAACAAAGCCGCTTGTTTTGATCGACAACACGACAGGAGCAGACATGATTGATCATTTTTCGTCCAGCCGTCACCGGGGCTCTCCTCTTGCGCGGATCATCACTGCACCAGCGACACGGTTCGTCGCACTCCTCGCTCTCTGCGCGGCCTATATCCAGGGGCCGCTCACCAAGCTCTTCGATTTCCAGGGCGCAATCGCTGAAATGAACCATTTCGGTCTGTATCCGGCGGCATTCTTCGCGGTCGCCGTTATCACCTTCGAATTAGCGGCTTCGGCCATGGTGGTATCGGGGATCCTTCGCTGGGCAGGTGCGCTGGCGCTCGCCGGGTTCACACTCTTTGCTACCCTTATCGCCCTTCGTTTCTGGGAGTTGCCCCCGGGCATGGACCGCATGATGGCAACCAATGCCTTCTTCGAACATCTCGGGCTCGCTGGCGCTTTCATCATTGTCGCGGCAATTGATCTGACCAAGGGAGCTGGCAAATGAGCACTACCAAATCCTCCGGGAGCAGCTTTGCTCCCCTTGCCCAGCCCGTCTTTGCAGTTCTTTGGGCTGCAACCGTCCTCGGAAATACCGGCAGCTTTATGCGCGATGTCGCCAGTTCCTGGCTCATGACCGATCTATCGGCGTCGCCGGCGGCCGTCGCGCTGGTGCAGGCGGCCGGAACCCTGCCGATCTTCCTCCTGGCGATACCTGCAGGCGTGCTCACCGATATTCTCGATCGCCGCAAATTCCTGATCGCCGTGCAGATCTTGCTCGCGTCGGTCAGCGTAAGCCTCATGATCCTAGCAAATACCGGCATGCTTTCGGTCAGTGCGCTGATCGGCCTGACCTTCCTTGGCGGCATCGGCGCCGCGTTGATGGGGCCGACCTGGCAGGCCATCGTGCCCGAACTGGTGAAGAGAGAAGACGTCAAGAACGCCGTCGCGCTCAACTCGCTCGGCATCAATATCGCCCGGTCGATCGGGCCGGCTGCCGGCGGCCTGCTCCTTGCTGCCTTCGGCGCGGGCGTCACCTATGGCGCGGATGTTGCGAGCTATTTCGTCGTCATCGCGGCGCTCGTCTGGTGGCCGCGGGCAAAGAACGCGAATGATGCGCTGGCTGAAGGCTTCTTCGGCGCGTTCCGTGCAGGCCTGCGCTACACCCGCGCCAGCAAGCCCTTGCATGTCGTACTTTTGCGCGCGGCGATCTTCTTTGCCTTCGCCAGTGCCATCTGGGCACTCCTGCCGCTTGTCGCCCGAGAATTGCTCGGCGGTGACGCAGGCTTCTACGGTATCCTGCTTGGCGCCGTTGGCGCCGGCGCGATCGGCGGCGCATTGCTCATGCCTAAACTGCGCGAACGTTTTAATGCCGATGGCCTGCTGCTCGGTGCCGCTGTTATCACAGCACTCGTCATGGGCGCTTTGTCGCTCGCGCCGCCGAAATGGGTCGCCATCATTGTTCTGCTCTTTCTCGGAGGCGCTTGGATCACTGCCCTGACCACGCTGAATGGCGCAGCGCAGGCCGTGCTCCCGAACTGGGTCCGCGGTCGCGGGCTGGCGGTCTATCTCACCGTCTTCAATGGCGCGATGACGGCAGGTAGCCTTGGCTGGGGTGCCGTTGGTGAAGCTGCTGGGGTGCCGGGAGCGCTGCTGATCGGCGCGGTGGGACTGCTCGTTGCAGGCTTCATCATGCATCGTTTAGAGCTGCCGGCCGGCGACGCGGATATGGTGCCGTCCAATCACTGGCCAGAACCCTTGGTAGCCGAGCCTGTCGCCCACGACCGCGGACCTGTTCTGATCCTCATCGAATACCATGTCGAAAAACATCATCGCACAGCCTTCCTGCATGCGCTGGATGAGATGTCCCACGAGCGACGCCGGGACGGCGCCTACGGATGGGGGGTGACGGAAGACTCCGCCGATCCGCAAAAGATCGTCGAATGGTTCATGGTCGAATCCTGGGCCGAGCATCTTCGTCAGCACAAGCGGGTTTCAAATGCCGATGCTGACCTACAGGGCCAGGTCCTCGCCTATCACTCAGGAACGGACAAGCCGGTCGTCCGGCATTTCCTCACAATCAACCGGCCGGGGGCCGCCTAGCAACGCGGGAGAGCGGCATCCCCACTACCCTCGAATCACAACCATCAAAGGATCACGGTACGCGACAATGACCGAGAATTTTCCTTCCATCACCCGCCGCAGCGCATTGCTTTCCGGCGCTGCCACCGCAGCCGCCATGGCACTCCCCACATCTTTCGGGTTTGCTGCCAACATTTCTTCCACCCCCACCTCAATCAAAGGAGACAATAGAATGGGCTACATCACCACCAAGGACGGCGTCGAAATCTTCTACAAGGATTGGGGTCCGAAGGATGCCCAGCCGATCGTCTTTCACCATGGCTGGCCGCTCTCTTCGGACGATTGGGACGCACAGATGCTGTTCTTTCTGTCGAAGGGTTACCGCGTTGTCGCCCATGACCGCCGTGGTCACGGCCGCTCTGCTCAAGTTTCTGACGGTCATGACATGGACCACTATGCCGCCGATGCCTTCGCCGTGGTCGAAGCGCTCGATCTGAAGAATGCCGTTCATATCGGCCATTCGACCGGCGGCGGAGAAGTTGCCCGCTACGTTGCAAAGTTTGGCCAGCCCGCTGGCCGCGTTGCCAAGGCCGTTCTGGTTTCCGCCGTCCCGCCACTGATGCTCAAGACCGAGACAAATCCCGGCGGCTTGCCAATGGAAGTGTTCGATGGCATCCGCCAGGGCGTAGCTGAGAACCGCGCGCAGCTCTTCATCGATTTTCCCACTGGTCCGTTCTATGGTTTCAACCGCCCTGACGCCAAGGTCTATCCGGGCGTTATCCAGAATTGGTGGCGGCAGGGCATGATGGGCAGTGCCAAGGCCCATTACGACGGGATCAAGGCCTTCTCCGAGACCGATCAGACGGAAGACCTGAAGGCAATCACTGTTCCGACGCTCGTTATGCACGGCGACGACGACCAGGTCGTGCCGATCGACAACGCCGGCAAGCTTTCCGTCAAGCTGGTGCAGAACGGCACCCTGAAGGTCTATCAGGGTTATCCGCATGGCATGCTGACAACCCATGCCGATGTCCTGAACGCCGACCTCTTGGCATTTGTCCAGGCTTAATTGGACTGTCCGGGTGAGGCCGTTTCGGCCGCACCCGGATCCGGCCACACAAGCTCGACCAATATGGCCATCGCCGTGAGTTTTCTGTTCTGAAGCTTAGCTCAAGAGCAGTGCTGCGCGATTGTGTTTCCGTCAGTGTCGGTTGCGCAAGCGCCAAGCCGCAGGAGGCACTCCCTCGGCCCTCGTGAAGGTTGCGACGAATTCATTTTCGTCAGGAAAGCCGCACTCTGCAGCGATCCGGGCAATAGTTTCACCGGTTCTGCTCAGTTGCGATTGGGCTCTGCTCATTCGATATGACGCGATCCATTCCGAAACTGACTGCCCGGTCGTGCTCAAAAATCCGGAACAGAGCTCATCGACTGAAAACCCGCACGCTTCGGCGATCTTATCGACCGGTGTGCCGCCTGATAGGTTCGCAGCTATGTACGCCTTGATGCGCTTTTCTTGCAGCGGAGACAGTTGACCGGTGCCCGAAAGGTGCTGGATGGGGGACCGCCCATAACGATGCGCAAGATGGGCGCTTAGCGCTAATCCGATATGAGGAAGCAGTGTGTCCCTGACTTCGTCCGGCATGTCGAACATCGGTATCAGTGCAGCGCCGATATTGCGGACCACCTGATCGTCAATCCCGCGGCAGGTTATGAGGTCATCAATACGCGGCTCGCCTGCTTCCTCAGCGAGCTCGATAAAAAGCGCGCTTGGGATATGAAACGCGAGTGCTTCGAAGCGGCCACGAACAGAAATTGCGGCGCCGTTCCTCAGACTGATAAGACACATAGAACCTCTGGAATAGGCCTTCAGAGGTGTCCGTGCACCGTCCGGGCGGACGTCACAATGATCAACGTCGACGAGATAAAGCATGACCAGAAAGGCGTCATCAGCCGGCAGGAGGATTGTATGTTCGCCATTGTCATAGGAGTGCTCGAGATGGACGACAGCGAGCTTTGCCTCGTAAAGAGGCCTGATTGCCAGCGCCCTTGCAGCACTAATCCCAAAACACGCCGCAATTCTCTCACTGACCGTCAACGCTTCACTCACATGTGTCTCGATCATCCTGGCTGGGGACTGTATAGCCGTCCCGACGAGATGCTGCGCTTCAAAGTTTCCTACACAGATTTCAAACGGCAATATTGAACAAAAGGATCCTCGCGGGGCCGATTTAACAAATTGTCGTGTGGCAACTTAGCGTGGGAAAGCTACCAAGCCGGCATGTCCCGTGTTCGAGTGTCTAAAAATGAAAGAACTGCGTCGTGGTCCAAGTTCTCCCCCTCCGCCACCAATCTTCCACTGGAAACTCGACCGACGGGTTCGGGTGCTCGTTGAAGCAGTTGTCGATCAACCAAAGCCTACCTGGTTCAGACATCGATATCTTTCGGAAGGCGACAGTCAACACTAAACTCGATCAGGTTATGACACCGGCAAGCGATCGAGGTTTCGTCGTGGGGGTTTCCTCGCTCGGTGGCCACACGCGGCGCATCTTCCACGAACATCGTGCGGAAGCTCACGACTTTACCGAGAACTCGATCTATATTCGCAACCTTTCGGAAGCCTACAAGGCGGATCTCCGCGGTCCTTTCGATTTCGTGTTGTTTGAAATTTCACCAGCGTCCCTCGGCAAGATTGCCGATGATGCTGAAATGCCCGGCGTGACGTCGCTGTCAGTTGAGACCGCGTCAAAAGATATTGTGCTTGCCAATCTCGCTCGGGCGCTGATCCCGGCACTCGAAAAGCCAGACGAGGCCAACGCGCTGTTCGTCGAGCAAATGACGACGGCCATCGGAACCTACCTGGTCCAGCGTTACGGCGGCCGGCCAACGGTAGCCTCCGATAGGTCGGGCAGCCTTTCGCGGACGCATGAGGATCTGGCGAAAGGTTTGCTTCTTGAGAACCTCGACGGCAACGTGTCAATTTCCGAAGTCGCGCAGATGTGCAATCTGTCGCGCGGCTATTTCATTCGCGCCTTTCGCGAGACGATCGGTATGACGCCCTATCAATGGGTTCTTCGTGAGCGAATAGACCGTGCCCGCAACCTCCTGCGCAACTCAGATACTCCGCTCGCCGAAGTGGCCATCGCCTGCGGCTTCGCGGACCAAAGCCATTTCACGCGCGTCTTTGCAGGTATCGTCGGCACCACGCCTGGCAATTGGCGGCGGAACGCCTGATCCAGACGAGCCCTCTTGGAAGATTCGTTCGAACCGGAAGCTCTTGACCCGATTCGAACCTGAGACACACCAAATCCCACAGCTCCATCCGGTGCGCTAAATTGATTCACTTGCCCAATCTTCATGCGCGTGGCGAATTCGTATTACAAAAATTGTCTCATCATCTTCGATCCGATAAACGATTAGATGCGCTTTGAAGGGATGAATTCTAACGGGCGGATCAATCTCATCCCGTTCGCGCGCGATGGATTGACAGCTATATCAGATCAAATAATGCGAAAAGTTCATTGTGGTATCGCTTTGCCTGGCCTGCCCCGAACATACGGACACCTTGCTCGGCGATCGCAATAATGTCCTCTTCCGCTTCGGCAGAAAGCTTAAAACTCATGACTTGCTGGCACGAGCCATCGCTTCAGCAAAGAGTTCATCCTTTGATCGGATGCCGACACCACTTTGGAGCCCGGCCTCGACGAAGCTTTGCATGGCGGCGATCTTGTCGTTTCGCGTCTGGTCGCGTCGGATCAGGTCGCGCACGTAGTCGCTAGCATTCGAATATCGCCCTGTCCTGGCCTGGGCCTCCACCCAATCCTTCATCGGGCCTGGAAGAGATACGTTCATCGTGGCCATTGATAACCTCCATTTGAAGGCAACTTAGCCGATTTTGGCAAAGTTTGTCAAAAGCTCGAACGCCTCCGATGAGTTGCGGAACAGTTCATCTCGATAGCACTCAACTTCAATGACTTGGAGATCTACACCAAGTGCAACATGGGCGTTCGGTCCGTTCGCCCTATCGTACGATTTCGCACCGCTCTTGTTCCGACCCCCGGTTGTTCGTGCGCGGGCCGCGTTTGCCCTTCGTGCCCCCTGGCAAACAATCCTTGATCCGTTCCCACTGGCCATCCCGAAGCGCATCACAATCCACGGCCGATCTCCAAAAGTCAGCCTTGAATCTGATTTGCGCCTCCGGCGGAATCCCAAATCGTTAAATCGTCACCACGACCTAATTCGGTCGAAGCCTTTTGGTCGCAATCATCATGACGAGATCTTCGGAGGCATCTGCGAGCGCCAGTGCCAATTCCGCAGCCGACCATCCACGTTTCTGCAAACTGACGAGCATTTCCACCATCGCGACTTCGACTTCTCGTCTGCAGTTCGAAATC
>Ga0102593_1000767_pt1 | contig 43168 bp, 37 predicted proteins | sample AraplaCol_mMS_r2_2_FD_76862 | JGI IMG/M metagenome (GOLD analysis project Ga0102593, IMG submission 76862) | Arabidopsis root microbial communities from North Carolina, USA - plate scrape MF_Col_mMS_r2 (SPADES assembly) (version 2) | ecosystem: Host-associated > Plants > Roots > Endosphere...
GATAGCCCGAGTACCAGTAGCCGTAATAGGTGTCACGCCATTGCGTGCGCCATTTCCAGTCTTCTTCGTCCTCTTTCTTCGCCTTGCGCGCGAGATCGAGCAGCTTTTTCGATTCCTTGTCGCCGCGAGCGGCCGCGATCGACAGCCACTTCTCCGCTTCGCGCGCGTCCGAGCCCATTTCCTCGAGGCCGAACAGGTAGAAACTGCCGAGCGCCTTCTGCGCGTTCAGGTCGCCGCGTTCGGCCGCTTCGCGCATCCACTTGAGCGCCTGGTAGCTGTCCTGACGCACGCCGTCGCCGCGGAAATAGCGCAGGCCGAGGTCGTAGGCGGCCTTCGGCTGGGTTTTAGCGGTTTGCTTGAGCGCGGCGATGCGCGGATCGTCCCGGTCTTCCACATCGTCCCTTTTTTGATAGGAGACCTGATCTTTAGGGCGATCGGAACACCCTGTGTCGTCGCAGATCCGTACCGTGCTGGCGGTGACCGACGGGTCTTGCGCGCACGCGGCCAACAGCAACAGCAGCCCCGGTGCGAGTAAACGGCGATACATGGGTATTTTCCTCACGTTTCATTGGCGCCGTATTGCTTCGCGCACTCGCCCGCGAGCATGCCCCCGGCTGATGCGAGGCGCTGCGCGGCGAAGATCGTGCGCGGGCCCGCATGCCAAGGCTCTCTCAGGTTCTCTTGTCGGCTTGAAACATTGTGCGATGTCTGCTGCCGCAGTCGACGGAAAATGGGGACACTAGCCACCGTTCCGTCTTTTCAATCCACGCAATATGATCATTGCTCATTGAGTTCAAATGATACATATCGGTCTATCTAATAGTCAAGGTGACCTGAGAACCGGTTCGCCGAGCGCGGTTTACCGACGCGGAAGTGCCATCGAACAGGCCCGGGAGGTCAATCTCAACGAGTCGCCTGATGCTAGAATAATCGGTCTATGCTGCTGAAATATCGAGGAGGAAGCCGTTCGTGCGAGCCAACAAACGCCAGCTGGTGGTAGACAAAGCGACCGAACTGTTCTCGAGGCACGGATTCCACCCGGTGGGCGTGGACTGGATCATCGACGATTCCGGTGTCGCCCGAATGACGCTGTACCGGCATTTTGCGAGCAAGGACGAGCTCATCCGCGAAGTGCTGGTCCAGCGCTACGACCTGATCGTCGGCAGCATCGACGCGCAGTTGCAGCACGTCGTCGATCCGGTCGAGCGCGTCAAGACCATCTTCGACTGGTATGAAGCATGGTTCCGCACACCCGAATTTGCCGGCTGCCTGTTCGAGCGTGCGCTGGCCGAATTCGGCACCGCTTACGCGCCGATCTCGGATGTCGCGATCCGCTATCGCCGCAAAATGGTCGAATGGATCGCAGAACTGATCGAAGCCCTCGTGCCGCCCGAAACCGCGAACCGGCTGGCGACCGTCTTCATGATGCTGCTGGACGGCGCCACGGTCGACGCGCGGGCATTCAACGATTCCGCGGCTGCCGCGCGCGCGTGGCAGGCCGCGCATGCCCTTCTCGAACAGGCGATGCACGCGACGGTCTCGCCCGCCGACGGTGCGGCCAACCCGACGTAACGCACGTCGCGCGCCGTCGTATTGCAGGCAAACCGAGGCCGAAGGGCGCCGGGAGGACGACATGCAGGAGCGGATGCGCTTGATCGGTTTCGTGCTGGGTGCGGCAATCGCATGTGCCGGCTGCAAGTCGGTGAATGTCAGCCGATATGAAATCCAGCACCGCGACCGAAACGGCCTCACGATCGTTGCGTACACCACGGAAGACCTCGCGTCGCTCGACAAGACGCCGTGGGCCGACCACGTCTACCTCCACTACGCGGTCACGCCGGTCACCATCCTCGAGCGATTCGATGTGGGCACAACCGATCTCGACGACTATCCGTTCTCTGCCCGCCGGCTCGACATCCACGCCCGCTGCCCGGTCCCCACGTCGGACTTCTGCTCCTCCTGGTTCATTCCGTTCCATGATCGCGTGGGGCTGCATGGCCTCGACTATGTGTCGGGACTCGATGCCAGCGAACCGGCGCGCCTGAAGTTGCACATCGGCGGCGCAAGCATGGCCGGAACCCGGCTGGTGTCGAAGGAACACGCGATCAACGTCGACGCGGGCGACGTAGCGAAACCGGGCGGGCCGTAATACCCGCGTGGCCCCGGGGCGCGCGACACCCGTCGAGCGGGCACGGCGATTGCGCATGCTGCACTCCCGGGAGGCCCGCCATCATGAACGACAACGATTTTCTCCAGCCCGAGCCGACGGAACCGGCGCCGAACGGGGTCACGTGGGTCCGGCGTCTCGGCCCCGGCCTGATCACCGGCGCCGCCGACGACGATCCTTCCGGCATCGGCACGTACTCGCAGGCGGGCGCCCAATTCGGCTTCGAACTGCTGTGGTCGCTGTTGCTCACGTACCCGCTGATGACGGCCATCCAGCTGGTCAGCGCGCGAATCGGCCGCGTGACGGGCAAGGGTCTCGCGTCCAACATGCGCAAGCACTACCCGCCATGGCTGCTGTACGGGACGGTCGTGCTGCTGATCACGGCCAACGTGATCAACATCGCGGCCGACCTGTCGGCCATGGGCGCGGCCGTCAATTTGTTGCTGCCCGGCCCGCAACAGCTCTACATCGTGTGCCTCGGCGGCGTGTCGGTCGCGCTGCAGGTGTTCGTCCCGTACGACCGCTATTCGCGATTGCTCAAATGGACGGCGCTGACGCTGCTCGCCTATGTCGCGGTCGCCCTCATCGTGCCGGTCAGCTGGGCCGAGGTCGGTCGCGCGATCGTGCAGCCCCACGCGCAGTTGAGCGCCGCGTATCTGACCACGCTCGTCGCCGTGCTCGGCACGACCATCAGCCCGTATCTGTTTTTCTGGCAGGCGTCCCAGGAAGTCGAAGAATTGCGCGCCGTGCCGGACGCGCGGCCGCTGCGGCGCATGCCGCGCCAGGCGCCCGCCCAGTTGCGCCGGATCAGCTTCGACACGTGGTTCGGCATGGGCGTCTCGAACGTGATCGCCTTCTTCATCGTGCTGACGGCGGCCGCCACGCTCAACGCGCATCACATCGACGTCAAGACGTCGGCGGATGCCGCGCGGGCGCTCGAGCCGCTTGCCGGTCATTTCGCATACGTGCTGTTTGCGCTAGGCATCGTCGGCACTGGCCTGCTGGCACTGCCGGTGCTCGCGGGATCGGCCGCCTACGCGGCCGCAGGTACGTTCCGCTGGCGCAACAGTCTCGCGCTGCAGTGGGGCGTCGCGCCGGAATTCTATGCGGTGATCGTATTGGCGATCGTCGGCGGAATCGCGTTCACGTTCATGCATTTCGACCCGATCCGCGCGCTTTACTGGAGCGCCGTCATCAACGGCGTGAGCGCCGTTCCGATCATGGTCGTGATGATGCTGATGGCGAGAAGCAAGCGGGTCATGGGCGAGTTTGCCGTCAGAGGCGCGCTTGCATGGGGAGGATGGATCGCGACGCTCGCAATGGCGATCGCGGCGATGGGCGTGTTCGTGCCCGGATAGAAGCGGCGGCGTGAATTCGAAGCTTTGCTGTTCGATGCGGCGCGCACTCGACCAGAGATCGAGCAACCGCTGCGGCACGTCGGCCGCCGGCAGCACGATATCGATGCGCGCCATGGCAATCGCGTGCCGAGGCATCTCCGCATGCTCGGCGTCGTCCGGTGTCTGCGCGAGCGTGATGTCCGCCAGCGTCCGAAAGAAGTGATCGATCGTGAACGGAGCATCGTCGACTGGTCCCGACTGTGGCAACGAAGGCAACCGTCCGACATCTCGAGCTGCATGCCCGGTGCGATCACGTAGATGTGTTTTTTTCGATCGATACCGTGGACGTCACCTGATGCACCGGCATGCCCGTCGTGCGCTGCAGGACAGCGTCCATATGACTGACCTGCTTCGGCGCGAGATGGACGACGACGAACGCCATGTCCATGTTCGTCGGCGCACTCTCGAACAGGTCTGCAACGCCGTCGTACCGCCCGCCGACGCACCAATGCCCACTACCGGAAACGACAGATCGCTCTTCAACGTCGCGGGCGATGGAGGCCGCTCCTTGTGCGTAGGCGCCCGCCGTGCCATTGAATTCTCCTGACGGTGTGGTGGGACATCGTGTACCGGACGCCGAGCGATAGCGGGTCGTCGCGCTCGTCCGGTCGTCCCACGATCCCGCTCGCGATACTGCCCCCTGTGCTTCCGTACACAGTGTATGACGCCGGCAAGCGCGCGAGCGCCCCTGACTGAAGGCTTGCAATCCTCGTGCGGTGAAGCGCCCGGGACATGTGCGCGCGGGGGCGGCGGGATGCCGCGCAAAGACCCCCGCCGCCGCACGCCGGGGTGTCACCGGAACGTCATTCGTGCCGACATACCATCCACATCGGCTCACGAAACGCGACGGGTTTCCTCGACTGCCAGCGGGAACGAATCGTGCTCCCGCTTCGGGCCGTCGAAACAAATTTATTTTCTTTGACGAATACCGTATTACCAGCGAATATTCGCGTCGATCAAGCGATTAGTACCGCTCAAAAACAAAACGAAACGATGCTCGCTCATGCAATCGGGGACGTTACGCTGCTTCGCCAACAGATACCGAATCGAAGGGGAAGAAATGACGCCGTTTTCCCAGGATGTGAGCATCAAGCAAACCGCTGCCGTCTCCAAGGCAGCCACGCCGTCGCCCGTTTTCTGGAAAGCGGGGCCGCTCGTCGAAACCGCTCCGCCCGAGCCGAAATCCACGACGCCGGACCTGCGCGATTTCTTCGCCGCCGCCGCGTTGCAAGGATTGCTGTCGCGCGACGCCGGACGCAACGTGTCGACGATCGCCGACTACGAATCGAAGCGCGCCGTCAGCGCCTATCGGCTTGCTGACGAAATGCTGAAAGCGCGATGAACCGGCACGCCGGCCGGCGCTGGTCGGGCCGCGCCGGCAACATGACCCTCATGCTGACGACGGCGGCAGTCGCGCCGAGCGCTCCCGGCGTGCCATGCGTGCGCGCGTGAAGGCGCCCATGACGTCACGCCGGCCGCAGCATTAAGAGGGTGCCAGCATCGATACCGGCAACACGATGGACAACACGACCTGGTCGATCACGCGCGCCTGTATCGAATCGCCGCCCAACCCGACGACGACGAACGCGAGCGTCATCGTGACGAGCCCGTGCGCCCAGGCCAGACTCCGGCACCCCATGAAGCCCCACCTGATCATCTGCCCGGCCATCGTGCCGACAAATGCAACCGCTTGAAAATCCGGCAGCGAGGGTTGCAGGTCACGCGATGCACGCTCGCCTTGCAGCCGACGCCGCCCCGCTCGCGTGCCGCGTCGTTGCGTCGGCATGAGTCCGCTCCGTACGCGAGAAGCGACTCGTTGCGAACCGGTCGCGCCTTCGTCATCCGCACGGGATCGATTCGTGCTGTTTCGACACGGCGAATGTCGCGCAACCCTTTCCACGGAGATGCCATGTTCATCCACAACACACGGCTTCAGTACACGGTGCGCGTGGGCGCGCCGAATCCCGGCCTCGCCAACCTGCTGCTCGAGCAGTTCGGCGGCCCGCAGGGCGAACTCGCCGCCGCGATGCGCTATTTCACGCAGGCGATCACTGAAGAAGACCCCGGCCGCAAGGACATGCTGCTCGATATCGCGACCGAGGAACTCAGCCACCTGGAGGTGATCGGCTCGATGGCCGCGATGCTCAACCGCGGCGCCAAGGGCGAACTCGCCGAAGCGGTCGACGAACAGGCCGAGCTGTACCGCAAGCTGCATGGCGCGGGTAACGACAGCCACGTGACACAGGTGTTGTACGGCGCGGGCGCGCCGCTGACCAATTCGGGCGGCGTGCCGTGGTCGGCCGCGTACATCGACACGATCGGCGAACCGACCGCCGACCTGCGCTCGAACATCGCGGCCGAAGCGCGCGCGAAGATCATCTACGAGCGGCTGATCAACGTGTCCGACGATCCGGATATCCGCGACGCGCTCGGCTTCCTGATGACGCGCGAGGTGTCGCACCAGATGTCGTTCGAGAAGGCGCTGTATGCGATCACGGCGAACTTCCCGCCCGGCAAGCTGCCGCCGAAGACGCCGTACGACCACGTGTACTTCCGGATGCAGCCGGACGCGGCGCCGCTGGTCGGCCCCTGGAACCACGGCGGCGAACTCGAAATCCGCCCCGCCGAACCGGCGGTCGATGGCGGCACCGGGATTCCGGAAGGCATGCTCGACGCGCAGCAAGCGGATGCCATCGAAGCGATGGCGCAGCGACTCGCATCCGATCCGAACAGCGACCCGGTGACGGGTGCCGAACTCGGCGCGGGTCCGCCGGCCCCGCAGGGGCGCAAGCCGGGCAAGCCGGACAAGCCAGACGGCGCCTGAACGAAAGCTCGATGACAAGCGCCTGAGCGTGATCGCGGGCGTCTCTCAGATTTGATAGGGATAACGAAATTGAAACAAGTGCCGTTGGGCGGGAGGGTTCTCGTCTATCGGCGTGCGACTTGGATGCCGACGCACCGTCCAAGCGGCAGGAGCCGCATGCCTGATGCATCGCCGACCGTGCGCGCGCGTTCGACCCGTATCAGGCGCCCGCTTCGCCCGGCCCGGCCGGGTCGGTCTGGTCTGCCATCAGGTACTGAATGACCAGCGTCGGATCGGCGATGTCGAGAATCAGGCGGCGCATCACACGCTTGCGCATATGGTCGTCATCCAGCGTCCACGGCCCCGCCGCGTCGCCGAGGTAGCGGCCAATCGCGCCGCGATGGTCGCCGTCGGGCGGCAGACCGAGCCGCGCCGCGAGCAGGCCGGCGATGACGTCGTCGAGTTCGACGTGCAGCGGCCTGGAATCGATCGAAAGTTCGAGCTTCATGGTCGGTCTCGCAAACATGAAAAAGCGGCGCGGCGCGTCCCCACTGTCGCGCGCGCCGACCAAAGCCGCTCCGGCCAGCGGCTGTGCGACGATCGCAGGCAGGCCTGCGACGCCGGTCAGTAGCCGAGTTCGGGCGCGGGGGCCGACTCGGCGCTCTCCTCTTTCGGCGCCTGGGCGACGGTCGCATCGGTCGTCAACACCAGGCTCGCGATCGACGCGGCGTTCTGCAGCGCGGTACGCGTGACCTTGGTCGGGTCGACCACGCCTGCGTCCACCAGATCGCCGTACTCGCCGGTCGCCGCGTTGTAGCCGAAGTTCCCTTTGCCTTCGAGCACCTTCGAGATCACGACCGACGGTTCGTCGCCAGCGTTGGCCGCGATCACGCGCAACGGCGCCTCCAGCGCACGCAGCACGATCCGGATGCCGGCATCCTGGTCCACATTCGCGCCCCGGATGTCGGACAGCGCCGCGCGCGCACGCAGCAGCGCGACGCCGCCGCCCGGCACGATGCCCTCCTCGACCGCCGCACGCGTCGCATGCAGCGCATCGTCGACGCGGTCCTTCTTCTCCTTCATTTCGACCTCGGTGACCGCGCCGACCTTGATCACCGCCACGCCGCCCGCGAGCTTCGCGACACGCTCCTGCAGCTTCTCGCGATCGTAGTCGCTCGTCGCTTCGTCGATCTGCACGCGAATCGACTTCACGCGCGCCTCGATGCGTGCCGCATCGCCCGCGCCGTCGATGATGATCGTGTCGTCCTTGCGCACCTCGACACGCTTCGCACTGCCAAGATCCTCCAGCGTGGCCTTGTCGAGCTGCTTGCCGGTTTCCTCCGAGATGACGGTCGCGCCGGTCAGGATCGCGAGATCCTCCAGCATGGCCTTGCGCCGGTCGCCGAAGCCCGGCGCCTTGACGGCGGCGACCTTCAGGATGCCGCGCATCGAATTCACGACGAGCGTCGCGAGCGCTTCGGCCTCGACATCCTCGGCCACGATCAGCAGCGGCTTGCCGGCCTTGGACGCCGCTTCTAGAATCGGCAGCAGGTCGCGGACACTGGAGATCTTCTTGTCGTGCAGCAGAATCAGCGCGTCGTCGAGATAGGCCGCCTGCTTCGCCGGATCGTTGATGAAATACGGGCTCACGTAACCGCGATCGAACTGCATGCCTTCGACCACGTCGAGTTCGTTCTCGAGCGACTTGCCGTCCTCGACGGTGATCACGCCGTCCTTGCCGACCTTCTCCATCGCGTCGGCGATGATCTTGCCGATCGCCTCGTCCGAGTTCGCGGAAATCGCGCCGACCTGCGCGATTTCCTTGTGGGTCGAAATCGGCCGGGACAGCTTGCGCAGCTCGTCGAGCACCGCGCCGACGGCCTTGTCGATACCGCGCTTCAGATCCATCGGGTTCATGCCGGCCGCGACGTGCTTCATGCCTTCCTGCACGATCGCCTGCGCGAGCACGGTGGCGGTGGTGGTCCCGTCGCCAGCCACGTCGGCCGTCTTCGACGCGACCTGCTTGACGATCTGCGCGCCCATGTTCTCGAAGCGGTCCTTCAGCTCGATTTCCTTCGCGACCGACACGCCGTCCTTCGTGATCACCGGCGCGCCGAAGCCGCGCTCGATCACGACGTTGCGGCCTTTCGGGCCGAGCGTCACCTTCACCGCGTCGGCCAGCACGTTCACGCCCTTGACGATCTGCTGGCGCGCGCCATCGCGGAATTTCACGTCTTTTGCAGTCATTTTCTTGCTCCGGATACAGTCGTTGAACGGGATGCCGCGCGCATCGGGCACACACCCGTGCGACGCGGTCGAATCGGCATTCAGGCCGCTTTCCTGGCGGCCGGCGATTCGGGTTCGAGCACGCCCATGACGTCCTCTTCGCGCATCACGAGCAGTTCCTCGCCGTTCACCTTCACGGTCTGGCCTGCATATTTGCCGAAGAGGACCTGGTCGCCGACCTGGAGCTGCAGCGGGCGCTGCGAGCCGTCCTGGAGCAGCCGGCCGCTGCCGACTGCAATCACTTCACCCTGCTCGGGCCGTTCGGCGGCCGAATCGGGAATCACGATGCCGGAGGCCGTCGTCCGCTGCTGTTCGATTCGCTTGACGATAACCCGGTCGTAGAGGGGACGAATCTGCATTTTCATCTCCTGAGCGATGAGATCACCTGAAAAAGGGAATCCGTCGGCGCATGCACGCGCAAGGGCTGCGCTGCGCCGGCGTGCCATCGATTGGCGAAAAGCGAAATAGTGGCGCGCAAGCGCGCTTCAAGAGGGCGGCGAACGCCCAGTGTGTAACAAAATGTTTCAAGAAGAGAACGGGCGTTCGCATGACGGTCGGTTGTCTCGCGACGCCCCGTCACGAGCGGGAACAGGGCCTCGACGGTCGCTGCTGCGGGCCACGCAAATCGTCGCGCGACGGCGCTTGAAATCCGCGCTTCCCGTCCTATTTTGGTATCGCTCGAGCAGCCGCGGCTTACGCGCTGCGTGTTTCGATTTGTTTGTCAGCGAGGCCGCTCGCGGATCGACGAACTGGAGCGCGTGGTCCGGTTCGTCCTCCGTGCGAGGTCCAACCGGGAGCGAATCATGAACGATCCTTTCTTCACTTTCGATCGGCTGTCAAAGGTCGGCCGCCGACCACGACGCGTCGTCCGCATCGTCAAGGGGATGCCGGCCGGCCTGCAGACGGTGCGCCACGGCAACGCTCGCTTCGCGCCGATCGGCGTGCGCAGACGCGCTGCGCGCAAGCCATTCGCGTTGCGTCGCGCGGCCCCACCCGCGGCGATCGGCCGACCGAAGTTGCCGCGCCGTCGAGTCGCCACCCTCGGGCGCGTGCTGCACCCTATTTCGTTTTTCTCCATCACGCCTGTTGGCGGCGGTTTCGTGCGCGACTGGAGGCGGCCATGTTGAGCCCGCACGAATTCGCGACGCTGATGCTGGTGTGCCAGGCGCCGGATCAGCTCGACATGAATCGCGCCGAACTCGATGCGTTGCTCGAACGACAGCTCGTCATGCTCGAACATCGCGCTCCCGGCCGCCGCCGCGCGTATCTGACGAAGAAGGGTCGATCGATTCTTCACGCGCTGGGGGCTGACATCGCGCCGCGCGCGAGCCGCGGGGCGACGGCGGAGCGTAGCGGTCAATATGCGACGCCCGTCGCACTATCGGATGAGGTCGGATGACGCGGTGTTTGGGCGGACGACGGGCATGCACGATCGCGCCCGGCAGCAGTCAGCGCCAGGCACCGCTGCGCACGCCTGGCCGCCAACGCCGGCATGGTGGTGACGAAACGGCCGTGCGAATGCGGTTCCGGTCAACACGTGCCGCTCGACATGAGCGGCACGCGGTCCGGCAACCGGACCAGACGCGAGCGTGCTGAAGATCCGGCCGCCGCTGGTATCCGGGCCGAACGACGCCGACCGTCTGCTGACGGAACTGGATGCGGTGCTCTCCGCGCTCTAGTCGGTCGCATTCGGCACCCGACGCAGGGTGCCGCTCCCGGCCCGCGCAGGAAATCGCTCAGGCACTCGCCTGGCCGTAACCCCGGCCAATCATCACGATTCATTTAACTCTGAATCGTGCCTGCGCCGTGAGTCAATGCTTACAAGGTCTTCCGCTCCAGCCCTCTCAAACGAAACTCGCGTCGACTTGCCCGAACACTAAATAGGCACTCAAAAGTGGGAGCGACGACGTTGCCAGATTCCCATACAGAATCCGGCACGCTCGCCGCTCGATGGATAGGTCGACGAGCCCCATTCTCGGCTGATCAGTCCAGAACCTCTTGCTCGGCGGTGAATTCTGACTGGGCGAGCAAATCGGCTAATTCGCTCCAGCCGGCTTTAACTGCAAACGCCCGCATTCGGTCAATTTGTCCGCTTGCGGCCGGGCGGCGCCGATCCCTTGGGATATCTACTGGACTCATTCTATACGGCTGCAATACATGCCCGACATGTCGAGCGATCTCAGCAAGGTTGGCAGCAATACGGAACCCACCCTCGTCGATGTCACCCCAATGCAGCACCGGCGTACCGGAAGGCAACCCGGCCAACAGGCGTCCATACATAGCGCGCCAGGCGGGCGACGGCATGCCTGCGGTATAGATTAGTAGCACATTGTTGTCAGCCCGGCGCTTCGCCTCGCTGTGAAACGTCGTTTGGTTTTCAATGGTCAGCACGAGTTCTGGCGTTCCGTCGAGCCCGAGGACGGTCGCAGCCGGAAAAGCACCGTACGGCGAGTCAAGCAACGCACTTACCCGCTGACGTCGCACGACGACTGCCCCCGCAAGGCGAACGGGCTGGTCTTCTCGCCGCAATCCTATCTCGGCCCAAACATCGGAAGGAGTTCTCGGCTCCGCGTCAATATCACCTGACAGCAGCACATCGAGCGGAGCGGCGAGTTGCTCGATCCGCTTGCTGTCAAGAAAAAGCTTCGCACTTACTTCGCGTATGGGAAGATCTTCCTCGTGCACGCGCGCGTCCTGATTCATATAGGTGATTATTGCTGCAGCATCAACCCAGTCCACAGCCCGGTCCGGCCCAATTCCTCGAACCTTGAACAGCCTTTCCCATCGAGAAAAAACCGACCTAAGCACTGGAAATGAGTCGAACTGATTTGCGAGTAACGCGCTAGCGACCTCCAAAATTGAACGCAACGTTGGGCGACCAAGAAATGTCGCCAAAGCGGCGACGTCCAGCAGGGTGATACGGATAATCGACCGGTCGCTTCCCTGCCCCCTTTCATATGTGAGTTCAACTGCCCCCGCGTCTGTTGCTGCGTGGATGGTGGCCTCAAACGACTCACGCTCAAGCAGACTGCGGCTATCCAAGTAAGGCTTGAGCGCAGTGGCAGTTAAGGCGGCACCTCTGGTGCGGCGACCAGCCAACAACTGCTCACCGCTGGTCAGCAGTTTTGACAACAGTGTGACAGCTAGAGTATCCATTTACATTATCACTTTGCCGAGATCAGCGACGCAGCAGTAGAACGCTCGGTCCGAATTCTCGCAATCTCGGCCTCCAGCAGTTCGGGGTGAAACTCAATCTGATCTGAGCGCATCAATTGACGTGCTTCCTCGTTAACATTGTGGCCGGTCAGCATCACGACGTTGTTCTCTGGATCTCGCACGATGTCATAGTACCGATGCAGGAATGCAGTCAGAATGCCGAGGTTTTCTCCTGGGCTCGCAAGCAACACCTGCAAACCGAGATCTTCGAAATAGCGCATGGTCGCCGTGATGTTCGTTTGATCCATTCGGTGGAATGCTTCGTCAAGCAGAATGAGTCGGATGCCGTTGCTGTGAGCACGACTCAAGCGGTATGCCGAGGCAAGCGCCGCCCCTGCGATCACGTAGAGCGGTGCCCGATGCTCGCCACCTGAGCCCGGGCCGAGCCGTTTGCTCAAATGCCCAATCGTCTTCGACCGTTTGGTCTCCGGATCTTCCCGCTGAATCTCGATGTCAAACGTAAAGAACTCGCGGTAGTCATCAAGCGCGGTGCGCACGCTGCCCGCTCCTGGCGCAGACTTTTCTTCAAGTAGCGTCTTGAATTGCTCCGGAATTTCACCGGCGCTTCCCAACAGAGTGTCGTTCGGTCCGTACGCAGCGATATCCTTGATGAAGTTGAGTAGTTTCTGGTTCTCGGATCGAGCGACATAGATGAACTGATAGCGTTCGTCATTGGAGAACACTGGAGAGGTCTTCAGTACACTGTTGAGACGAGTGATCGTATCTTCCAGCCACGCCAGATTGTTTGCCAGTTCCACGGCGACGTCGGTCCGGAACGTCTCTTGGGATGCTCGATACGCCTCGTCCATTTCCGCCTGACGTTCGACGAGTTGGGTGCCACGCAAATGGTCGACGCGCGTTTTCACCCAAGCACGCGCAAGTTGCCAGTCTGTCCCGGTGCGCTCGTCAAGTTGCTCTTGATAATCTCCGAGAAATTTGCCAAGTGCTGCCATGCCGCGATTGATCTCGCTTTGCTGGCGAATCTCGAGGTTTTTCGCTCGCCCCCGACAATGCTCGATCAACTCGGCGTAATTATTCGTGGAAAATCTCTCCAGCAAGCGGTCCCATTGATCGGCAATGTAAGCGCTGTCGAATGATGCACTCTCTCGGACCTGACGGAGCTTGATCTTGAGTTCATCTGCTGCGGCCTCAGCCTTCTTTGCCTCCCGGTCGAGATGCAAAGCGGCCTGTCCGGCGGCGCCCTCTTTGCTCACTAGTTCTTTTTCAGTCGCGCGCGACTGTCTTTCTTCATCTTCGCACCGCTTCACACGCTCGCACAGCGCCAGATATTCGTCGTCCGACAGTTCTCGCAATTGCGCAGCATAGCGGTCCGCTGTGTCTTGGAATTTGCGGGCATCGGCACAGCCGTCCCGGATTTCCTTGATTGCGCGCGTTTCCGTTGGAATCTCCCGTAGCATTCTCTCAAAGCCATCGAGCGACGATAGTTCGCCGAGCTTGCGAGTAAGATGGGCCTGGCAATCACGTAAGGCCAGCTCGATTCCGGCCTTTTGCTCTTCGCCGCGAACACCCATTCGGCGCTCGGAAAGTGGAGCGAGACGCTCCATCGTGCCCTTGCCGGTCAGCATACCGTCTGCCGTGAGCGTCCGTCCTCCAGCGAGTGCGTCGCCGCTTGTACTCACTCGTTGAATGTCCCGAAACAGATTTTGGACGAATGCCACGGCGACCGGCAGATCGCCGTCGATCACCTCGGCCACCGTGCCTACTCCAGCGGGTTTCGGAGTGGAAAAACGACTCGACATGACGATTTTTGCACCGTACACAGCCCCACGTCCCGACATGCTGCGATAGAGTTCGAATGCCTTTTCTTCGTGTTGCTCGTCGACAACGAGTGCTTCTAGATTGGAAAGACCAAGATACGATTCCACCACTCGCTCCCAAGCGGAGTCAGTGACTCGAATGACATCACACACCGGGGTCGAATTGATACCGTGTTCGAGCAATGCTGAGCGCAATCGGCGAACTCTCTCAGTGAGTTGGACGCGCCCCTCTTTCGCACGCTCAAGGTCTGTTTCCAGCCCCAACTTCGTGCTTTTCAGCTCATCGATCTCGGCTGATAGGTCGCGCCCATTCTGAATGAGCACGTCCCATGCGGTACGTGCAACCTGCAGCGCCGACTTCAAATGCACGGCAATGGACTCGATATCCATGTCTAGTGCAATTTGGTCGCCTACGCCGACGAGTGCGCCGCACTCGTGCTGGAGTGCCGGTGCGAGCGATGTGAGATGCGCGCAGCGTGATGCATTCTGTAATGCTCTCGCGATATCGGTCAGTAAGCTCGAGACGCGGGCGAGGTGTGCTCTAGACGTCCCCTCGTTGGTATCAACGGCACTTTTCAGCACGCCATGGTGTTGATGAGCGGTATGCGCGTCTCGTTGTTCGATTGCCTCCAATCGCACCCTTACAGCCTCTTCAACCGTCCGCTGTTGCTCGGCCAATTCCGCCTGCAGGGTTTCGAGCGCATCCAGCGCCTCACGAGCCACTGCTCTGGCGTGGTTGGCGACGTCCTGGGCCTGCTCGGTCTCGGCATCCTGCCGAAGGACGTGCCACGCGGCCGCCTGTTGCCCCTGCTCCTCCGCTTTGTCGAGCGGACCAAGAATTGCCTCGCCCGCGTCGATTTGCGCCGACACCTTCTCCACCAGAAGCTTCAGCTTCAGGAACGTATCCGTGATTTCACGGAATCGCTTAATTTTGGTCGGGCGCGCTTCCAGGACCTCGTCTCGCACGAGTTGGTCGACGGTCTTATCGAAGCGCATGCGCAGCGCAAACCGAAATGCGCGCTGAAATGCCTCATGATCGGGAATGCCTCCATTACCGCGCAAACGGGTAAGCACTGCGCGGATATAGCTCTTCGACGTGGTGTACAGAATCTCATCGTCACTGGCGGCCTTCGCACGTCGAATGAGGTCTGCACGGAATGTCTTCCAGTCTCTCGGGCGCTGTACGCCTTCTTCCAGCGACAAATGGTCACCAAGGCTCAGTTCGATTCCCGGAACGAGATAAAGGCCTCGAACCTCATGCTCTTCCGTGTCGCTCGATGCATAGATACATACCCCCATCGAAACCGAGGTGCGCGCCACGTCGTCGCGCCAAACCAGCGTAATGTACGTCGTCGCGTGATCGCGCACCCGTTGCTCAGCGGTTTCTCCGTATTGCCCAAGACAATAGCCGCGAATGGACCGTGTGGTCTTGTTGCTCTCGTCAGCTTGGGCGTTTAATGCAGCGAGACGCTGGTTCGCCCCAAGCATAGCAATCTGTACCGCGTCCACGAGCGAGCTTTTGCCGCTGCCGTTGGGGCCGAAGATGCCTGAGATGTTCGAGATTTCAATGGTCCGTGCATCGAACATAAAAAATTGCACGACATGCACTGCATGCAATGACATAGTCATTCTTCGTTTTCCTCTTCACCGATATCATCTTCGTTGTCCGCCACGGAATCTTCTGCTGAGTTGGCAGTGTCGCCTGGCGGTTTGGACCATGCGGCAAGTCGAGCTAACGCGGTCTCCCCGAGCAATTGAACGATGGCGGGTCGAATCGCCAACGCCCCAGCATTGCCGACCACCGTGCGGCCATCGAACTCTGGATCGACCAAATACCGTGCAATACCCCATCGCTGCAGCATCTTGACTGCAGCATCGAACTCGCCTTTCGCAGGCAGATCGCGTTGCGTCATCAGCGTATACCGTTGAGTCAGCTCGACGATATCGCAGACGACTTCGCCCTCGTCCGTCAGGTCACCACGCCGTGCCGCATCGTCATAAAGAGCACGCAGCACCAAGGCAAGCAGCGTCTGATTGGTGGTGGCAAATGTGCTCCTGCTGTTGCGCGGTATCGCACAGGCATATCGGAGTTGCCGGTTGACTTCGACATTGACGCCCACGATGTCCAGCGCACGCTGAAAATCGCGTTCGTAGCGCTCGACCAAGTTGTAGTCTGATCGGGCGCGCATGTCTGAGTGATACAAAACTTGCTCCGCGACAAGGCGGTATGCCGCGCTCTCGAAATCGGCCGTTGCGTATACCCCACGCGAATTGGCCGCGATATCATCCCAGAACGCCATCAAATCTTTCTCCTATTTCGAACGACGGAAAACGGCTGTCCGCCGACGTACTTGTGGTCTTTTTCTTCAACGTCGCTGAACCTGACTCGGAAGCCACGTGCCAACGAAGTCGCCGTTGCATAGAGATGCCGCGAATTCGAACTCATTGGCAGAGCAAGCGCGGCAAGCGTCTGCCACGCACGCAATGCCTCGATGCTCTCGATCGGGATCTCATCGCTCTCGAGTCGGTCGCCTCCATCGAGCCATTCAAGCACCCATGCTGCCAATTTGGGGGCGGTCATCGTGCGCGAGTTTCTGGCGCGTACCATCAGTTCGGCACGCGCGATATCCGCGTAGCTGGGAGCACGATTGCGCAGAGCGTCTGCCGGTGCTCGAACAACGGGACGTCGGGGCTCGGCGAGGGACGTCGGAGAAATGAGATATCCTGGAGCCATGGCGGTTCTGTGGCCACTGGCCGAACTGTCCGTGATCTGCTGGATCGCCGTTTGAATGACATCGTCTAGCGGACGCAGCGAGCGAAGGCGATAATCGAGATAGACGAGAGCCCGTTTGTTGGCACGGCGAATCTCGTCATCGAGACGCTCCAAGTACTCATCGATTCGCGATAACTCATAGAGACGATCCACATCGCGTTCGAACATGCGCGTGGCACGCAACACATTGCCGTCTGCACGTCTGGCCTGATACCACGCAATCAACGCGTCACGAAGTTTCTCGTTGGCGCACATCGCACCGACTTGATCGAGAATCTGGCTGCGCCGGGTAAGCGGGTGATCCTGTGTGCGCAGTAATTTGTAATCACCAATGAAGACGTCTTCGATGTACTCGTTGAAAAACGTATGTACGTATTCTCGGGTCGGCACATCGGTATCGAGTCGATCCATCAGATCGCGTATGCTCGTGCCTGTATTGCGAACATGCTCGAGCAGGTTGCGCGTGGTTTCGGCGGCCTCCATCAGTGAGGACCCCTCCTCGCGCTCGATGGCATCCTTTAGCATCAATTCGATCGAACGAATTTTTCCCGCAACAAACAGCGGACCGGTTTCAGCAAAAGTAACCAGCTGAGAAAGGAAGTGATTGACGGCAGGCGCCATGAGCAGGCGCTTTTCGAACGCCTGCCGACCGACTTTGAGCCATCCAGCGTCGACTAGGCTCTGCAGCACCATGTTCGCGCGGATGTTCAAATCCGTCACCGGAGCTGCGTCCTCCTCATCGCGCCAGTCGTCCATCTCCGCTAGCGCCTCCTCGATGTCGGCGGTAATGTCGCGCGCCGGAAAGCCCTCCATCGGCGGAAGCGGTGCATCGGGGCCGAACCGCCTTTTATGCAGCAGGCATAGCAGCGTCCAGTATCGCTGCCGATTGGTTGCAGCCAGCGGAGCAAAGATGCGATCTGGTAATCGCTGGAAGAGCAACGACGCTGCGGTGCCGGCCAGCCTGTCGAGATTTGTCGCGCTCATGGAAATAGCCACGGTTGTACTTGGTCGATGTTATCGAGCGCAAGTTGATACTCGGGTGGATGCTCTTTGCGAGCATCCACGGCAACCCGCAGATCTTGCAGGTAGTACTGCACCAAACAGCCTCTGCAATGGTCGAGACGACTCGATGCGCCATCGAAATATTCGTTGCGAATGACCAATGCCTGTGGCTCTGGCAGAGCCGGATGGGCAATCAAGCGGACCGGCACCTGAATACGCCACGCTTCGTCTTCACTGCTGTCGTGTGTCGCGTCTCGTTCCAACATCCGAGCGCCAGAAATACGTCCGAGCGCAAAATCCCGGAATGTGCGCGTGTTTTCACACCAGGCACGGACATGCCATCGTCGTCCTGCGCGAATCAATCCGTGTGGCGCGATATTGCGGTCGTGCGGCTGTGGATTACGCATGGACGAATACGTAATTTCGATGACGCGACGTGTTTCGATCGCCGAGCGCAGCACCGAAAACACTCTCGGATGGGGGGCCGACAACTCTGGATAGGTTGCCCACGCGATGCCATCATCGCGCCTGCCTGGATCGTCAAGCGTTAGCCCAGTGAGGGCCAAATAGCGTGTAAGCGACGCTGCCCGAGCGCTGCGAGATGCCAGTTCGCGCTCCGCCTCGTGGTACGCCGCATATGTGGCGTGATAGCGGCGTCTCCTCGTATCCCAAGCGACCCATTGTGGAAACGCGTCCCGAAACTCCCGCACCCATTGACTGGCGCGGGTCTCCCCGAGATTAAAGAGGCGCTGCAGGCGTGAACGACTGAGTTCGCCCTCCCAGAGCAAAAGTGACCGAAGCGCATCGAGCCTTTCGAACGGTGATTCCATGAGCAGTACACCTGTCCATATCATGCAATAAATTGCATGATACATTTTATTGCATGATATACGCAACATTAGTCGGGACGCTTCCTGAGATGTGGTCGAGCCGTTCTGCATCGGGATGGGACGATGCTTCTGGGCTCGCTGTTCGCGAGCAGCCGTACGGAAATGCTCGAGAGTCGTGCCTTCGAACCGGGTTTCAGCACAATTGATCCGCTGATCGGTTGTGTGATCGTGGCGCGTGACGGTCGGCGCGGCTCGGCGGCAAGAGATACTTTTCCGTTGCACCTCGAAGCGACTTACCGCCATCCTTCCGGCGTCCTTGTCGCACTTCTTATTGACGATCGCGAACCACACATCGAATAAGCCGCCGAACGTTAGGCTCTCTATTGCCGCTTTTTCGACCTTAGCCTAACGTTCACGCTTCTTCGATTCGGGATAGTCCACGCCATCGCGCGCTTGTGAACGAATCGTCGTCGCTGCTGTGCGTGCATCCTCTAGGGACAACTCCGCGTCTGTCGTCGAGCGTGCCCATGCCTTGCTGAGCGGCTTGTCACGCTGCTTTCTGTTGATACTGATGCGAACAAACCAGGTCTTTCCGCCGGCAGAACCGACGCGCAGAAACAGTCCACGTCCATCCGATAGAAAATACCGCTTTCCGGTCGCCCTTGCGGCTTCGATTTGCCTGACCGTCAGTACGCCTAGGATCGCCCTCCATTGATGTCGTCATCGGGTCAACTCGCGCATCCTAAGTAGAGCCTACCCACACCACGAACACTAAAAAGTTGCGGCTCATGCCGGATTTCCGCGGAAATAGACGAACCACGAATACCCTGCAAACCCTTGCCCGACAGCGCTTCACGAATTTCACCAGACCTGGCTGGAAGACTCGGAAAATAATCACGATTCATTTAACTTTCCGTGAGGACTTCGACACCGGCCGCCGCCTACGATGGGCGCATGTTTTCAGGACCTGCTTCCAGGAGCCCATCATGCCCACCCGCAGACATCTGCTGTTCGCCGGCGCCACCGGCCTCGCCGCGCTCGCGGCGCTGTCGTCCGCCGGCCGCCGCACGCTGGTCGGCCGCGCGTTCGCCGCGCCGCCGGCCGGCTCATCGAAGGCCGCCCCATTCGAGATCACCCTCAGCGACGCCGAATGGCATCGCCGGCTCACGCCCGCCCAATACACGGTCCTGCGCGAAGCCAGCACCGAACGGCCGTTCACCAGCCCGCTGAACGACGAGCACCGGCACGGCACGTTCGCGTGCGCCGGCTGCGACCTCGCGCTGTTCTCGTCGGCCACCAAATTCGACAGCCATACGGGCTGGCCCAGCTTCTGGAAGCCGCTCGATCACGCGGTCGGCACCAACACCGACGCGTCGTTCGGGATGGTCCGCACCGAAGTGCACTGCCGCCGCTGCGGCGGCCATCTCGGCCACGTGTTCGACGACGGCCCGGCGCCGACCGGCCTGCGCTACTGCATGAACGGCCTGGCGCTCGCCTTCCACCCGGCCGCCGCCTGATCCGGCCCCGCTCCCGACCGACTGGAGAACGCATCATGCTGCTCATCGTCCTTGCCTATCTCGGCGGCGTACTCACGATCCTGAGCCCGTGCATCCTGCCCGTGCTGCCGTTCGTGTTCGCGCGCGCCGACCAGCCGTTCGTGCGCACCGGCCTGCCGCTGCTCGCCGGCATGGCGCTCACGTTCGCCGTCGTCGCGACGCTCGCCGCCGTCGGCGGCGGCTGGGTCGCGCAGGCCAACCAGGCCGGCCGCTGGATCGCGATCGTGCTGCTCGCGGTGTTCGGCCTGACGCTGCTGATGCCACGCTTCGCGGAACACCTGACGCGTCCGCTCGTGGCCGCCGGCAACCGGCTCACCGGGTTCGCGCAACGCGACGGCCGTGCGGCCGGCCCCGCGTCGTCGCTGCTGCTCGGCGTCGCGACGGGCCTGCTGTGGGCGCCCTGCGCCGGCCCGATCCTCGGCCTCGTGCTGACCGGCGCCGCGCTGCGCGGCGCGAGCGTCGGCACGACGCTGCTGCTCGTCGCGTATGCGGCCGGCGCGGCGACCTCGCTCGGCGTCGCGCTCGTGATCGGCGGCAAGGTGTTCGCCGCGATGAAGCGCTCGCTCGGCGCCGGCGAATGGATCCGGCGCGGGATCGGCGCGGCGCTGCTGGCCGGCGTCGGCGCGATCGCACTCGGCCTCGACACGGGCGCCCTCGCGCAACTGTCGACCGTCACCACGGGCGGGCTCGAAACGAAGCTCGTCGACCGCCTCGGCGGGCGCTCGAACGGCGCGCCGGCGGCAACGGCCGCACCCGGTGCCACCGACAACGCGGCGGGCGGCGCGATGATGGCTGCCGCCGCGGATGGCAAGCAGGCCGGCGAAGGTGCGATGGCCGGCAGCGCGATGATGCGTGCGGTCGGCGCGACCCCGTCCGCGCTGCCCGTCGAAGGCACGCTGCCGTCGCTCGACGGCGCGGTGCAGTGGCTGAACTCGCCGCCGCTGACGGCGGCCGGGCTGCGCGGCAAGGTCGTGCTGGTCGATTTCTGGACGTATTCGTGCATTAACTGCCTGCGCACGCTGCCGTACACGACTGCCTGGGCACGCAAGTACGCGCCGTACGGGCTCGTCGTGATCGGCGTGCACGCGCCGGAATTCGCGTTCGAGCGCGACATCGGCAACGTGAAGAAAGCCGTGCACGATCTCGGCATCGACTACCCGGTCGCGATCGACAACGGCTATTCGATCTGGCGCGCGTTCAACAACGAATACTGGCCCGCGCACTACTTCATCGACGCACAGGGACGGGTCCGCCATCACCACTTCGGCGAAGGCGAATATGTGCAGTCCGAACGCGCGATCCAGTCGCTGCTCGCCGAAGCCGGTCATCCGGACGCGCTGAACGTGCCGCTCGGGCTCGCCGGCGCCCCCGCGAAGGGTGCGCTCGCGGCGGCCGACAGCGCGGACGTCCGTTCGCCCGAGACCTACGTCGGCTATGCCCGCGCGGAAAGCTTCGCGTCGCCGGGCGGCGTCGTGCGCGATGCGGCGCACCGCTACGACGCGCCGGCTCAGCCGGATCTCAACGGCTGGGGCCTCGCCGGCACGTGGAGCGTCGGCGCCGAACGCGCGGCACTCGCCGCGCCGGATGGCCGGATCGTCTACCGCTTCCATGCACGCGATCTGCATCTCGTGCTCGGTCCGGGCGCGAACGGCCGGCCCGTGCGCTTTCGCGTGACGCTCGACGGCACGGCGCCCGGCGCCGCGCATGGCGCCGACGTCGACGCGCAAGGCTACGGCACCGTCACCGGCCAGCGCCTGTACCAGCTCGTCCGCCAGCCCGGCGCGATCGCCGATCGCACGTTCGCGATCGAGTTCCTCGATCCGGGCGTCGATGCGTACGCCTTCACGTTCGGCTGATCGCGCGCACCGCCGCGATCCGAGCACCGTCTTTTTCAACGCATTCCGAAGGAGCAAAACATGATCCCGATCCCGACCCGCGATGCCGCCGCCCGCCGGCGCGCGGTCATGCTGCGCCGCATCGGCGCCATTGCCGTCGCGACGGCCGCCGTATTCGGCTACCAGCGCATCGTCAATTCCGCCGAGCCGATGCGCACCGTGCCCGCAGCAACGCTCGACGAAACGCCCGGCGCGTCGCACGACGAAACGGCCGTGCTCGCCGGCGGCTGCTTCTGGGGCGTACAGGGCGTATTCGAACACGTGAAGGGCGTGAAGCAGGTCACCGCCGGCTATGCGGGCGGCGCGTCCGAAACCGCGCACTACGCACTCGTCGGCTCGGGGCTGACGGGGCACGCGGAATCGGTGCGGATCGTCTACGACCCGACGCAGATCACGTACGGCCGGCTGCTGCAGGTGTTCTTCTCGGTCGCGCATGACCCGACCCAACTGAACCGGCAAGGCCCCGACGAAGGCTCGCAGTACCGCTCCGCGATCTTCCCGACCACCGCGCAGCAACGCGCGGTCGCGACCGCGTACATCGCGCAGCTCGGCGCCGCGCATGCGTTTCCGGCGCCCGTGGTCACGCGCGTCGAGGCCTACAAGGGCTTCTATCCGGCCGAGGCCTATCACCAGAACTATCTCGAACTGCATCCCGATGCGCCGTACATCGCGTTCAACGACCTGCCGAAGGTCGCCGGACTGAAGCAGTACTTCCCGGCGCTGTACCGTACCGACCCGGTGCTGTGGCGCGAAGCGCGCTCGTGAGCCGCTGGTGACCGTCCGCTCGCCGCATGACGGCATACCACCCGCCGCACCACCGCGCCACGACCGTCACGCATCGGCGGGGGCCTCTTTGCGCCACATCAACGAATCGGCGGACGCGATGCCGGGGCAAACCCGCATCGCATCCGCCGGGGTCGGCAACTTCGCGTAGACTTCTCCTGATCCCCGCCGCATGATGCGGCACCCGGACCACCCGCCCAGCCAGGAGGCGTCACGCATGCGCGCAGTGCCTTTGCCTGACAGCAACACCCTCGAAGAACCGTCCACCGGCGCGGTCGTGCGCGACCTGCGCCGCGTGCCCATTCATCCGGATCACTGGTATCCGCTCGCGTGGTCGCGCGAGCTCAAGCGCGGCAAGACGCTCGGCGTGCGCTTCGCCGGCGATCCGATCGTACTCGTGCGCACCGAATCGGGCGCCGTGTATGCGCTCGAAGATCGTTGCGCGCACCGCCAGGTGCCGCTGCACGCGGGCGTCGTGAGCGGCGAAACGCTGCGCTGCTGCTACCACGGCTGGACCTACGCGTGCGACAGCGGCCGTTGCGTCGACGTGCCCTACCTCGGCCGCGAGCGCCTGCCCAACGGCGTGCGCGCGTATCCGTGCCGCGAGGCGCACGGGCTGATCTTCGTGTTTCCGGGCGACGCCACGCTCGCCGAAACACGGCAGTTCCCCGCGCTCGAATCGGCGGACAACCCCGCGTACAAGACGCGCCGCTTCGGTCGCGAGGTCAAGTGCCACTACTCGTTCATGCACGAGAATCTGATGGACATGAACCATCAGTTCCTGCATCGCAAGCAGATGGGGCAGATGCGCGCGCGCTCGGTGGGCCGCCGCCGCGGCGACGACTGGGTCGAGGTCGACTACACGTTCGCGCGGATGGAAGGCAAGCAGCCGGTCGGCGAGGCGCTCGTGTTCGGCGCGAGCAAGAAGCCGGCCGACCAGTCCGACAAGAGCGTGATGACGGTGCGCACCGGCTACCCGTACCAGACGCTGCAGATTCGCTCGAGCGAAGGCACGCTCGTGATGGACCTGTGGATCGTCTACGTGCCGCTCGACGCCGAGCAGCGCACCAACCGCACGTTCGGGCTGCTGTCGATCCACAAGCCCGGCATCCCGTTCGCACTCGATCTCGCATGGCCGCTGCTCGTGTGGTTCACCGAGCGGATCTTCCGCGAGGATCGCTGGATCGTCGAACGCGAACAGGAAGCGCACGACGCCCAAGGCGCCGACTGGAACCACGAGGTGTTTCCGGTCATCAACGAGCTGCGCGACCTGCTGCGCCAGTGCGGCGCGCGCACCGTGATCCCGATTCGCGACGTGCGCGACAGCGCGTAACGCGCGGCGCGGCGCGCACCGTTACAGCGTGAACGCGCCCGGCAGCAATGCGCGGGCCGTCGTGATCTCGACGGCCCCTTTCAGGTTCGTGAGGATCACTTCGATGTCGGGCTTGCCGATCTCGATGATCACCTGACGACATGCGCCGCACGGCGCGATCGGGCCGTCCGTGTCGCCCACCACCGCGAGCCGCGCGAAATCCCCGGGCCGATAGCCGGCGGCGATCGCCGCGAACAGCGCCGTGCGTTCCGCGCAATTGCACAGGCCGTACGACGCGTTCTCGACGTTGCAGCCGTGGAAGACCGTCCCGTCGCGCGCCAGCAGCGCCGCGCCGACCTTGAAGCGCGAATACGGCGCATACGCGCGTTCGCGCGCCGCCTTCGCCTGTTCGATCAGTTCGTCTCGTTCCATCGTGGTGAAGCCTCCGGGAGCGCAGTCAGTCGACGCGCTGGTAAAGGGTCGGCGGCGCTTCGCCGGTCTCGCCGAGCACGTAGCCGCGGCGGATCGCGTCCACCGCGTGGGCCGCGGCCGCTTCGTCGCGGGCGTGCACGAAACCCAGCGGCTCGCCGGCCTCGATGCGCTGCCCGATCTCGGCAAGCGCCGACAAGCCGACGCTGACGTCGATCGCATCCTCCGCGCGCGTGCGGCCGCCGCCGAGCGCGACCACCGCGAGCCCGAGCGCGCGGCAATCGACCCGCTGCACCACGCCGCTCGCGGGCGCCGGAACCGGCACGATCACCGCCGCCCGCGCCAGATGCCGCGCGGGCGCGTCGAGCAGGTCGGCCGGGCCGCCGAGCGCGACGACCATGCGCGCGAAACGCTCGGCGGCCGCGCCCGAATCGAGCGCCTGCTGCAGCTTCTCGCGCGCGTGGACGGCATCGCGCGCCAGCCCGCCGGTGACGAGCAGCTCCGCCGACAGCGCCATCGTCACGTCGTGCAAACGGGCGGGACGCGACTTGCCCGTCAGGTAGTCGATCGCGCACGCCACCTCGAGCGCATTGCCCGCGCACGGCGCGAGCGACTGGTTCATGTCGGTAAGGATCGCGGTCGTCTTCATGCCGGCGCCATTGCCGACGTCGACGATGCTGCGGGCCAGTTCCGCCGATTTCTCCGCGGTCGGCATGAACGCGCCGGAGCCGACCTTGACGTCCATCACGAGCCCGTCGAGCCCCGCCGCGAGTTTCTTCGACAGGATCGACGCGGTGATCATCGCGACCGATTCGACGGTCGCCGTCACGTCGCGGATCGCATAGATGCGCTTGTCGGCCGGCGCGAGCCGCGCGGTCTGGCCGATGATCGCGACGCCGACCTCGCGCACCGTGCGGCGAAACGCATCCGTATCGGGCATCACGTCGTAACCGGGAATCGCGCTCAACTTGTCGAGCGTGCCGCCGGTATGGCCGAGCCCGCGCCCCGAGATCATCGGCACGTAGCCGCCGCACGCGGCCACCATCGGCCCGAGCATCAGCGACACGACGTCGCCGACGCCGCCCGTCGAATGCTTGTCGATCACCGGCCCGCCGAGATCGAGCGCGCGCCAGTCGAGCACGTCGCCCGAATCGCGCTGCGCGAGCGTCAGCGCGACGCGCTCGTCGGTGCTCAGGTCGTTGAAATACACGGCCATCGCGAACGCGGCCACCTGGCCCTCGGTCACGCTGCCGTCGGTCACGCCGCGCACGAACGCGGCCATGCCGTCGCGATCGAGCCGCTGCCCGTCGCGCTTTCTGCGAATGAATTCCTGCGGTAGAAACATCGTTGCCTCGCTTCGATCGGAGTCGACTGTACGGTTCAATGCAGCGAGAAAAACAGGCCGGCAATCGCCGCGCTCATCAGGTTCGACAGCGTCGCGGCCGTCAGCGCGCGCAAGCCGAGCCGCGCGACGTCCGAGCGGCGCTCGGGCGCGACCGCGCTGAAGCCGCCCGCGAGAATCGCGATCGACGAGAAGTTCGCGAAGCCGCACAGCGCGAACGACACGATCGCGAGCGTCTTCGGGTCGAGCACCTGCAGGCCGGCCGCCGCCGCGTGCGCGCCACCCTTCAGGTACGGCGACAGGTCGCCGTACGCGACGAATTCGTTGAAGATCAGTTTCTCGCCGATGAAGTTGCCGGCCAGCGTCGCATCGTGCCACGGCACGCCGATGATCCACGCGAGCGGCGCGAACAGGTGGCCGATGATACCGACCAGCGTCACCTGCGGAAAGCCCGCGAACGCGGCCGCGCCGCCCACGATCAGGTTCATCAGCGCGATGAGCCCGACGAACGCGATCAGCATCGCGCCGACGTTGATCGCGATGCGCAGGCCGACCGATGCACCGGAGGCGGCCGCCTCGATCACGTTGGCGGCGCGCTTGTCGTCGAAATCGAGGCCATCGACCACCACGCGGCTCGGCTCGACGGTCGGAAACAGCAGCTTGCCGAACAGCAGCCCGCCCGGCACCGCCATGAACGACGCGGCGAGCAGGTACTCCATCTTCACGCCGAGGCCGGCATAGCCGACCAGCACCGAGCCCGCGACCGACGCCATCCCGCTCGCCATCACCGTGAAGATCTCGGCGGTCGTCATGTTGCGCACGAACGGCTTCACGAGCGCGGGCATCTCGCTCTGCCCGAGGAAGATCGTCGCGACGGCCGAGCATGCCTCGATGCGACTCACGCCGAGCACCTTCGCCAACCCCGCGCCGAGGATCGCGACGATCCACTTCATCACGCCGATGTAGTACAGCACCGAGATCAGCGCGGTGACGAAGATGATCATCGGCAGCACGCGCAGGCCGAACACGAACCCGCCGTCGCCGAACAACTGGAACATGCGCGCGTCGACCAGCCCGCCGAACACGAACGCGATGCCGTGATTGCCCATGTCGAGCACGCGATTGACGCCGTTCGCGGCCCCGGCCAGCGCCGCGCGGCCCGACGGCACGAACAGCACGAGCGCACCGATCGCGAACTGCGTGAGCAGCGCGGCGATCATGGTCCGCGCGCTGACCGCACGACGGTTGTTCGACAGCAGATACGCGACCAGCAACAGAAACAGCATACCGAGGAGACTGCGCAGAATATCCACCTTGTGCTCCTTTCTCACTATTTGAACTGTCCGGCGGGCGGCCCGTGCCCGCGACCCGTGCGATCGGGTTGGTGGATGTTACTCGCTCGATATGCGCGCCGGCAACGTCGCCAAAATCGCCGCGGTCAATGGCACCGATCGTTTCTTTTTTCGTGCCTCGACGACTTGATCAGTTGTTCTATCTACCGTGCGAAAACGCGCGCGGGGCTCGCCGTTCGAACGCACACGCCCCGCATGACCTGCGTCGTTCAACCGGCGCGTTCGACCGGATGCGGCTCGCGCAGCCGGTTCGCGATCCGCGCGGCCTCGTAGTAGCCCGCGCCCGGCGGGCGCTTCAGGTAGCGGCCCGCGCCGCGCACCGCGCGCAATTCGCCGTCGGCCCATGCGAGTGCGCCGCGCGTGAGCGTGTGCGTCGCGACGCCCTGCACCGTCATCCCTTCGAACACGTTGAAGTCGACCTGCTGGTGATGGGTCTTCACCGAGATCGTCTTCGTCGCGGCCGGGTCCCACACGACGAGGTCGGCATCGGCGCCAACCTGCACGGCGCCCTTGCGCGGATACAGGTTGAAGATCTGCGCGGCATTGGTCGACGTGATCCGCACGAACTCGTTCGGCGTGATGCGGCCGTGATTCACGCCGTGATGCCACAGCACCGACATGCGATCCTCGACACCGCCGCAGCCGTTCGGGATCTTCGTGAAATCCTCGCGGCCCATCGCCTTCTGCGACGCGCAGAATACGCAGTGATCGGTCGCGGTCGTATGCAGCTGGCCCGACTGCAGCCCGCGCCACAGCGCCTCGCGATGCTCGGCCGAGCGGAACGGCGGGCTCATCACGTGAGCCGCCGCGCGCGTCCAGTCCGGATCGCGATAAACGGCCTCGTCGATCACGAGGTGGCCCGGCAGCACTTCGCCGAACACACGCAGCCCTTCGCTGCGCGCACGGGTGATCACGTCCACCGCGTCCTTCGCCGACACGTGCACGATATACACGGGCACGCCGAGCACCTGCGCGATGCGGATCGCGCGGTTCGCGGCCTCGCCTTCCACCTCCGGCGGCCGCGACAGCGGATGCGCCTCCGGCCCCGTGATCCCGCGCGCGAGCAGCGCCTTTTGCAGCTGGAACACGAGCTCGCCGTTCTCCGCGTGCACGGTCGGCAGCGCGCCGAGTTCGAGCGAGCGCGTGAAGCTGTTCACGAGCACCTCGTCGTCGGCCATGATCGCGTTCTTGTACGCCATGAAGTGCTTGAAGCTCGACACGCCATGCTCGCGCACGAGCGTGCCCATGTCGCGGTGCACGCTGTCGTCCCACCACGTCACGGCCACGTGGAAACCGTAATCGGAAGCCGCCTTCTCGGCCCAGCCGCGCCATTCGCGGAACGCCTCCATCAGCGGCTGCTTCGGGCTCGGAATCACGAAATCGATGATGCTCGTCGTGCCGCCCGACAGCCCGGCCGCGGTGCCCGAGTAGAAATCGTCGCTCGCGGTGGTGCCCATGAACGGCAGTTCCATGTGCGTGTGCGGGTCGATACCGCCCGGCATCACGTACTGGTCGTGCGCGTCGACGACGGTTGCACCGGCCGGCGCGTCGATCTGCTCCGCAATCTGCAGGATCGTGCCGCCGTCCTGCGGGTCCGCGCAGAGCACGTCCGCACGATAGGAACGGTCCGCATCGACCACGGTGCCGCCACGAATCAGGATTGCCATTTCGTTGCCTCCTCGTTGACTGTCGGGTGCCGCATGCCGCGCGCGAGCCGCATCCGGCCCGCGCGTGCGTCATGCGCTCGCGATCTGCGCGCGCTGTCCGGCGCGCCACTTCATCCAGGTGCCGTACACGCCGGACGCCAGCACGAGGCCGACGAACCACGCGTACGTGTAGAGCGTATTCAGGAACGCCGGCACGTTCGGGAACGCCGCCGGAAACGCCGTATGCAGGAAGCCCGGCAGGTTCGGCAGCACGCCGACCGCGAGCGCGACCAGTGCGGCCGGATTCCAGCCCCGCGCGTAGCTGAAATCGCCGCGCTCGTCGAACAGTGCGCGCGTGTCGAGCTGCGTGCCGCGAATCAGGAAATAGTCGACCATCAGGATGCCCGCGACCGGCCCGAGCAGCGCCGAATAACCGACGAGCCAGGTGAAGATGTAGCCGTCCGTCGTCGCGAGGATCTTCCACGGCATCATCACGATCGCGATCGTCGCGGTGATCATCCCGCCCACGCGGTACGAGATCGCTTTCGGCCACAGGCTCGAAAAATCGTATGCAGGCCCGACCAGGTTCGCCGCGAGGTTGCAGCACATCGTGTCGAGCGTGAGAATCACGAGCGCGATGCCCACACCGATGCCCGTCATCCGGCTCGTCAGGTCGATCGGATCCCAGATCGCGTTGCCGTAGATCACGACGGTCGCCGACGTCACGACGACCGACACCACCGACAGCAGCGCCATCGGCAGCGGCAGCCCGATCGACTGCCCGATCATCTGGTCGCGCTGCGAATGCGCGAAACGCGTGAAATCGGGAATGTTCAGCGCGAGCGTCGCCCAGAAGCCGACCATCGCGGTCAGGCCCGGCCAGAAGGTCGCCCAGAACAGCCCGGCCTTCTTGCCGCCCGCCGCGAACTGCGACGGCGCCGACAGCATCGAGCCGACGCCACCGGCCTTCGACGTCGCCCACCACACGAGCGCCACGCACATCACGACCTTGATCGGCGCGGACCAGCTTTCGAGCCAGCGGATCGAATCGGTGCCGTGCCAGATGAAATACAGCTGCAGCGCCCAGAACACGAGGAAGCACGCGAGTTGCCCGAACGAGATGCCGATGACGGGCAGCGCCGCGCCGTGCAGCGCGTTGCCGGTCAGGATGTTCAGCAACGTGTAGATCGCGCTGCCGCCGAGCCAGGTCTGGATGCCGTACCAGCCGCAGGCGACGATCGCACGCAGCAGCGCGGGCAGCTTCGCGCCCTGCGTGCCGAACGACGCGCGCACGAGCACCGCATACGGAATCCCGTGCTTCGCGCCTGCATGGCCGATCAGCAGCATCGGCACGAGCACGATCAGGTTGCCGAGCAGCACCGTCATCACCGCCTGCCACGGCGACATGCCTTCCTGGATCAAGCCGGCCGCGAGCATGTACGACGCGATGTTCATCACCATCCCGACCCACAGCGCCGCGAAGTGGTACCACTTCCACGTGCGCTGCGCCGGCGTCGTCGGCGCGAGGTCATCGTTGTACAGGCTGCCGCCGTGCGCCGCGGCGCTGTCGGGATCGGCGGGATTCGCTGCGTGATTCATCGAACACACTCCACGAAAACGTCAGCGCCGGCATCGTGCGATGCCGGCCCGGGGAAACGAAAAGCGGCGGCGCGGTCCATGCCGCGCCGCCGGACCACGGTCAGGCCGCCTTCGCGTGCTTCTCGGGCGCCGCCGCCGGGCCACTCGCACCAGCCTCCGCGCTCGCCGGATTGTTCGGATGCGTGGTCCAGTTCGCGTAGTCACCCGAATCGACGCGCTCCATCGTGATGCATTGCTCGACCGGACACACATGCATGCAAAGATTGCACCCGACGCACTCCGAATCGACCACTTCGAAATGCCGCACGCCGTCCTTCGTCGCCGTAATCGCCTGATGCGACGTGTCCTCGCACGCGATATGGCACAGCCCGCACTGGATGCAGCGATCCTGGTCGATGCGTGCCTTGATGTCGTACTTCAGGTTCAGGTATTTCCAGTCGGTCACGTTCGGCACCGCGCGGCCGCGAATGTCGTCGAGCGTCGCGTAGCCCTTCTCGTCCATCCAGTTCGACAGGCCATCGGCGAGATCCGACACGATCCGGAATCCGTAATGCATCGCGGCGGTGCACACCTGCACGCTGCCGGCGCCGAGCACCATGAACTCGGCCGCATCGCGCCACGACGAGATACCCCCGATGCCCGAGATCGGCAGGTTCGGCGTTTCCGGGTCGCGTGCGATCTCCGCGACCATGTTCAACGCGATCGGCTTGACCGCCGGCCCGCAATAGCCGCCGTGCGTGCCCTTGCCGTCGACGGTCGGCATCGGTGCCATCTGGTCGAGATCGACCGCGACGATCGAGTTGATCGTGTTGATCAGCGACACGCCGTCCGCGCCGCCCTTGTACGCGGCGCGCGAGCCCATCCGGATATCGCTGATGTTCGGCGTGAGCTTCACGAGGCACGGCAGCTTCGTGCCTTCCTTCACCCAGCGCGTGACCATCTCGACGTATTCGGGCACCTGCCCGACCGCCGCGCCCATCCCGCGCTCGCTCATCCCGTGCGGGCAGCCGAAGTTGAGTTCGACCGCGTCGGCCCCGGTGTCCTCGACGAGCGGCAGGATCCATTTCCAGTCGCGCTCGTTGCACGGCACCATCAGCGACACGATCAGCGCGCGGTCCGGCCAGTCGCGCTTCACCTGCGCGATCTCTCTCAGGTTCACGTCGAGCGGACGGTCGGTGATCAGCTCGATGTTGTTCAGCCCCGCGATGCGCTGGCCGTTCCACTGCACGGCGCCGTAGCGCGAACTGACGTTGACGACGTGCGGGTCGAGCCCGAGCGTCTTCCAGACGACGCCGCCCCAGCCCGCCTCGAAGGCGCGATTGACGTTGTAGGCCTTGTCGGTGGGCGGCGCGGACGCCAGCCAGAAGGGATTCGGCGAAGTGATGCCTGCGATGGTGCAGCGAAGATCGGCCATGTTCGGCTCCGTGGGAATGGGGTCGTGTTCGTCGGTGTGCGTCGGTGCGTCGCGCGTTCAGGCCGCCTTCGCGTCGCGCGCCGCAAGCGTCGCGTCGATCGACGCGGCCGCGCGCTTGCCGTCCTGCACGGCCTGCACCGTGAGGTCGATGCCGTCCGTCGCCGCGCAGTCGCCGCCGGCCCATACGTCGGGCAGCGCCGTGCGTCCGTCCGCATCGACCGCGATACGCGTGCCGTCCGCAGTCAGCAGCGCGGCTTCGACACCGTCCGGCACCAGCGTCTGGCCGATCGCCTTCAGCACCATGTCCGCGTCGACGGTGAAGCACTCGCCCGATGCGCCTTCGAATTCGACGCCCGTCACCTGCCCGTCCGTGCCCGCGATGCGCATCGGCTTCGCGTGCGTGACGAGCGTGACGCCGCTCTTCTGCGCGAACTCGCGCTCGGCCCACGTCGCGCTCATTGCCTCCACGCCGCGCCGGTACACCATCGTCACGCGCTCGGCGCCGAGCTTGCGACTCTGCACCGCCGCATCGATCGCCGTATTGCCGCCGCCGATCACGACCACGCGCCGCCCGACCGGCACGTTCTCCAGTCCGTCCGCCTGCCGCACCTGCTCGATGAAATCGACCGCGTTCATCACGCCGCCCAGTTGCTCGCCGTCGATCGCGAGCGCACGCACGCCACCGAGGCCCATCGCAAGGAATACCGCGTCGTGCTGCTCGCGCAGCGTGTCGAGCGTCACGTCGCGTCCGAGCGCCACACCGGTTTCCAGCGTGATGCCGCCCACCGACAGCAGCCACTCGACTTCGCGTTGCGCGAAATCGTCGACGGTCTTGTAGGCCGCGATCCCGTATTCGTTGAGGCCGCCGGCCTTAGGGCGCGCGTCGAACAGCGTGACGCGATGCCCGGCGAGTGCGAGCCGGTGCGCGCACGCGAGCCCGGCCGGCCCCGCGCCGACCACCGCCACGTGGCGGCCCGTCTCGGGCGCGCGCCGGAACTGCACCGCACCGGTCTGCATCGCCCAGTCAGTCGCGTGCCGCTGCAGCGCGCCGATCGCGACGGGCTGCGCATCCTGATGGTTGCGCACGCACGCGCCTTCACACAGGATCTCGGTCGGACACACGCGTGCGCACATCCCGCCAAGCGGATTCGCGGACAGGATATCGGTCGCCGCGCCTTTCAGGTTGCCGTTGCCGATCTTGCGGATGAAGCTCGGGATGTCGATCTGCGTCGGGCACGCATGTACGCACGGCGCGTCGTAGCAGTAATGACAGCGGCTTGCGGCGGCCGCCGCGGCAGTCGGATCGAGCAGCGGCGCGATATCGGCGAATTCGCACGAGAGTTGCGTGGACGACAGGCGATGCGCGGCGATATCGCCGGTTGGCTGGGTGGTCATACGCGTTCCTTCGACTGGGTGGAGACAAAGCCGTCCCCGCCGGCTGCGGATGCACAGTCGGGGCGGTCATGCTTAGGAATGCAAATATCTGACGTGATGCAGCCTCACGGCCGCTACGGTCGCTCCGTCACGAGGCCGGCTCGCATGCGCGCGACAGCATCGCGTGCAGCAGCACGTTCGCGCCGGCCTCGATCCATGCGGGCGTCGCGTCCTCGATCTCGTTGTGGCTGATGCCGTCGATGCAGGGCACGAACACCATCGACGTCGGCGCGACCTGCGCCAGATAGCACGCGTCGTGGCCCGCACCCGACACGATGTCGCGATGCGAGTAGCCGAAGCGGTCGGCCGCGCCGCGCACGGCCGCCACGCACTCAGGATCGAACGCGACCGGCTTGTAGTAGAAAATCTGCTCGAGTTCGGTTTCGAGCCCAATGTCGGCCGCGATGCGCGCGACGCCGTCGCGCAGCGCCGCATCCATCTTTGCGAGCACGGCGTCGTCCGGATGACGGAAATCGACGGTGAAGAACACGCGGCCGGGAATCACGTTGCGCGAGTTCGGGTGGACCTGCATCATGCCGACCGTCGCGCAGCCGAACGGTGCATGATCGAGGCCGATCCGGTTGACGAGGTCGACCACGCGCGACGCGCCTAGCAGCGCGTCGCGGCGGCGCGGCATCGGCGTCGGCCCCGCATGCGCCTCCTGGCCGGTGAACGTGATCTCGTACCAGCGCTGCCCCTGCGCGTCGGTCACGACGCCGATCGTCTTGCATTCCGCTTCGAGAATCGGCCCTTGCTCGATATGCAGCTCGAACGCCGCGTGCAGCTTGCGCCCGCCGCACGGCACGTCGCCCGCATAGCCGATGCGTGCGAGCTCCTCGCCGATCGTCTTGCCGTCCACGTCCTTGCGCGACAGCCCGTATTCGAGCGGAAACACACCCGCGAACACGCCCGACGCGACCATCGCTGGCGCGAAGCGCGAGCCTTCCTCGTTGGTCCAGATCACGACCTCGACCGGATGCTCGGTCTCGATGCCGTGATCGTTCAGACTGCGAATCACCTCGAGGCCGCCGAGCACGCCGTAGATACCGTCGAAGCGCCCGCCGGTCGGCTGAGAATCCGCGTGCGAGCCCGTGACGACCGGCGCTGCATCGGCCACGCGGCCCGCGCGACGCATGAACACGTTGCCCATCGTATCGACCTTCACCGTACAGCCGGCGGCCTTCGCCCAGCCGACGATCAGGTCGCGGCCGGCCTTGTCGAGATCGGTCAGCGCGAGGCGGCACACGCCGCCCTTCGGCGTCGCGCCGATCTTCGCGACTTCCATCAGGCTGTCCCACAACCGCTTGCCGTCGACCCTGATCGACGTGTCGAAAGCTGCCCGCTTCACTGTTTCCGATACCGCGCTCATTCGTATCGCTCCTGTGGGGTCGGTGATGTCGCCAGCCCGGTCTGTGCCGGTGCGTGCGAGGCCTGTTTCGGGGCACGCCGCACGGATGCGGTGCATGTCCGTCGATGCAGGCAACGCGTTAAATCCTGTCCGATTGGACAGGTTTTAGACGATCAAAATGACCAGCGCAACGTCTTTCTTGCGTGACGCGACAGAGCGAGAAACGTGCCATCGCAACGCAGCATCGCCGTGACCGTAGCGCAGCCACATCCGTGCGCGCGACGCGAATCAGCGGCTAGAATGAAGCCCAACGCGGCATGGCCGCCGCGCGAGGGTAACGATGAGACATGACGAGGCGGCAATCGCAGCCACCGACCGTGACGAAACGCCGGCGCCTTTGCGGCGACGCAAGGCGCATATTCGCGAGTCCAACGAAGCGCATCTGCTCGCGTGCGCGGAAGCCGTATTCGCGGAACGCGGACTCGCCGGCGCCAGCACCGCGATGATCGCGGAGCGCGCCGGCCTGCCGAAGGCGAACGTGCACTACTACTTCCCGACCAAGCTCGCGCTGTACCGCCGCGTGCTCGACGACCTGTTCGAGGACTGGCATCGCGCGGCCGGCTCGTTCGAGGCCGACGACGATCCGGTCGAAGCGATCGGCGGCTACGTGCGCGCGAAGATGACGCTGTCGCAGCGGCGCCCGCTCGGCTCGAAGGTGTGGGCCAACGAGAGCATCCACGGCGCGGAGCACATGCAGGACATCCTGTCGCAACGCGTGAAGCCGTGGTTCGACGCGCGCGTCAGGGTGATCGAAGGCTGGATCGCGCGCGGGCTGCTCGCGCCGATCGACCCGCACGCGCTGATGTACCTGATCTGGGCGACCACGCAGCACTATGCGGATTTCGATGCCCAGATTCGCGCGCTGAGCGGCAAGCGCGCGTTCACGAAGAAGGCGTTCGACGAAAAAACCGAGCAGGTCGTGCAGCTCGTGATTCGCGCGTGCGGCGCGGTGTCGCCGAACGCGAAGCCTTAACGCGACACGACGCTTCCATCGAATAAAAACGGGCGGCGCGCATCACACGGGGATGTCCCGTGCGATACGCGCCGCCCGTGATGCCACATCCGTGCGAACGATGCGATGCGACGTGATGCGTGATGCGTGATGCGTGATGCGTGATGCGAAGTGTTACGCGATGCGCTCGATCGCAATGGCCGTCGCTTCGCCGCCGCCGATACACAGCGATGCGACGCCGCGCGTCAGGCCATACGTTTCGAGCGCGGCCAGCAGCGTCACCATCACGCGCGCACCCGATGCGCCGATCGGATGTCCGAGCGCGCACGCGCCGCCGTGCACGTTCACCTTCTCGTGCGGCAGGTCGAGGTCGCGCATCGCGGCCATCGGCACCACCGCGAACGCTTCGTTGATTTCGAACAGGTCGACGTCGCGCAGGTTCCAGCCGGTTTTCTCCGACAGCTTGCGCAGCGCGCCGATCGGCGCGGTCGCGAACAGGCCGGGCTTGTCCGCATGAGTCGAATGCCCGACGATCACGGCCTTCGGCGTGAGGCCGAGGCGCTCGACTTCCGAGCGGCGCATCATCACCAGCGCGGCCGCACCGTCAGAGATCGAAGATGCGTTCGCGGCCGTCACCGTGCCGCCGTCGCGAAACGCCGGCTTCAGCGTCGGGATCTTGTCGAGTTTCGCCTTGCCGGGCTGCTCGTCGATCGACACGACGCTTTCCGTCTTGCCGGCCTTCACGGTCACCGGCGCGATTTCCGACACGAAACGCCCTTCCGCGATCGCACGCTGCGCCCGCGTCAGCGACGCAATCGCGAACGCATCCTGCGCTTCGCGGGTGAACTGGTACGCCTGCGCGCAATCCTCGGCGAAGGTGCCCATCAGGCGGCCCTTTTCATACGCGTCCTCGAGCCCGTCGAGGAACATGTGGTCGAGCACCTGCCCGTGCCCCATGCGCATGCCCGCGCGCGCCTTCGGCAGCAGGTACGGCGCATTCGTCATGCTCTCCATCCCGCCCGCCACGGCCACCGCCGCCGAACCGGCCAGCAGCAGGTCGTGCGCGAACATCGCCGCCTTCATCCCCGAACCGCACATCTTGTTGACCGTGGTCGCGCCCGCCGCGAGCGGGAGCCCGGCCTTCAGCGCGGCCTGTCGCGCGGGCGCCTGGCCCTGGCCGGCCGGCAGCACGCAGCCGAACACGATTTCCTCGATGCGTTCGGCCGGCACGTTCGCGCGCTCGAGCGCGGCGCGAATCGCCACCGCGCCAAGGTCGCTCGCGCTCGCCGCCGCCAGGTCACCCTGAAAACCACCCATCGGCGTGCGCGCCGCGCCCACGATTACGATCGGATCCTGAGTCGTCATGATTCGTTTCCTCCAGTGTCAGCGCGGTGCCATGCGCAACGCGCCATCGAGACGGATGACTTCGCCGTTCAGCATCGTGTTCTCGGCGATGTGGCGCACCAGCGCCGCAAATTCTTCCGGGCGGCCGAGCCGCGGCGGAAACGGCACGCTCTTGCCGAGCGCGTCCTGCACGTCCTGCGGCATGCCGGCCATCATCGGCGTCGCGAAGATGCCGGGCGCGACCGTCACGACGCGAATGCCGAAGCGCGCGAGTTCGCGCGCGATCGGCAGCGTCATGCCCACCACGCCGCTCTTCGACGCCGCATACGCGGCCTGTCCGATTTGTCCGTCGAACGCCGCGACCGACGCGGTGTTGATGATCACGCCGCGCTCGCCTTCCGCATCGGCGTCCTGCTTCGACATCGCATCGGCCGCCAGCCGAATCATGTTGAACGTGCCGACGAGGTTGATCGACACCGCCCGCGCGAAGCGGTCGAGCGAGTGTGGGCCATCGCGGCCGACGACCTTCTCGCCCGGCGCGACGCCCGCGCAGTTGACGAGCGCATCGACGCGGCCGAACGCATCGCGCGCGGCCGCCACGGCCGCCTGACCGTCGGCTTCGCTCGTCACGTCGGTCTTCACGAAGCGCGCGGCCGCGCCGAGTTCGTTCGCGAGACCCGCGCCCGCCTCGTCATTGACGTCCAGCAGCACGGCCTTGCCGCCTTGCGCGACGACCATGCGCGCCACCGCGGCGCCGAGGCCGGAACCGGCGCCCGTAATCAGAAAAACGCGATCCTTGATATTCATTGGCAGTCCGTATTCAGGGTTGAGCGACCTTCTCGGCTTCCATCTTGCGCAACACGAAGCGCTGGATCTTGCCGCTCGGGGTTTTCGGCAGCGCGTCGACGAAGTCGATCGCGCGCGGATAAGCGTGAGCGGACAGCCGCCGCTTCACGTGCAGACTCAATTCCTCGGCCAGTTCGGGCGTACCGTCGAAGCCTTTCGACAGTACGACGAACGCCTTCACGATCTCCGTGCGCTCCGGGTCGGGCACGCCGATCACGGCGGCCTCGCTGACGGCCGGATGCTCGATCAGCGCGCTCTCCACGTCGAACGGGCCGATCCGGTAGCCGGACGACGTGATCACGTCGTCCGCGCGGCCGATGAAGCTCACGGCGCCGTCCGGCTCCAGCTCCACGTTGTCGCCGGTCCGGTAATAACCGCCCGCGATCGCCGGCGTGTCCTGCTGCCAGTAGCCGCGGAACCACAGCAGCGGCGAGCGCGCGATGTCGATCGCAAGGTTGCCGGGCTCGCCGGGGCCGAGTTCGCGGCCCGCTTCGTCGAGCACCGCGACACGGTAGCCCGGCATCGCGAAGCCGGCCGAACCGACGTGCACCACGTGCGTGAGGCCGTGATGGTTGTTCACGACCATGCCCAGTTCGGTCTGGCCGTAGTGATCGTGGATCGGCGCCCCGAGCGCCGCGTGGAACCAGCGCACGACCTCCGGGTTCAACGGTTCGCCCGCGCTGCTCACCACGCGCAGCCGGCCCTTCACGCGCGCGGCCGCTTCCGTCCCGGCCGCCATCAGCATCCGGAATGCGGTCGGCGAACCCGCGAGGCTCGTGATGCCGAGCCGGTCGATCACGTCGTACGTGCTGTCGACCGTGAAGCTGCCCTCGTACAGCGTCGTCGCATGACCGAGCAGCAGCGGGCCCGTGATCGCGTAATAGAGGCCGTACGCCCAGCCCGGATCGGCGATGTTCCAGAACCGGTCGCCGGCACGCAGGTCGACCGCTTCGCGCATGTACGCGCCGAACGCGAGTAACGCGTACAACGGCACCGGCACGCCCTTCGGCAAGCCCGTCGTGCCCGACGTCGACATCATCATGAACAGGTCCGCCCCCTTGCGCGGCACGGGCTCGAACGTATCGGACTGCGCGTCGAGCGCCGCGCGGAAATCGATGTCGCGCACCGGCAGCGCCTCGCCTGCTTCGCGTACCGTCGCGACCAGCGGGCAATCGGCGATTTCGTCGAGCTTCGCGCGATTCGCGACGTTGGTCACGACGAGCCGCGCATCGCTCATGCGCAGCCGGTGCTCGATCGCCTTCGGGCCGAACGCGGTAAACAGCGGCTGGTACACGGCGCCCGCGCGCCACGTGCCGAGGATCGTCGCGACGAGCTCCGGCGTGCGCGGCAGCAGGCCGGCCACCACGTCGCCCGGCTTCACGCCCTGCGCGACGAGCAGGTTCGCGACCCGGGCCGACAACGCCTGCATTTGCGCGAACGTAAAGCGGTGGTGCTGCCCGCCGACGTCGATCCAGTCGAGCGCGATCGCATCCGCCTTCGCGTGCCGGTCGCAACATTCGACACACGCGTTCAGGCCGCGCTCCAGATCGCCGCTCAGTTGCGCGGCAGCGGTCTCGATACTGAAACGGGCCACGGCGTCGGCGTAAGCCGGCACCGCCCGGGCGGTAGCTCCTTCAGGCATGCGTGTCTCCTGTGCGTTATAGCCGCCGACGCGCCAGGGGCGCGACGGGGATACATCGATAGTAGACAGCCCCTACATTGCAATCAATGACAAACGGAATCTAGAATCATGATCGCTTTTGCCATGTCGAGAGGACGCAGGAAATGGGGCCGCAGATGATTTCGCCGGATTTCGTCGACGATGCGCTCGCGTGCCTGCGCCGGCGCGACTTGCCGACCGCGCCCGTGCTCCGTGCCGCCGGGCTGCCGGCCGCCGTGCACGAGCCCGTCACGCCGCAGCAGTACGGCCGGCTGTGGCTCGCGATCGCCGGTACGCTCGACGACGAATTCTTCGGGCTGGCCGCGCGCCCGATGCGGCGCGGCAGCTTCACGCTGCTGTGCCACGCGGTGCTGCACGCCGGCACGCTCGACAAGGCGCTGCGGCGCGCGCTGAAATTCCTGCGTGTGGTGCTCGACGAGCCGCACGGCGAACTCGTGGTGGCCGACGGGCAGGCGCAGATCGTGCTGGCGCAATCGGGCGCGCCGTATCCGGCATTCGCGTATCGGACGTTCTGGCTGATCCTGCTCGGCGTCGCGTGCTGGCTGATCGGCCGGCGCATCCCGCTGCAGCGCATCGATTTCGCGTGCCCGAGCCTCGGCCAGCGCAGCGACTATCACCAGTTCTTCGGCGTCCCGGTGCATTTCGACCGGCCTGACAGCCGGCTCGCGTTCAACGCCGCGTACCTCGCGCTGCCGACGATCCGCTCGGAGCAGACACTGCGGACCTTCCTGCGCGGCGCACCCGGCAATCTCCTCGTGCGCTACCGGCACGACACAGGCTGGGTCGCGAAGACGCGCGCGCACCTGAAAGCGCTGCCGGCCGCCGAATGGCCCGACTTCGACACGCTGGCCGTGCGCCTCGACACGACGCCCGCGACGCTGCGGCGGCGTTTGCGCAGCGAAGGGCAAAGTTTCGCGGCGATCAAGGACGAATTACGCGGCGCGCTGGCCCAGTCGCTGCTGCGCGGGCACGCGCTCAGCGTCGCGGAGATCGCGGTCGAGCTCGGCTTCACCGAGCCGAGCGCGTTTCATCGCGCGTTCCGGAAATGGACAGGCACGAGCCCCGGTGCGTTTCGGCGCGACGTGCATGCGGCGAAGGCGGAGTCTTGACTGGCTAGGTGGATGCGGAGCGTCTCGTCATGTGCGGTCGATACGCGCCAGTCCTGTTTCTTCCGCATTCCGGTGCGAATCTGCGTAGCGCTCACCGCACCGCGGAAAACGCAGGACGTTGCGTCCCGATCCGTCTGACCACATACTGATCGGCAATCCGAACAAGGTTGCGTCGATGGTGAATGTCGATGAAAGCGCCGCTTCGATCTTCGGTGTGGTCGGAACGGCCGTGTCGCTGCTGGCGGCGATTCCTTACGGGCTCGCGATCTATCGGCGCACCGTTCGCCCGCATCTGTTCACGTGGCTCGTGTGGTCGGTCGTCACGGCGATTGCGGCCGCCGGCCAGTTCGTCGCGGGCGCGGGCCCGTCCGCATGGTGCACGGCGGCGATTGCCGTCACGTGCTTTCTGACGCTGATCGCCAGCCTGTTTCGCGGCGAGCACGGCTGGACGGGCCTCGACTGGCTGTTCCTGTGTGCAGCACTGTCAGCCATTCCGCTGTGGATGCTGACCGACGATCCGACGGTGTCGATCTGCCTGGTCACGCTGATCGAGCTGGCCGGCCTCGGCCCGACCGTGCGCAAGACGATCCGCGATCCGTGGAGCGAGAGCCTCGTCTATTTCGCGCTGTGCGTGCTCAAGTACGCGCTGGCGTTGCTGGCACTGAGCACGTGGAGTGTCGCGGTCGCGTTCTATCCGGTCGTCAACCTGATCGCGTCGATCGGCATCTGCATGGTGATGCTGATCCGGCGTCAGTCGCTGTCGAATGCGCGATAGGCCGAATTTGTCGCCCCGTGCCGCTTTCCCTTCGAATGATGCGAGGCCTGACATGGATGCAATCCGTACCGTTATCGAACCCAGCGAAACCGCGCTCCGCGCGGCGATGCTGGCCAACGACGTCGAAGCGCTCGACGCGCTGCTGGACGACGATCTGGTGTTCACAGTCCCGACCGGCCAGGTCATCTCGAAAGAGGACGACCTGGCCGCGCATCGCGCGAAGCTTTTGCGTCTCGACGCACTCGACGTCATCGAAATGCGCGCATCCGCGGTCGACGAGATGATCCTCACCACGACGCGAGCGGCTCTTGCCGGCCATTTCGATGGCGCGGCATTCGCCGGCACGTTTGCCTATACACGCCTCTGGCGTCGATCGGGCGTCCACTGGCGCGTCGTCGCCGGACATGCGTCGCAGGTCATATAGCCGCGCCGGGCGTGTGCGGTTGAATGGCATCGTGCAACGCTGCGGCGAGCGGGTCGGCTGTCGATCGGGCGATGAGACCGTACGATCCGGATGATGCACTCATGAAAACGCCGACCGAGGGGGTGTCCGCCATGACGAGAGCCGAAATGCACAAGCTATTTACCGTACGTGCTGCGCGTGCCGCGGACGCGGATGAACTCACACGACTGGCGCGCCTTTCGAAGGCGCACTGGGGCTATCCGAAGGAATGGCTGGACGTGTGGCAAAACGATCTCACGATCTCGCCGGAGACGATCGAAGGGGCAATCGGTTACGTCGCGGAATCAGGTGAGTCGATCATCGGATTCTGGATCCGAGCACCGTTGAATTCGGATCGGCCAACGCCCGGATGGCTGTTCGTTCATCCCGATCACATGGGTCAGGGCGTCGCCCGTGCGCTGTGGGAATCGGTTCGAACCGAGGCCGCCGCGAGAGGAATCAAGAGCTTTGTGATCGAAGCCGATCCCAATGCCGCGCCGTTCTATCTGACACTGGGGGCCGAAAAGATCGGCGAAAAGGAATCGAGCGCCATCCCGGGCAGATTTTTTCCAATCTTGCGGATCATGGTCTGATGGGTGAGGAGATCGCAGCAAGATGACTCACTGCGTACGGTTGATCAGATTGGACTACCGACCGCGGTAAGAGAGGTTGCGGCAGGGAAATACCGAGGTTCGATCAGTCCGGGAGCAGGTCTGATTTCTGAGATTTCAGCGGCCCGCTGCTTAGATGTGCTGCCGTGTAGCCATTCAGCACGAGGCGTGATCTACGTCGGGAATTTCCGCCGCCGAAATGCAAAAACCCCCGCCTGATCGGGCGGGGGTTTCTGGCTTGAGGGGAGCCTGACGATTACCTACTTTCACACGGGAATCCGCACTATCATCGGCGTAGAGTCGTTTCACGGTCCTGTTCGGGATGGGAAGGGGTGGGACCGACTCGCTATGGTCATCAGGCAAAGGGGGTTGTTCTGCTGGCGTGGCCAACAGAACCAATCTTGGAAGAAGCAGTAATTTAGGTTGTGTGTATCACACACGAGAATCCAACATGTCTCGTCTTGCTACGCAGGTCACCGGTACTTCAACCGGCGCGCCGCATCGATCAGCTTCGCTGCTCGACGCTCTGCGTGGGATGCTCGTAAGTGCTAAAGCACTAACGATCATCGACACAAGACAGACTTGTTATAGGATCAAGCCTTACGGGCAATTAGTATCAGTTAGCTGAACGCATTACTGCGCTTACACACCTGACCTATCAACGTCCTGGTCTCGAACGACCCTTCAAGGGGATCTAGTCCCCAGGGATATCTCATCTTAAGGCGAGTTTCCCGCTTAGATGCTTTCAGCGGTTATCTCTTCCGAACATAGCTACCCGGCGATGCCACTGGCGTGACAACCGGTACACCAGAGGTTCGTCCACTCCGGTCCTCTCGTACTAGGAGCAGCCCCCTTCAAATATCCAACGCCCACGGCAGATAGGGACCAAACTGTCTCACGACGTTTTAAACCCAGCTCACGTACCTCTTTAAATGGCGAACAGCCATACCCTTGGGACCGGCTACAGCCCCAGGATGAGATGAGCC
>Ga0102593_1000771_pt1 | contig 43091 bp, 26 predicted proteins | sample AraplaCol_mMS_r2_2_FD_76862 | JGI IMG/M metagenome (GOLD analysis project Ga0102593, IMG submission 76862) | Arabidopsis root microbial communities from North Carolina, USA - plate scrape MF_Col_mMS_r2 (SPADES assembly) (version 2) | ecosystem: Host-associated > Plants > Roots > Endosphere...
CGCAGCCGGGCACCAGGTCGGCGGGCTTGAGGACCACGCAGTTGCCAAAAGCCAGGGCCGGGGCGATCTTCCAGGCCGGGATGGCGATGGGGAAGTTCCAGGGGGTGATGAGGCCGACGACGCCCACCGGCTCGCGGGTGATCTCGACACCGATGTGGGGGCGCACCGAGGGCAGCAGCTCGCCCGCCAGGCGCAGGCATTCGCCGGCGAAGAACTTGAAGATCTGGCCGGCCCGGGTGGCTTCGCCGATGCCTTCGGCGCGGGTCTTGCCTTCTTCGCGGGCCAGCAGGGTGCCCAGTTCTTCCTTGCGCGCGAGGATCTCGGTGCCGATCTTGTCCAGGGCATCGGAGCGGGCCTGGATGCTGCCGGTGGCCCAGGCGGGGAAGGCGGCAGTGGCGGCGGCCACGGCGGCGTCCACATGGCTGGCGTCGCCTTGCGTGTACTCGGCGATGGTGTCGCTCAGGTTCGACGGGTTCAGGTTAGGGCTGTAGCCGTTGCCCTTCTTCCATTCGCCGTTGATCAGATTGTCGTGTTGTTGCATGGCGATGGTCCTTTCAAGCGGCCCAGCGCAGAGCGAGAACATCGAGGCGCTTCGCTGCTTCCAGCAGCATGGCGCGCGTCTCGGGCTGCATCTCGGGCCAGGGATGCCGAGGGGACTCGCAGGCGATCACACCGCCCGCCTTCATCAACGCCTTGGCCGCAAGGAAACCGCATTGGCGGTTCTCGATGTTGATGAGCGGCAGCCAGCGGGTATAGCCGGCGATGGCCTCTTCGCGCCGTCCGGCACGGTAGTCGTCAAGAATGGGCCGAAGGCCGTCTGGAAAGCCCCCTCCGGTCATCGAGCCGGTGGCACCTGCATCCAGGTCCGGCAGCAGCGTGATGGCTTCCTCGCCGTCCCACGGACCTTCAATGGCATCGCCACCAAGGCGAATGAGCTCGCGCAGCTTGGACGCAGCACCGGCCGTCTCGATCTTGAAGTAAGACACCTGCTCGATCTCGCGTGCCATGGAGGCGAGGAACGTCGCCGACAGCGGTGTGCCGCTGGCGGGTGCGTCCTGGATCATGATCGGGATGTCGATGGCGTCCGAGACCTTGCCGTAGAACTCGTGGATATTCGACTCGGGCACACGGAACGTGGCACCGTGGTACGGCGGCATCACCATGACCATGGCAGCGCCCATATCCTGCGCACGCCGGCTGCGCTCTGCGCAAACCTTGGAGCTGAAATGCGTGGTCGTGACGATCACCGGCACTCGTCCGGCAACGTGCTCCAGCGCCGTGCGCGTGAGCACCTCGCGCTCTTCATCCGACAGCAGGAACTGCTCGGAGAAGTTGGCCAGCAGACAGAGCCCGTTCGACCCTGCGTCGATCATGAAATCGAGGCAGCGCTTCTGGCTTTGGAGGTCGAGTTCACCGCTCTCGGTGAAAGTGGTGGGCACCACGGGAAACAGCCCTTGATAGCGGGCGGTCGACGAGGATTTCATGGAAGACTCCAAGGTGAAAAATACGAGCGCGCTGCCGCGCTCCGTTGATAGCGACTCAGGTCACCACGCTGATCTGCCAGGGCACGAACTCGTTCTGGCCATAGCCGTGCGTCTCGCTGCGCGAGGGCTTGCCGGACGCGGTGTCGAGCAGCATCTGGAAGAGCTCCGCTCCCAGCGCCTGGATCGTGTTGGTACCGTCGAGCACTTCGCCGCAGTTCAGGTCCATGTCGTCGGACTGTCTCTGCATCAGCGCGCTGTTGGTCGCGAGCTTCACCGACGGAGACGGTGCGCATCCGTAGGCGGAACCGCGTCCCGTGGTGAAGCAGATCAGGTTGGCGCCGCCCGCCACCTGTCCGGTCGCGGAGATGGGGTCATAGCCGGGCGTGTCCATGAAGACGAGACCGCGCTCACGCACCGGTTCGGCGTATTCGTAGACCTCATTGAGATTGGTCGATCCACCCTTTGCGATGCCGCCGAGCGACTTCTCCAGGACGGTGGTCAATCCACCGGCCTTGTTGCCCGCCGACGGGTTGTTGTTCATTTGTGCGCCGTTGCGATCGCAGTATTCTTCCCACCAGGCAATGCGGTCCACCAGCTTCTTGCCGATGGCCGGCGTGCTGGCGCGGCGGGTGAGCAGATGCTCCGCACCATAGATTTCCGGCGTCTCAGACAGGATTGCGGTGCCGCCGTGCTGCACCAGCAAGTCCACGGCGGCCCCCAGCACCGGGTTGGCCGAGATGCCGGAGTAACCGTCAGAGCCGCCACACTGCAGCCCGATCTTGAGGTGGCTGGCAGAGACGGTTTCACGCTTCACCTGGTTGGCCTGCGCAAGCATCTCACTGATCAGTTCGATTCCGCGCGCAATGGTCCTGGTGGTGCCGCCAGTGTCCTGAATGGTGAACGTGCGCAGGCGTGCGCCGTCCGCCAGCCCCTGGGTGGCGAGCAGCTTGGGGATCTGATTGGTCTCGCAGCCAAGACCGATGACCAGCACGCTCCAGAAGTTCGGATGGCAGGCATAGCCGCCGAGCGTGCGCTGAAGGATCGCCAGGCCCTCGCCGTCGGGATCGACGGCGCAGCCGGAGCCGTGCGTCAGTGCCACCACGCCGTCCACGTTGGGAAACGCAGCCAGCACCTCAGGGTGGATGTCGCGGCGGAAGTAGTCGGAGATGGCGCGAGCCACCGTGGCCGAGCAGTTCACCGAGGTCAGGATGCCGATGTAGTTGCGCGTGGCGACGCGGCCATCTTCCCGCACGATGCCTTGGAAAGTTGCGGGCTTCTCTGCGACAGGCGTTGGCTTCGCCTCGGCGCTGTAGGCGTAGTCGCGCGTGAAATCGCCCATGGCCAGGTTGTGCGTGTGCACGTGCTGGCCGGGGCGAATCGGTTGACTCGCGAAGCCGATGATCTGGCCGTAGCGGCGCACCGCCGCACCGGGCTCGACGGCCCGGATCGCCATCTTGTGGCCCGGCGGGATGAGCCCGCTCACGGTCACGCCTTCGCTTTCTATGCGCGTGCCCGAAACGAGCTGGTCGAGCGATATCACCACATCGTCTTCGGCATGCAGGCGGATCACGCGCGCGTGGGGTTGCACCGGTGGCTTGGTGACCTGAGCCTGCGCTTTTTCTTCGGTAGGAGACAACATAGTGGGACCTTCGCTCTCAGGAGCTGTTACTTCAGCATCTCTTCCGGCAGCGACATGCCAAAGTGGCGCTTGTAGACTTCGTTGAACGTGCCGTTCTTCATGTTGGTCTTGACCCAGTTGTCGACCCAGGCCTTGAGCGCGGAATCGTCCTTGCGCAGACCCACTCCGTAGGGATACGACTTCATGACGAACTTGATCTCGATGTCACGCGCAGGGTTGGCCTTCTTCACCGCCGGAATGACGCTTGGCGCTGCCGCCAGGTAGTCCTGCTGACCCGTGGCCACTGCGGTGTTGGTCGTTGCATCGTCCTCGTAGCGAACAATGGTCACGCCAGAGATTTCCTTCGCACCGCGCGAGAGTTCCTGGTCGCTGGTCGTGCCGCGCGTAACGGCCACGTTCTTCCCGGCCAGGTCGGCGAAACCCTTCAGCGCCGCGCCCTTCGGGCCTGCGACCACCGTCGGGACCACGCCGTACGGCTCGGAGAACTCGATGACCTTCTTGCGCTCATCGGTGATAGAGAACGACGCCATCACCATGTCGGCCTTCTTCGTCAGCAGAAAGGGAACGCGGTTCGGACCGGAGACGGGCACGATCTCCAGTTCGACTCCGAGATCCTTGGCAAGAAGCCGGGCAGCCTCGACGTCCGATCCAGCCTGCTTGGCCGACGTGTCGAGAAAGCCGTAGGGCGGCGCGCCGATGTCGACGGCAATCAGCACCTTCTTGCGCTGCTTGATGGTGTCGAGTGTGTCGGCCGATGCGGCCACGGAAATGCCGGCCAGGCAAAGGGCCGTGACGGCAGTGAGGATGCGGCGGTTGAACTTCATGCGTGGGTCTCCGTTATCGGGCGCTGTGCCCAGGTTGAAAATGAGGATGTGCGGTTGCGCTCTGTGTCAGAGGCCATTGCCGACGAACTGCTGCAATTCGGGGGTCTGCGGATTGCTTAGCAATTCGCCTGTCCCGCTTTCCCAGACGACGCCCTTGTGCATGAACATGATCTGGTCGGCGACAGAGCGGGCAAATTCCATCTCGTGCGTGACAAGGACCATGGTCATTCCGTCCTGCGCAAGACGCTCGATGACCTTGAGCACTTCGCCCGTAAGCTCGGGGTCGAGTGCCGACGTCACTTCGTCGAACAGCATCAACTTGGGCTCCATCGCCAGCGAACGCGCGATGGCTGCGCGCTGCTGCTGTCCACCGGAGAGCTGCTCGGGGTAGTAGCTCGCGCGTTCGTCGAGGCCGACCTTCTTGAGCACTTCCATGCCCAGCGCCTCGGCATCGCTGCGCGGCATGCCCTTGACCTTGCGCGGGCCGAGGGTGATGTTCTGCAGCACGGTCATGTGCGGGAACAGGTTGTAGCTCTGAAAGACGATGCCGACTTCCTTGCGAAGCGCATGCAGGTCGATGCTGCCGCGATGCATCTCGCGACCACACACATGCAGTTCGCCGCCCTGGATGGTTTCCAGGCCGTTGATGCAGCGCAACGCCGTGGTCTTGCCCGATCCGCTGCGTCCGATGAGTGCCACCACCTGGCCGCGCTGAACCTCGAAGCTCACGCCGCGCAGAATCTGCGACTGGGCATATGACTTGATAACTTTGTCGAAACGTACGACTGCATTCATGGTCTTGTCTCTGTCGTGGAGGGCGGTTTTTGTGGGAGTGGTCACTGGCGCTTGAGCCGGCGTTCGAGCCGGTACGACAGCGACGACAGCGGATAGCAGATCGCGAAGTAGATGACGGCAGCGATCGTGAACACGAGGAAAGGCTTGAACGTGGAGTTGTTCACCACACGCGCCGAGTACGTCAGGTCGAAGAACCCGATCACGACCGCATACGAAGAGTTCTTGATGATCTGGACCAGAAAGCCGACGGTCGGCGCAATGGCGATACGCACCGCCTGGGGCAGGATCACGTAGGTCACGCGCTGGATCGGCCGAAGCCCGATGCACTCTGCGGCTTCCCATTGCGTGCGCGGTACGGCCTGGATGCAGCCCTTCCAGATCTCGCCGAGATAGGCGCTCGAATACGCGGTCATGGCCAGTCCGGCGGCGACCAGCGCAGGCAGGTCGTAGCCGCTGATGCTGATGCCGAAATAGACGACGAACATGATCACCGGCAGCGGCACGCCCTGCACCAGTTGCACATATGCGCCGGTCAAGCTCCGCAGCACAGCACCGCCTCGGGCCCGCGCGAGCGCCAACGGGATGCCGATGACAGCGCCACCGACGAAGCCCATGGCCGAGAGCACCAGCGTCCAGCCGGCGCCCTTGAAGACAAAGAACAGTTGATCGATCGAGATTCCGAACATGGCGTTTCCCTTGTCTTCAGAGCGGCGTCTTGAGCCGGCGGCGGCGGGTGAAGGCGATGTTGCCCAGCCCAGCCATCGTCAGGCGCAGGAGCCACGAGAGGACCAGGTACACGACGGCGATGACGATGTAGATCTCGAATCCGCGGAAGGTCTCCGACTGGATGCGATAGCCGGCGGCAGTGAGTTCTTCGGCCGAGATCTGCGACATGATGGAAGTGGCCAGCATCATCAGAACGAATTGGCTGATCAGCGCCGGATACATGCGTTCGACAGCCTGGGGCAGGATGACGAGCCGCAGCATCTGCCAGCGCGTGAGGCCGATGCACTGGGCGGCCTCGATCTGCCCTTTGGGGATGGTCTCGATGCCCGCGCGCACGATCTCCGTCGTGTAGGCGGACACATTGATCGTCAGCGCAATCACTGCAGCAGCCATTGCGGGCACGCGCACCTGCATGGCGGCAAGACCGAAAAACAGCCAGAAAGCCTGGATCACCAGTGGCGTGTTGCGGATCACATCGACATAGCCTGTGACCATGCGGCGGGCGAGCAGACCACCTTGGGTGCGAACGATGGCAAGCGTCACGCCAAGCAGAAAGCCGAACACGATAGTCGCCACTGACATGCGCAAGGTCAGGAGCGCGCCATCGATGAGGTCGCGCCATGAGGTGGCGAGAAAGCTGAAGTCGAACTGATAGTCCATCGGGTGCTGATCTCTGTGACGCATCAAACCGGAGCTGATGCGCATTTATGACTTTTGCTGGCAGTGGGCAATTATGATTGACTACTGCCGGCATTAATCATTAGTGTTTACCCGGGGCTGTCTTTAACCATCGGCAAGTCCCTGTCTGTGCGCGCGCGCGGAGCGCTCCGTAAGGCCTTTGCCTTAAAGAACCTTTGCCTTAAGGAACCACAACTAGTTCACAGTCCGCTGCGCTGATTCATCTCAATACTCGCCAAATCTCGCAAGAGGACCCCTCGCTCACGTTGAGCTCGGCACCATGGTGCTTGCCAGGCATACGAAAGTTTTGCGGCGGTTTTGCCGCAACAGGTCGGCTAAGGCGCAACAGAGGAGGTAACGATGCAGAGATCACATGGGTCAATTCCACGCACGGCCTACGGCCGTTCTCCCAAGCCCCCGACGCCGGAGGGTCTGTGGCGGGCGCCCGTTTGTCAGTGCGCGGTAAGCGCTGCACTGGTGCTGCTGGCCGCGTCTGCCGCCCACGCGCAGATCAAGTCCGGCGACAACCCCACCACCATCAATCCGGGCTCCCAGCTGGAACTCGAAAGTACCAACCGCGGCCTTCTGTTCACTCGCATCGCGCTGACCGACCGCAACACCTGGGGCCTGAACGGGAACCAGCCTGTCGAAGGCATGGTGGTCTACAACAGCACAGCGACGACCGGCGTCAACGGCTTGCAGCAAGGCCTGGCGGTGTGGAAGAACGGCCAATGGATCAGCGTGGACGAGACGCCGTACTTCCACACCAACTCAAACCTGACGGGCAATTCGACCTTGGCGAATTCGGGTGCCACCGGCGCCAACTCCACCGCAATCGGCCCCCAAGCGGTGGCCTCCGGCACCAACGCATTGGCCGTGGGCTATTCCGCGACGGCATCTACCGACAACAGTGTTGCGCTGGGCATCAATGCCAAAGCGAGCAATGGGGGCATGGTGGCTATCGGGGCTGGCGCCCAGTCGCTTGCCCAGAACACGATCGCCATTGGCGGGACGGCGAGCGTCCGGTTGGGCATCGCCATTGGCTTTGCCTCCACTTCTGCCGGCAATGGTGCCGTCGCCATCGGCGATGCAACGACTTCCAATGCCTTCTCCACAGTGGCACTGGGCCAGAGTGCAGTGGCCACCAATGACTACGCTGTCAGCCTGGGGCGCCGGGCGACTGCGAGCAACGTACGAGCCACTTCCCTCGGCGCCAACTCAGTGGCATCGGGCATTGCGGCAACATCCGTTGGATCGATGGCTACGGCCACCGGCAACTATTCAACGGCAACCGGCGGACGGGTCTACATGCTCAACGGTGCTCCGCTGGACACCACCTATACCCCCAACGCGACCTTTGCGACGGCGCCCGACAGCTTCGTAGACACACAGGCAACAGGTGTGCTGGCGACGGCCAATGGGTCCGGGGCGAGAGCCACTGCGGACCAAAGCTTGGCGCTGGGTGCGCTAAGCCAGGCGAGCCAGGCCGGCGCGGTTGCGTTGGGCGCGGGTTCCATCTCCGACCGTGCGATAGCCCCCACAACGGGCACCATTCCAGCCGGCAGCTTCATCATCGACTACAACACCACCGACCGAACGCTCCTTGGTGCGGTTTCCGTCGGCAATGCCACCAGCTATCGCCAGATCACCAATGTGGCCGACGGGACGGAGGCAAACGATGCCGTCACGGTCCGGCAGTTGTCCGGCGCACTGCAATCCTTTGCTGTCACCCCCACCCTGTATTTCCACGCGAACTCCAGCGCCGCGGATTCGCTGGCCATCGGCGCAGAGTCGGTGGCTGTGGGTCCTCAGACGGTGGTCAATGGCAATAACGGCGTGGGTATCGGCAACGGCGCCGTGGTGCAGCAGAGCGCGCCCGGCGGCATTGCCATCGGACAGGGAGCCACGTCGCACATGGCGGACTCCATTGCGTTGGGCACTCAGTCTTCGGCCGCCGCCGTTCAGGGCGTGGCCATCGGTGCGGGAACGAGCGTCACCCAAGCCGGGGGTGTTGCTATCGGCGCTGGCTCGATCGCTTCGACAGCTGCAGGCGTGGCAGGCTATGTTCCGTCTACCGCCACAGCCTCGCAGCGTACAGCCATCGGAGCAACCACCAGCACGCTCGCGGCGGTGTCGGTGGGCGACGCGGCGAGCGGCCAGTTCCGCCAGATCACGGGCGTGGCCGCGGGCGCTGCCGACAGTGACGCGGTGAACGTCTCCCAACTGAAGGCGGTGCAAGGCACGGTGGCCGTGATCGACCAGTCAACGGTCAAGTACGACACCAACCCCGATGGCACGATCAACTACAACAGAGTGACCATGGGCGGCAACAGCTCGACCGGCCCGGTCACGATCAGCAACGTGGCGCCCGGCGTGGCCGGCACCGATGCGGTCAACGTGAACCAGTTGAACAGCGGCATCGCCTCGGCTAACGCGTACACCGACTCCCGGGTGAACGGCCTGCAGAACAGCATCGAACGCAACACCAAAATGTTGTCCGGCGGCATTGCCGCATCCGCCGCCATGGCGGTGGTCACGCCCGTCGAGCCGGGCCGCTATCACATGAGCGGCGCGGTGGCCGGCTACAACGGCCAGGCCGGTATAGGCCTCAACCTGCTCAAGCGTTCCGACAACGGACAGACCACTTTGCACGGGGGCGTGGGCTGGGCATCTGGCGGGGGCAAGGCAATCGTTCGCGTTGGTTTCGGTTTTTCGTTCGATTGATCGAGCATTCAGGAGCAATCGCATGAAACAAGCAATTCAACTCACCCTGTCGGCGGTGGTGCTGGCAGTCACCGTCGGCTGCGCGTCGACGGCCGGCTCTCCGGCCGCCTCGGCCGAGCATTCCGTGGACTTTCCCGATATGGGCGAGGCCTGGCTCAAGAACGGCACGTTCGTCGACGTGGAGCAACTGCGCCGCATCGGTCCTGGCATGACCAAGAACCAGGTTCGCGAACTCATCAGCTATCCGCACTTCAGCGAAGGCCTCTTCGGGCCGCGCGAGTGGAACTACATCTTCAACTTTCGCACAGGCAAGGGCCACGAGTTCATCACCTGCCAGTACATGGTGCATTTCGACAAGGACATGAAAAGCCAGGACTTCCACTGGAAGGGAACGGACTGCGAGGCCATGTTGAAGCCGCCTGCTCCAGTGGCAATGGCCATGCCCGCGCCCGCACCTGCGCCTGTCATGCAGAAGCGCGTCACCCTGAGCGCGGATGCTCTTTTCGCGTTCGATCGGTCGGCCACCAACGACATGCTGCCCAAGGGGCGCGCCGAACTGGATGAACTCGCCCGAGCCCTGCATCAACAAGGCGTGGAAGTTCAAAGCCTGCAGATCACAGGTCACGCGGATCGGCTTGGCAGTCAGCCCTACAACCAGGAGCTGGCGCTTCGCCGTGCAAGCACGGTACGCGACTACTTGAAGGCATCTGGCCTTCGGGTGCCAATGCACGTCGGCTCTAGTGGTGCGCGCGAGCCCGTGACCGTGAACTGCAAGGGCACGGCCCGCACGCCTGAATTGATTGCATGCCTGCAGCCGGATCGCCGAGTGGTGGTCGACATCACTGGTCAAGCGGCATCGAAGTGATTGCGCGATGGGGGCTGGTTGACCAGACATGAGGCTGAAGCGCGTCAAAAGTCACAACCAACGAGTTTTGACGTGTATGCCTTGTGCGTCTCTTCTGCACCCTCGGGCGTTCTTGATATCAGGCTGCGCTTGCGCTTGGCTCCCCGGGCGGGGTGCAGCCGATTCTGAAACTCAAGGAGATCACATGAAGATTCAAAACACGATGTCCCGCATCTTGGTGGCCACCGCCATGGCTCTCGCAATTGCGCCAGCACTCGCGCAAGGTGTTGCACCGGCAGCCAAGAAAGCAGACATGCCCCCTGTTTCCGGCAATGTGCAAATGCCGGCGGGCCAGCAGAACCAGACCGGTGGCCCGATGGGCGAAACGGGTACGACGATGCAAGCCGCAACGCCTGCTGCAAGCCCGCAGCCGACGGCTCGCGCCGTGGCTATGGCGCCGGCTCCTCAAGCGGAACCTGCCCGCCGCCGGGTCGTACGCCGCGCCCGTGCCGACCGGGGCTGATCGCCCATTGCACACACACGCGGCTGCTTCGCCTTACTGGCTGCGCCGCGTGTTCCTTCATTTGCCTTTGCATGCACATGCACCCCCGAGTTTTCTCGGCTACGCGATCTTTCTGCCTCGCCATCGTTTGCGCCGCGATGCTCCTTCAGGCACCGGGTGCTGCAGGAGCCGTCTCACCTGTTGCTGCAGAACCTGCTGAAGTTCGCATGCTCGCCCAAGCAGCGGTGGGCACACGCGACAATCAGAGTCTTCCTTTCGCGATCGTCGACAAGAAGAGGGCGCTTGTTTTCATCTATGGGGCGGATGGTGGCTTGCAAGGGGCATCGCCCGTACTGCTGGGGCTCGCTCGGGGGGACGACTCCGTGCCCGGAATCGGAGAGCGGAAGATGTCCGAGATACGCCCAGAAGAGCGCACCACGCCGGCGGGTCGCTTCAATTCGGAGCCTGGCGTCAACCTGCAGGGCGAAGACATCGTCTGGCTCGACTACGACGCGGCCGTGTCCATGCATCGCGTTCGAACGAACAACAAGAAGGAGCGGCGGCTGGAGCGGCTTGCTTCGACGCGTCCCGAGGATCATCGCATTTCCTATGGTTGCGTCAACGTTCCTGCCGGCTTCTACGATGCTCATGTGAAGCCGCTGTTTGGCAATGCACCCGGCGTGATCTACGTGCTGCCCGAGAAAAAGTCTGCGCGCGAGTATTTCAAGTTCCTGCCGGCCGCAGACAGGTGATCCAACGTTGAACGTGCAGCAAAAAATATCCTCGACAGGCAGCAAAAAATCACAACCCCGCAGCACCCCGACTTTTTCGCGCATCCGCGGCTGCTAGGCTTGGCTCTCATGGCCGCCTCGGCCTCAATCAAGGGAGTAAATATATGAGCTTGCTATGGTTTCTTGTTGTGGGTCTGGTTGCCGGCTGGCTGGCCGGCATGCTCGTCAAGGGCGGCGGCTTCGGCCTCATTGGTGACCTCGTCGTTGGTGTGATCGGCGCCGTTTTCGGAGGCTTTCTGTTCAACACATTCGGCGTTTCCAGCGGCGGCGGTCTTCTCGGCAGCCTTGTCGTCGCAACCGTGGGTGCCGTGGTGCTCCTGTTCATCGTCCGGCTCGTCAAGCGCGCATAGCGCCCGACGCAGAACTGAACCGCAAGCAGGTCACCCGGTGCGGTTAACGCCGCACCAGCGGGCCATGAACACCGCCAGCACGGCGGTCACCTGCATCAGGCTGTCAATGGAAACCCATTCGTCGATGCCGTGGATGCTGGAGCCTGTTGGGCCATAGCAGACCGCAGGTGTTTGTCCATAGATGTTGAAGAACTTCGCATCGGTCGTGCCGGTGAAGGCGCCAGGCTGGAGCGGCTCGCCTACGATGTCCTGATAGCACTTCGAGAGTTCGGTCACGATCGGCGAATTCAAGTCGAGATCGAAGCCGTCGGCTTGAAAGCCTTCGTAGATCAGCTTGTAGCTGAGGCTCTCGTGGGCTGGATGCGCGGCATAGGCCGAAGCCAGCGCGGCTTCGACCTCGGCCTTGGCCTGGGCCACGTTCATGTCGGGATAAAAGCCGATGCGTATGTCGCTGCGGCAGGCCGACGGCACCGATGAGGCCCACTCGCCGCCCTCGATCTTTCCAAGATTGAAGTTGATCGGATGCGCGTGGTGGGCATAGCTGCGATAGCGGTGTGCCGGCTCGTTCCAGCGTTGCTCGAGTTTCTTGAGTTCCGAAAAAAGATAGAGCGAGAAGTCGATGGCACCGACGCCGGTCTGCGCCACCGAGGCATGAACCGGCTTGCCCAGGACTTCGAGCGCGAACCAGAGCACGCCCATCTGGCAGGTCATCACGCCGCCGAGCGGCTCCGGAATGATGGCCGCGTCGGCGCGATAGCCCTCGACAAGGCAGGCCAGCGCGCCGTTGCCAGTGCACTCTTCTTCCACCACCGACTGAAAGTACACGGGTGATGCGGGCTCCAGCCCCAGCGACTGCAGCGCCGCAAAGGCCATGGTGTACGCGGCAATGCCCGCCTTCATGTCGGCCGAGCCGCGGCCATAAAGCCGGTCTCCTTCGATCACCGGCTGGAAGGGCGGATGCGTCCAGAGCACTGTGGCGCCGGTCGGCACCACGTCGATGTGGCCGTTGAAGATCCGCGAGCGGCCCTTCTGCGGACTGCCGGGCTGATGAACGCCAACGACGTTGGTCCGCCCCTGGTAGGGAACGATCGAGGGAGAGTAGCCCGGATGCCGCCGGATTTTTTGCTCGTCGATCTCGAATTGATGGACGCGCAGCCCCAGGTCCGCAAAAGTCGCCGCCATGAAGTCTTGCGCGCCTTGTTCATGCCCCAGCAGCGACGGATGCGCAACCAGCTCTTCGAGCATTCGAACCGCCCGCCCGCGCAGCGCATGGGCGGCCTCCACGATGGCGGCTTCGCTGATCTGAACTTCAGTGAAAAGAGAATTCATGGCGTCCAGAGCGCGTGCTCGTGCAGTTTGGAAAGAAGGCGTTCATTCTTCCATCGTACCGAGCGGCGCGCCGCGGCAACGCCTAGAAGTCCAGCTTCGCGCTCAGGCTGAAGGTGCGCGGGTCACCGGGCTTGATGTAATTGTCGTACTGGTATTCCCAGTAGCGCCTGTTCGTCACGTTGTTCACCGCCACGCGGAAGGTGGTGTCGTGCCCGTTGATGCGTGTGGCGTGCCCGGGTATGCAGAGAGGCGTGAGAAACACAATGAACAGCAGCAGCGGCATGCTCAGCATCCACCAGCCCCAGCGCACGTAGTCGTCGGGAGAAAATGCCAGGTGATGCACTGCCAAAGGAACCTGGAGACGTTCATCGAAGGCTCACCATGATGTCCTGGCCAGCCGGATTTGGTACAGGCTATGAAGCCCCGGTGCTATGGCAGCTTGGCACGCAGGCGGTCCAGCCATGTGGGAGGCAGCTGGAATTCAGCACTTCCGTCGGCGAGGCCCACGCTCAATGAATCATGTTCCCAGTGCACTCGGGTGAATTCAGGGTTGTAGAACTCCCGTTCGGCCAGCACGGTGCCGTCTACCGTCGAACGAAGACGAACGAAGCCCTCTGTGTCGGCGTTCTGTGCGAGGCCCGCGGTCACGCAAACCAAGGCGTCATAAGGGCCGTAGCGCGACGGTCCTGTGACGTAGCACTCGCGAGGCGACACGGTGGCCCTGAGATAGGCCGCCTGCGCGTAGTACGCCACGTCGGCGCCGAACAGCACGGTCAGGAACAGCAGGCCGGCGCGGACGACGCGTTGCCCGAGGCCTTTCCATGGCCCGGCAATGTAGAACGGTGTGAGAAACATAACCAACAGCAGCAGCGGCATGCTCAGCATCCACCAACCCCAGCGCACGTAGTCGTCGGCCGGAAAGTGCCAGGTGATGAGTTGCCACAGGAACCTGGAGACGTTCATCGGAGGCTCACCTTGATGTCCTTGGCCAGCCTGATGCGCTTGGGTTGGGTATAGACGATGAAGTCGCCGCCCCGGATGTACTTGGCCCGCCAGTCGCGAAAGCTCTTGTTCGACACCGGGTACATGATCGAACCTTTGTCGTAGATGCTCTTGTCGATATCCACCAGCGGCGCGCTGACCCAGCTTGCCGCCCCGCGCTGGCCCACCGCGGGCAGCGGGGCCAGGAAGACGCCGCTTGGGTTCCAATGCCCCAGGTACTGAGAAATCGATTCATCGTCGTCGCGGAAAGAGTAGGAATCGCGCACGTACACGTAGATCGATTCGATGCGCGCCATGCGGGTGACATGGCTCATGTAGACATCGCCCAGCGCGGCATAGAAAGAAAAAGTGCCCAAGGCGCCGGTCAGGTCGTCGGGCGCCTTCGCGACGCCGGCGTCACCGGCGAGCCATTGAACGACCTTGTCGATTCGGCGACCGTCGACTTGTGCTAACTGGAACTGGAAGTTCGCATGCAAGCGGTGAATGTCGTGGCCGATGGCGGTCAGGCCATTGAACGAGGCAAATGGATCCGCGCGGCACTCGCTGAAGGCAAGCAGATTTCTCTTGATTTCCTTCGCTGCGTTGGGCGCGTGAATTGCGGTCGAAATCAACTCGTCGTGCGCTTTTTGCGCACGAGGAAAGCCAAGCACCCAATCGAGCTTGATGATGCTCTGGTCGATCATGTCGGGCGCGTAGGGTTGGCCTTTCTGGTCGATCGCCGCAACCACGTGTTTTTCGGTGGTCGAGTAGTTCGCCCGCCCCTCGAACCAATGACGCATCATCCGCGCCGACACGGGCAGCTTGAGCTTGTCCATCACGTCCGGAATCTGCTGGATGTCGAACGGCGGAATGACGGGGTCCGCCGGGGCCGGTTCAGGCGCCGCCGACTCGGGCGAGAGTGGCGGCGCGGGCGGCGGTTTGGGCGCCCTCGGCGGCAGCAACGAGGGCATTGGCTTCGTCAACCAATGGTCAATGCCATCCATGACGGCGTACAGGCGCTCCTGACCGCTCTTCTTCTCGGGTGGAGGCTCGGGCGGCTCGCGCAGCGGCGGCGGCGCCTTGTCCAGTGACAGCTTGGCGCGCCCGAGCGCGGCGCAGCCCTTGCCATCCGATGCCGCGCAGGCCACCCACGTCCAGGTGAGCCAATGGGTCTTGTAGTAAGTGATGGGTTTGGCCGACTTGCTCAGGACGACCCGCCCGTTTTTCCCGAATTCGAATTGGCCCACTTCCGTGGGTGTTTCGCCGCTCATCTTTTTTCTCCCTCGTTTCCCACCGCCGAGTCGACGGCAGGCGTTGGGGATTATGTAAATGAAGCGTCGAGCCCTGAAAGCAGTCCCTTGGCAGTGGTGCACGACGAACGCGAAATGCGTGAACGAATGCACGGTAGTCGATGCGTGGCGGCCAAGCTCGCACGGCTCGCGTGCAGGCCCGCCTTTGGCTTTTCAAGGCGTCAATGGGCAAGCTGCCGGCAATGCAGCTGACTCGGCTGTTCTGCCCCGGCCGCTGCCGGCTTGCGCTTCTCCCGCGCCGCAACTTCGCGTAAGCCTTTTTCGCCAACCGGTTCCAAGGGGATTTTCCGGAACTAGCATGGGTCGAACAGCAGGCCGCCGAGCGGCATGAAAGCGCTCGGCTTTTCACCCGTTTTCTTGCAAAGGAGAGCGCCATGCGATTCATTCGTTTCAGCAGCCTTGCGCTCGCGTGTGCCGTTGCTGTCGGCAGCGTTGCGGTCGTGGGCTGCACCACTACGCGTCCCCAGGACCAGGCCAGCAGCGCATCGACGCGCGCGTCGATCGATGCCCAGGTGGATGCCGCGTTGTCCAAGCTGTATGACTCTGTCCGGGGCTCGCGCGAAATGGTTGCCTCGTCCAGAGGTGTGCTGGTGTTCCCCGCCGTGATCGGCGCCAGCATGGGTGTAGGCGCCGAGTACGGCCGCGGCGCGCTGCGCGTCGGTGGACGCACGCAGGCCTACTACAGCACCACGGCGGGCTCGATCGGGTTCCAGGCCGGTGCGCAGTCGAAAGCCGTGATCTACGTCTTCACCACGCAGGCGGCGCTCGACAAGTTCCGCAACAGCAAGGGCTGGACGGCCGGCGCAGATGCCACTGTGGCTGCCGCAACCTTCGGTGCCAACGGCAGCATCGACACCAACACGATCCAGCAGCCGGTGGTTGGCTTCGTGCTGACCAACGTGGGCCTCGAAGCGGGCGTGTCGATATCGGGCGCGAAGATCAGCGAGATCCGGCTGTAGGCGACTAGCTGGCCGTCTCGGACGCGAGCTGCGCCTGCAGTTCGGCGACCTGCTTGCGTAGCGCCGCGTTCTCGGCCGTCAGCTCGGCCACTCGCTGCTGCAGCAATTGCAGCGCGTCGGAATCTGTTGCCGCGGCTTCGGTCGCGTTCGATTCGGCCGACTCTTCGCGAGGCTTGCGCTTGGATTCGCGAACGCGCTTGGCGGCCTGCTTGAGTTCGTCCTTGCCGGCGTTGGCCGCAAAGACTTGCTCTTCTGCGGGCAGGCTGGCCACGGCCGCCGCCGTGTTGATGGAGATCACACCCGACTTCACGGCCGCCACCAGTTCGGGCGCGGCCTGCTTCTGGATCTTTTCGATCATCACCACCTGGTTGCTGCTCAGGCGCGCGGCACGGGCAATCGCTTCGCGGCTGCTGAGCGGCGCGGGCGGAGGGAGGGCAGGCGCGTCGGCAGCAGCGGGTGATTCGGCGCTGGGCGTATCGACGTCGAAGGGTGCATCGTTGTCGTCCGACGAGGTCGTCTGCGCCAACGCGCGTGCGCGTTGCTCGTCGACGATGTCCTTCTTCCGGAGCGCGAGCACGCCGCGCAGAAAGTCGGAGATGCTGCGCCGGCCCAGGTGCTGATCGATCATCCACAGGTGCACGTCCTCGATCGTCTTGAAGCGCGTGTTCTGCACCGTCTGGAATGGCAAGCCGTGCTTCTGGCAGATGCCGTAGCGGTTGTGGCCGTCCACCAGCACATCGCCCCACAGCACCAGCGCATCGCGGCAGCCTTCGGTGAGGATGCTGCGCTCCAGCGCCTCGTGCTCCTCCGGGGTCAAGGGATCGATATAGGCTTTGAGTTCTTCGTTGACGACGATGTTCATGGGCAAGGGAGCGGGGAAAGGGGCGGAATTCTAGATGGGCGACGAACGTGGGCTGCCCGAAATCCTCAAGGCCGCTGTCTCGCTTTGGCGTGCTCGAACGTCTAGTGGGTATGGAGCATGAAGAGGATCGGGAAATGGGGCTTTTTTGTATCCACAAGTAGTAATAATTCTCATTTGCATTGAAAACTTCAGGAGTACCGTCTTCATGTTCACAGGTCTGCACCTCTGCCGACGTTCTTCCGGGCGGCCTCTGCCCTGCCTCGCATGATGAGAGAGCCCATCGACGTGGCGCTGCATCTGTCCGAGCCCACGCTCGCCGAGGTCTTCATTGCCAACCGTCCGCAGCTGCTGCGCGTGGCGCGAAGAATCGTCCGCACCGCGGAGCTTGCCGACGATGTGATGCAGGACGCGTACCTGAAGATCGCCGATGGTCCCAGCGCGCGCAAGGCCGATCGGCCCATCGGCTATTGCTGCCAGGTGGTGCGCAATGTGGCCCTTGACTGCTGCCGGCGCCACACGGTCGAGGCGAGCTACCGCACCTTCGATATCGACGTGGAGACGCTGGACGTGGCCGGCCCGCCTGCGCCCGACCGCCTGATGCGCGAGCGCCAGGCGATCCATGCGATCGACAAGGTGCTGGCAGCGTTGCCCGCGCGAACGCGGCAGGTGTTCGAGCTCTACCGGCTCGAGGGCCTCACGCAGCGCGAGATTGCGCTGCGCATGGGATGCGCGCTCGGGCTCGTCAACGGGCTCATCGCCGAAGCGGCGCAGGCCATCAAGGAATGCGGCCGCTTGCTCGAAGACGATTGAACGCGTCTTGGCGGGCCCGGGATTCGTGTAAGGTGAAAGCCTTAGCGCTGGCGCATCGTGCGGCCGCGCAATGCCACACAACCTTCACGCATGACACAAGAGCAGGACGACCCCATCTGGAGCGCCGCATGGCAATGGGTGCAGCGCGAGTACGACCGCGAGGCTTTCGATGCGGCCGCGCATGCCGAGATGACGGCCTGGCTCGTTGCCGACCCTCTGCATCGCAAGGCCTACGACAAGGCCGCCCGCCTGTGGCTCCTGGCCGGCCTGGTGCCGCCTTCCGCTTCGGAGTGAACAGATCCCGTCCTGAAACGTCTTGTTGAGCAGGAGCGAAGAGATGGTCCACCGCCATCGGCTCGCTCTTTCTGTTCAACCGCATAAGGACGTATCCATGTCGACGAGCTGCTTCGATCGCGAAGACGAGACCTTCATTGTTCTGGTCAACCACGAAGACCAGTATTCCATCTGGCCCCACTGGAAGGCCGTGCCCAAGGGTTGGACCGCGGTCGACGGCGTCAAGGGCGACAAGAAGACCGTGCTCGCCTACGTCGAAGAAACGTGGACCGACATGCGGCCCCGCTCGCTGCGCGAGTGGATGGCGCAGCAGGAAAGGAATCCGACGCCCACCGCGCAAGCAACACTCGGTTGACGCGCGTGGAGACGAGCGTCTCGCTGCTGTGCCTGCCGTGCGCGGGCGCCAGCGCCACGATGTACCTGCGCTGGCGCCGCTTGCTGCCGCGCTGGATCCGCATCGTGCCCGTGGAACTGCCCGGCCGCGGGAGCAGGCTGGCCGAAAGCCTGGTCGGGGATTTCGACAGCCTCGTTGCGCAGCTCTGTGCGGAGCAGGCCGAAGCCATGCGCGGCGAGTTCGCGATCTTCGGCCACAGCATGGGCGCATTGCTCGCCTACGGCATGGCCTGCCGATTGCGGTCGATGGGGCGCGCATCGCCTGTTGCGCTGCTTGCTTCGGGCAGCGCCGCGCCGTCCCGGCGTGATCCCGATCGCTTCGCTGACAAGACCGACGACGCCTCGCTGATCGCCGACTTGCGCAAGCAGGGTGGAACGCCGGAAGAAGTGTTTGCCAGCGCCGAGTTGATGCGCATCACGCTCGATGTGCTCGGCGCCGACTACCGCGTTTGCGAAGGCTTTCGATATGCCGGCGAGGCGCCGCTGCCGATGCCGGTGCACGTCTTCGCGGGGCGCGAGGACGACATCGAAGCCGAGCGCATCTACGCGTGGTCGGCCGAGGCGGGTGGTGCCTTTTCGCTCGACTGGTTCGGCGGCGGGCACTTCTTCATCCGCCAGCAGGAGACAGCCTTTCTGGCGACGCTCTCGCAGCGCCTCGGGCAGGTTGTCGCAGGGAGTCGCCATGCTTCTCATGCCCTGGCCTGATCCGTTGCCCGCGGGCATCGAGGTGTATCGCCTCGACTTCAACCTGGGCATCGAGTTGCCGGCGGCGCGGCAATTGCTGACGCCCGACGAAGGCGCAAAGGCGGACAGGTTCTCAAGATCCGCCGACCGCGTGCGCTTCACGGAAGCGCGCGCCGCGCTTCGCACTTTGCTCGCAGAGCGCGTGGGCTGCGAGCCTGTTGAGGTGCCGCTTGCATCGAATCCCTATGGCAAGCCGTATCTCCAGCTGGCAGGCGTCGGCGCACCGCTGTTCAACCTCTCGCATTCCGGATCGCATGCACTCATCGCATTGGGCGATGCACGGACCGTGGGCGAGGTCGGCATTGATATCGAAGAGTGCAGGGAGGGCGTGGACGTCGAGGGCATTTCTTCGCTCGCATTGACCGCGCACGAATGCGCAGAAGTGCGCCCAGCCGTCAATCCGCTGCATGCGCTCTACGCCCACTGGACTGGCAAGGAAGCGGTGCTGAAGGCCATCGGTATTGGCGTGGCCGGGCACTTGAAATCGATCAGCGTCCAGCCTCGCGCGGACGGGCGGCTCACCCTGGAGTGCGACGTGCCCGGATGGAAAAATTTTCAAGCCGTGGCGCTCAACGCGCCCACCGGCTATGCAGCCGCGCTCGCTTGGCGCGCAAAGGAAGAAACGACATGACCGAGATGCCGAAAAAGGCAAACCCGCAGCCCAGGAATTTTGTGGTGCACCTGCGCGCGCTGGCACGCACGCGGCCCGATGACATCTGGCTCACGGTGGCCGGTACGGTGAATGGCGAGTACGACGAAGACCCGATCAGCTACGGCGTTTTCGAGCGCCGCGTGCGCGCCCTTGCGTCCCGGCTGCAGCAGCAGTTCGCCAAAGGCGAGCGCGCGCTCATCATGCTCGACAACGGCGACCACTATGCGGTCTGCATGCTGGCCTGCTTCTACAGCGGCGTGATCGCGGTGCCAGTATTCCCGCCAGAGTCCATGCGGCCGCAGCACCTGGCGCGGCTCGCTGGCATTGCCGCTAATGCAGAGGCGAGCTGCGTGCTGACCTCCGCCGCAATCGCGGGCGCACTGAATGCCAAGGGGCCGTTCGGCAATGCCGAAGTCATCGCCGTAGATGCGGTGGATGCTGCGCTTGCCGATGCATGGGTGCCCTTCGAGCCCGCTGACGGCGACATCGCATTCCTGCAGTACACCTCGGGCTCGACCTCGGCGCCCAAGGGCGTGATGGTGACGCACGGCAATCTGATGGCCAACGAAGCGGCAATGTCGCACGGCATGGGGGTGGGTCCAGAAGACAAGTTCGTCTCTTGGGCGCCGCTCTATCACGACATGGGACTGATTGGCGGGCTGCTGCTGCCGCTCTACAACGGCATCCCGCTGGTTCTCACTTCGCCAGCTTATTTTCTCGAACGCCCGGTGCGGTGGCTCGAGCTTATCTCGCGCCATCGCGCTACTCATAGCGGCGGGCCCGATTTTTCCTTTCGCCTCTGTCTCGAACGCGTGAACGATGCACGGCTGGCGCAGCTCGATCTGTCGAGCTGGCGCGTGGCCTACACGGGCGCGGAGCCGGTGCGCGCCGACACTGAATCCGAATTCATCGCACGCTTTGCTTCCGTCGGCTTCGACCCCATCGCGGCCTATCCTTGCTACGGCCTGGCTGAGGGGACGCTTTTCGTCAGCGGCGGCATGCGCGGCGACGGCATGACGGCTCGCACTTTTTCCATCGACGATGTGGCCCGGGGCACCGGCACGCAGAGCGACGAGGGCACGATGCTCGTCGGCTGCGGCGTCGCCGCGCCAGGCCATCGCGTGGAGATCGTCGATGCCGAGTCGCTGCTACCGGCGGCCCCCGGAAAAATCGGCGAGATCTGGACCAGCGGCCCGAGCATTTGCCTGGGCTACTGGGGCAAGGAGCGCGAGACGCGCGAGACCTTTGTCGAACGCGACGGACTGCGCTGGCTGCGCACCGGCGATCTCGGCTTCATACACGAGGGCCAGCTCTACGTCACGGGACGGATCAAGGACCTGATCATCGTGCGCGGCCACAACATCTACCCGCAAGACGTCGAACGGCTCATCGAAGCCGAGGTCGACGCGGTGCGCAAGAGCCGCGTTGCGGTCTTCGCGGTGCAGGGCACGAAAGGCGAAGGCATCGGCGTTGCGGCGGAGGTGTCGCGCAGCATGCAGAAGTTGGTGCCGCCCGAGGTGCTGGTCGATGCGCTCGGCGCCGCCGTGAGCGAGGTGTTCGGCGAACCGCTGTCGGTCGTGCTGCTGCTCAACCCCGGCGGCTTGCCCAAGACCACGAGCGGCAAGCTGCAGCGCAGCGCCTGCCGCACCGGATGGATCGACGGCACCGCCGATGCGTATGCGATCTACCAGCACGGTGCCTTCGTGCGGGGCGGCCCCGGCGAAGCGGCCGCCCAGGCGCCGCTGGACGAGATCGAAAACGCCCTGGCCAGCATTTGGCGCGAGGTCTGGAAGCACGGCAACGACCTCGCGCTTGGGCGTGACGCACACTTTTTCAATCGCGGCGGAAGCTCTCTCACCGCGACGCAAGCAGCCGCGCGCATCTCGGCGCATTGGCAGATCGATTTCCCCGCGCGGACGCTGTTCGAGCAACCGCGCCTCGAGGCCTGTGCAACGGCCATCCGGCAACTGCAGTCCCAAGGTTCGTGGCCGCAACGCGCGCCGATTCCCGTGCTTTCCGCAGAACGCCGATTGTTGCCGATGCCGCTCTCCCATGCGCAGGAGCGCCAGTGGTTTCTCTGGCGAGTCGATCCGCACAGCGCGGCCTATCACATGAGCGGCGCGCTTCGGCTCACGGGCGTGTTGAATGCCGATGCCTTGCAAGCCGCGCTTGATGACCTTGTCGCACGCCATGATTCGCTGCGCACCGTATTCAGCGCCGCCGTCGATGGCCGTGCGGAGCAGTGGGTCAAGCCCTCGGGCTCGGTGCCGCTGGCGATAATCGACTTGCGCGGGGAGAGCGACGAGCAACTGGCGGAATCAACCCGGCGCCTCAAGGCCGAGCCTTTCGACTTGACGCAGGGACCGCTGCTTCGCGCCGCGCTGATCCGCACCACTGACGACACGCATGTGCTCGCGGTCGTGATGCACCACATCATTTCCGACGGCGCGTCGATGCAGCTGCTGATCGACGAACTTGCAGCGGGCTACGCCGCGTATTCGACGGGAGAGATTCAAAGCCAGATCGCGCCCCGCATCCAGTACGCCGACTACGCGCTCTGGCAGCGCGAATGGCTTGCATCCGGGGAAGGCGAACGGCAGCTGGCCTGGTGGCGCGCGCATCTGGGCGACACGCATGCGGTGCTGGATCTGCGCACCGACCACCCGCGCAAGCCACAGGCGGCCTACAGCGGCGCACGCCATCGCTTCGAATTGCCAGCAAACCTGCTCGGCAAGCTGCGCGGCGCTGCGGACACCCATGGCGCCACGCTCTTCATGGTGCTGCTTGCCGGTTTTCAGTCGCTGCTGCACCGCTACACCGGGCAGGAGGACATCCGCATCGGGGCGCCGATTGCCAACCGCAACCGCATGGAGGTCGAGGGCGTTGTCGGGCTGTTAGTCAACACCCTGGTGCTGCGCAACCCGATTCATGGCCGCCTGAGCGCATCGCGCGTGCTGGCGCAGGCTCGTGAGGCCGTGCTGGGCGCGCAGGCGAACCAGGACCTGCCTTTCGAACAGTTGGTGCATGCGCTGCAACCCGAACGCAGCCTGAGCCACGCGCCCTTGTTCCAGGTCATGTTCAACCACCTGTTCGAGGACTACCGCGCGTTCGCGCAACTGCCTGGCATCACGGCAGAGGACCACGCGTTGCTCGATCTCGCAGCCCAGTTCGAGCTCACGCTCGAATCGCGCGAGCGGCCCGACGGGCACCTCTCGCTCGCGGTGATCTATGCGGCTGAGCTGTTCGAACAGGCCACCATCGAACGCATGGCCGGCCACTACGTCGCCATCCTGCAGGCGCTGGTCGATCGCCCCGACCAGCCGGTGGGCGACATCGAACTGCTCGGCGTACCCGAGCAGGCGCGGCTCGCGCAGTGGGGTGTGAACACGCACCGCGAGCTTGGCGCCGAACCCGTGCACTGCATGATCGAACGGCAAGCTCGCACGCAGCCGGAGGCCACCGCGCTGCTTTTTGCCGACGAATCGTTGAGCTTCGCGGAATTGAACCGCCGGGCCAACCGCCTCGCGCATCGGTTGATCGCCCTGGGTGTCGGGCCCGACGTGCTGGTGGGCATTGCGATGGAGCGCTCCGTCGAGATGGTGGTTTCGATCCTCAGCGTGCTGAAGGCCGGCGGTGCCTATGTGCCGCTCGATCCGGAATACCCGGCCGAGCGCCTGTCGTACATGGTGCAGGACAGCGGCATCCAACTGCTGCTCACGCAGCGCAGCCTCGTCGATTGCGTTCCCGGCCGCCAAGCGTTGACGATGCTGCAAGTCGATGCAACCGACTTCCGCGGCGAGCCCGAGACCGATCCGCAAGTGGCGTTGCACGTGGAGAACCTCGCCTACGTGATCTACACCTCGGGCTCCACCGGCAAGCCCAAGGGCGCGGCCATTCGCCACAGCGCATTGCACAGCTGCATGGTGTGGATGCAGAACACCTACGCGCTCACGCGCGCCGACACCGTTCTGCACAAGGCACCGTTCGGTTTCGACGTGTCCGTGTGGGAGCTGTTCTGGCCGATGACCTCGGGTGCGCGGCTGGTGGTCGCGAATCCTGGTGATCAGCGTGACCCGGCGCGGCTGGTCGAACTGATCCAGCGCCACCAGGTCACCACGCTGAACTTCGTGCCGTCGATGCTGCAGGCTTTTCTGGCGCACGAGGGCATCGAGACCAGCACACGCCTCAGGCACATCATCTGCGGCGGCGAAGCGATGCCGGCCGAGACCCAGAGGGAGACACTCGCGCGCCTTCGAGGTGCCGGCCTGCAGAACCTCTATGGACCGACCGAAACGACCATCCACGTCACGCACTGGGCCTGTCGCAATGACGGCCTGGCCGTGGTGCCGATAGGCCAGCCGATCAGCCACACCAGCGCCCATGTGCTGGATGCCGACCTGAACCTCGTGCCGCCTGGCGTCGCGGGCGAGCTGTACCTGGGCGGCATCAGCCTGGCGCGCGGCTACCTCCGGCGGGCAGGGCTGAGTGCGGAGCGCTTCGTGGCCGATCCGTTCGACCGCGAAGGCGGCGGCAGGCTCTATCGCACCGGCGACCTGGTGCGCTGGAACGGCGAAGGGCAGTTGGAGTACCTCGGCCGCATCGATCACCAGGTGAAGATTCGCGGCTTTCGAATCGAACTCGGCGAGATCGAGGCGCAGCTGCTTGCGCAGCCCGAAGTGCGCGAAGCCGTTGTCGTTGCAAAGGAAGGTTCTGCAGGCGCACGGCTCGTCGCGTATCTCGCAGCGCATGCGAGCCAGGCCATCGACACCGTGGTGCTCAAGGAGCGCCTCGCGCAGGTTCTGCCCGACTACATGGTTCCGCGCGCCTTCACCGTGCTCGATGCCTTGCCGCTCAACGCCAACGGCAAGGTCGACCGCAAGGCGCTGCCGGAGCCGGCCCTCACCAGCGAGCTTGCCTACGAAGCACCGCGGGGCCATATCGCGCAGACCGTCGCCGGCGTTTGGTCCGAGGTATTGCAGGTCGAACAGGTGGGACAGCACGACAACTTCTTCGACCTCGGCGGCCACTCGCTGCTGCTGATCCGCGCACACCGCCTGCTAGAAGACCGGCTGCAGTCCGCGATCCCCGTGGTCAACCTCTTCAAGTACCCCACCATCGAATCGCTGGCCCAGTGGATCGAGCAGGCGCCGGCCGGAGCCGTGCCGTCTGCCACCGCCAGCGACGACCGAGCGTTGCGCCAGCGCGCCGCCATGCTTCAACGCCGCAAGGCGACGCAAGTTGCCCCCAAGGATCGGCAAGCCGATCCCACCCCCCAAGGGGGGCAAGAAAACTTGGGGCGGCCCGGCGTTTTCTTGGGAGTCAACTGATGTCCAACTCCCAAGAGCTCTCCGAACCGACCGGCATCGAGATCGCCATCGTCGGCATGGCCGGGCGCTTTCCCGGCGCCGATGACGTGGACGCTTTCTGGCGCAATGTGCAGGGCGGCGTGGAGTCGGTGTCGCGCTTCACCGACGACGAACTGCGCGCGCGCGGCGTGCCGCAGAGCCTGCTGGACGACCCCGAATACGTGAAGGCCGGCGTGGCATTCGACGGCTTCGACCAGTTCGACGCCGGCTTCTTCGGCTACACGCCGCGCGAGGCCGAGACCCTCGATCCGCAGCAGCGCGTCTTCCTGGAGTGCGCCTGGGCTTCGCTCGAACACGCGGGCTGCGACGTTGCGCGCTGGCCCGGCAAGGTCGGCGTCTATGCGGGCGAGGGCACCAACCTGTACCTGATCCGCAACCTGCTGCCATCCTTCGGCCTCGGCGCGGAGAGCGGCATTGCCGACCTGCTGGGACTGATGAACGGCAACTCCGGCGGCTCGCTGTGCACCCGCGTCGCCTACAAGCTCGACCTGCGCGGCCCCGCGGTCACCGTGCAGACGGCGTGCTCGACATCGCTCGTCGCGGTGCACACCGCGTGCCAGGCGCTGCTGGGCCATGACTGCGACATGGCCTTGGCGGGCGGCGTGTGGCTCAACCTGCTGCAAGAGGGCGGCTACCGCTACCAGGCCGGCGCCATCCTGTCGCCCGACGGCCACTGCCGCGCCTTCGACACGAAGGCTGCCGGCACGCTCATTGGCAGCGGCGCCGGCGTGGTCGTGCTCAAGCGCCTGGACGATGCGCTGCGCGATGGCGACACCATCCATGCGGTGATCAAGGGCTCGGCCGCCAACAACGACGGGGCCGCCAAGGTGGGCTTCACCGCGCCCAGCGTGGATGGGCAGGCCGAAGTCATCCGCGCGGCGCAGCTCATCGCGGGCGTGGCGGCGGACACCATCGGCTATGTGGAAGCGCACGGCACCGGCACCACGCTCGGCGATCCGATCGAGATCGCCGCGCTGACCCAGGCGTTTCGCGCCGACACCGAGCGGCGCGGCTTCTGCGCCATCGGTTCCGTGAAGACCAACATCGGCCACCTCGACGCGGCCGCCGGCGTGGCGGGGCTCATCAAGGCGACGATGGCGCTCAAGCACCGCGTGCTGCCGCCAAGCCTGCATTTCGAAGCGCCCAATCCGCAGATCGATTTCGCGGCGAGCCCCTTCTACGTGAACACCGAGGCGCGACCCTGGGCCGAAGGGCGGACGCCGCGGCGTGCCGGCGTGAGCTCATTCGGCATCGGCGGTACCAACGTGCACGTGGTGCTCGAAGAGGCGGCGGTTGTTGCGAATGTCCAGACCATGCCGGGTTGGCAGGTCTTGCCCTTGTCGGCAAAAAAAGAAGCGGCGCTGACGCAAGGCCGAACGCAACTCGCTGCGCATTTGCAGGCGCAACCCGCACAGCCGCTGCAAGACGTGGCATATACGCTGCAAACCGGACGCCGCGCCTTTGCATGGCGCAGTGCGGTGGTGGCGAGCGATGCCGAAATGGCCGCGCAGATGTTGTCTTCGCCTGCCGCCGCGTCGCGTCAGGCGCCGGCCTCCGCGCCCGAGGTGGTCTTTCTGTTCCCGGGCAGCGGCAGCCAGCATGCCTTCATGGGTGCGGCGCCTTACCGCGAGCGCACTGTGTTCCGCGAGGCACTCGATCGCTGCATGGCCTTGCTGCTCGCGCAAAGCGGCATCGATCTGCGCCCGCTGTTGTTTCCCGCCGCTGGCGATGAGGTCGCGGCGAACGAGCGCCTGTTCCACATCGAGGTGGCGCAGCCCGCGCTCTTTGCCGTCGAGTACGCCATGGCGCAGTGGTGGCTGCACTGCGGTGTGAAGCCCGCGCTGATGATGGGGCACAGCCTCGGCGAATATGTCGCGGCTTGCATCGCTGGCGTGTTCTCGCTGGAAGATGCGCTCTGCATCGTTGCGCAGCGCGCCCGTCTGGTGCAGGCGCTGCCGGCCGGCGCCATGCTTGCGGTGCCGCTGGCGGAATCCGAAATCGCGCCTTTTCTTGAATCGGGATGCGACCTGGCCGCGGTCAACGGCGAGCAGCTCTGCGTGCTGGCCGGAACGACCGAAGCTATCGCGCATGCCGAGGAAGCATTGCGCGCCCGCCAGCATCTGCCGCGCCGCCTGCATGTCGCAGTGGCTTTCCATTCGCAGCTCGTCGATCCGGCGGTGGCCGCGCTGGAGCAACTGATCGCATCCGTGCCGCGCCACGCGCCGCGCATTCCTTTCATTTCCAACCTCACTGGCCTGCCGATCACCGCAGAGGAGGCGACCAGCCCCGCGTACTGGGGCCGGCACCTGCGCCACACGGTGCGCTTCGCCGATGGCCTGGGCCACATCCTGGGCAAAACCGGCCGCGTGGTGCTCGAGGTCGGTCCTGGCGAGACGCTGACGGGGCTCGCGCGCCAGCATCCGGGCAGCGGCTCGGCCGCGGGCATCTTCGCCAGCCAGGCGCATGCGCAGCAGACCACGCGCAACAGCCAGCAGCTGGCGAACGCCGTCGCGGGCCTGTGGACCGCCGGCGTCGACATCGACTGGGCCGCCTTCCATGAAGGCGGCGAGAGGCGCCGCGTGCCGCTGCCGACTTATGCCTTCCAGCGCCAGCGGTATTGGGTAGAGCCCGGAGATGCCGCGCGGCCTTCCTCGGCGGCAGCAGCGCCCGATATCTTCTATACGCCGACATGGCAGCGAAGCACGCTTTTGATACCTGCCGAGCAGCCGGCCGAACGCGCAGGCTGCACGCTGATCCTCGGCGACGCCCACAGCTTCACCGACCGGCTCGCCCGCACGCTGCGGGAGCGCGGTGAGCGGGTGGTGCTGGCCTTGCGCGGCACACGGTTTGCGCGCACGGCTGCGCAGCAATACACATTGCGATCGGGCGAGCGCGCCGATCACGAAACCCTGCTGCGCGCGGTAGAAGCCGAGACGGGCCCGGTCCGCCGGATTCATCACTTGTGGAGCCTGGATGGCGACCGATCCGCACCGTCGTCGCAAGCGGAGGTCTTCGAGAGCGGCTATTTCAGCCTGCTCGCGCTGCTGCATGCACTCGATGCCATGGGCGGATCGAATCGCACTCCGTTGACGCTGACCATCGTCACCGACGGCTTGGAAGATGTTTCCGGCACCGAGGCGCTTGCGCCAGAGAAGGCGACCCTTCTCGGCATCGCCAAGGTCGTGAGCCAGGAATATCCGTCATCGATCGCCTGCCGGGTGGTCGACGTGGTGTTGCCCGCGCCGGAAAGCGCTGCCGAAAGCGAACTCGCGCGCCGGGTCGCCGACGAGGCGGCGTGCGAACAGGACGACTTCGTGGTCGCCTACCGCGGTCCGCATCGCTGGATCAAGCACTACGCTCCGCAGCCGGCGCAGCCCGCCACACCGCGGCTTCGCGAAGGCGGCGTGTACCTGATCACTGGCGGGATGGGCGGCGTCGGCCTTGCGTTGGCACGCCACCTGAGCTGCGCATGGAAAGCCCACCTGGTGCTGCTCGGCCGCACGCCGCTGCCCCCGCGCGGCGACTGGGACCGCATCGCCGCGGCAAACGGCGAGCCTGCGGCACTGCGCCGGAAGCTGCGGCAACTCATCGAACTCGAAGCTGCCGGCGCGCAGGTGCTGACGGTGACCGCGGACGTGACCGACCCCGCGCAAATACGCGATGCCCTGGAGGCGGTGCATGCGCGCTTTGGCGCGGTCAACGGCGTGGTCCACGCGGTGATGGACCCTGGGCTCGGCATGATCGCGCAGCGCACCCGGGCGCAAGTGGAAGCAGCCTTCGCGCCTAAGGTGGCGGGCACGCGTGCCGTGCTCGAGGCGCGGCACGGCGAGCCGCTGGATTTCGTGCTCTTGTGTTCCTCCATCGCCACCATCGTCGGCGGCCTGGGCCGCAGCGACTACGCCGCCGCCAATGCCTACCTCGATGCGGTCGCGACGGCTCACCGCCGCACTTCGGCGCTGCCGGTGTTCTCGGTGAACTGGGACGCTTGGCGCGATGTTGGCGCCGCGGCCGACATGGATCTGCCCGAGGGCACAGGCCTTGACGAGCGCACCGGCGTGCTCGCCTTCGAGCGCATCGTCAATGGCCCGAACCTGCCACAGACGGTGGTCTCCGCAACGCCGCTTGCACCGCGCCTGCGTCCGCTCGGCAACCTGCTCGACGCGGTCGACTCCGTACCGGCAACCGAAGCACGCACCAGCCATTCGCGTCCCGCGCTGGCCACACCCTTTGCCGCGCCCGAAGGCGAATTGGAACAAGGGCTGGCCGCGTTGTGGACCGAGGCGCTCGGCATCGCACCCGTAGGCGCGCATGACAACCTGTTCGAACTCGGCGGCGATTCGCTGCTGGCGATTCGCCTGTTGTCTCGCGTGCGCAAGGCCTACGGCGTGGAACTGCAGCCGGCCGATTTCTTCAAGGCGCCCACCGTGGCCGAGCTGGCCGCGTTGGTCGAGTTGCGACTGATCGAGGAGATCGAGCGCCAAGCCCCTGCCACCGAGGACCCGCATCCGCCGGCGGGTCGCATCACCGCGAGTTTTTCATCATGAGCAAAACATTCCCTCTTTCCGAACGGCGTGCGAAGCTGTCGCCCGCGCAGCTGAGCCTGCTGCAGCGCCGATTGAAGCAGGGCGGCAACGCGGCGCCCGCGCGCGAAGCCATCGTGCGCGGCCACATCGACGGCCCTGCGCCGGTGTCTTTCGCGCAGCAGGGCCAGTGGTTCCTGTGGCAGCTGAACCCCGCGAACACGGCCTATCACGTCGGTGGCGGGTTGGGCTTTTCAGGGCAGCTGGATGTGGCGGCGCTGCAAGACGCGATGCAATCGCTCGCGCGGCGCCACGAAGCCTTGCGAACCGTCTTCGCCCCCGGTGCCGAAGGGCTGCCTGAACAGCGCGTGCTGGCCGACGCTCGCATCGACATTCCGTTCATCGATCTCAGCGGGCTCGACGATGCGACGCGTGAAGGCCGCTACGGCGACGCGGTGGATCAGGTCTGCCGCACCGCTTTCGACTTGAGGGCAGGTCCCTTGCTGCGCTGCGCCTTGCTGAAGATGGCCGATGGCGAGCACCAGCTGCTCCTCATGATGCACCACATCATTTCCGACGCATGGTCGGTCGAGCTGATGCTGGACCAGCTCGCACAGGCTTATGCCGTGCGAGCGCAGGGCACCCCGATCGCGCAGCCGGAGCCGGAGATCAGCTATGTCGACTTCACGCTGTGGCAGCGCAAATGGCTGGCCGACGGCGAAGGCGAGCGGCAGCTCGGCTACTGGCGCAAGCGCCTCGGTGGCAGCCAGCCGGTGCTCTCCCTGAGCACCGACCAGCCGCGGTCCGCCGAGGGCCACTACCGCGCGGCCCAGTATTCGTTGGATATTCCCATGGATCTTGCGCAGGAACTCAAGCAGCTGTCGCGTGCGCAGGGCGGTACCTTGTTCATGACGCTGCTCTCGGCCTTCCATGCCCTGCTGTTTCGCTACACAGGTCAGAACGAGATTCGCGTCGGCGTGCCTGTTGCCGGCCGCGGTCGTCCGGAAACCGCGGGCGTCATCGGCGTCTTCATCAACACGCTCGTGCTCGATGCGCGGCTTCATGCGCAGACCTCGCTCGCCGAACTGCTGGTGCAGGTTCGCGACACCGCGATCGAAGCGCAGGCGCACCAGGACCTGCCATTCGAATGCCTCGTGCAAGCGCTGCGCGCGGAGCACGGGCATGCGGCCGCGCCGCTGTTCCAGGTGATGTTCAACCACCTGGGGCAGGGCGACCGCTCGCTGCATGGCTGGCCCGGTCTGCAGGTGCGGCGCATCGACCTGGAGCAACGCGCGGCGCCGTTCGAGTTGACGCTGGAGACCATCGAACGCGAAGACGGCGGCGTCCGGGCCAACTTCCGTTATGCGGCGGAGTTGTTCGAACCGGAGACCGTTGAGCACATGGCCGGCCATTACAAGCGCGTGCTCGAAGCGCTGGTGGAACTGCCGGCTTCCAAGCTCGGCGAACTGGATCTGCTGGCCGACGCGGAACGGGCACGGCTTGCGCAATGGGGCGTCAACACCCATCGCCGCGGCGAAGCGCAATGCGTGCATCGGCTGATCGAGCAGCAGGCGGCGGAGTGTCCGAATGCCACTGCGCTCGTCTTCGGCACGGAAGTCTTGAGCTACGTTGAACTCAACCGCAGGGCCAACCGATTGGCGCATCGCCTGATCGAAGAGGGCGTGCGCCCCGAGGTCAAAGTGGGCGTGGCGCTGGAGCGCAGCACCGAGCTGGTGGTCGGCCTGCTCGCAATCCTGAAGGCGGGCGGCGCCTATGTGCCGCTCGACCCGGAATACCCGGCGGACCGCATCGCCTACATGGTGGAAGACAGCGCGCTCGCGCTGGTGTTGACGCAGGAGCGCCTCAAGGAGCGCCTGCCGCTGCAGACCGGCGTGCCGATGCTTGCGCTCGACACGCTGGACCTCAGTAGCTGTCGGGAAAGCAACCCGGTGGTGGCGCTCGACGGCGAGAACCTCGCCTATGTGATCTACACCTCGGGTTCGACCGGCAAGCCCAAGGGTGCGGCCAACCGCCATGGTTCGCTCCACAACCGCCTGGTGTGGATGCAGCAGGCCTACAAGCTCGGCGAAGCGGACACCGTGCTGCAGAAGACGCCGTTCAGCTTCGACGTGTCGGTGTGGGAATTCTTCTGGCCGCTGATGTTCGGCGCCCGGCTGGCCGTGGCCAACCCGGGCGATCACCGCGAACCGGCGCTTCTTGCGCGGCTGATTCGCACGCATGAAGTGAGTACGCTGCACTTCGTGCCGTCGATGCTCCAGGCCTTTCTTGCGCACCCGGGCATCGAGGCATGCACCAGCCTGCGCCGAATTGTCTGCAGCGGCGAGGCACTGCCGGCCGAAGCGCAGAACGAGGTCTTCAGGCGGCTGCCGCAGGCCGCGCTCTACAACCTGTATGGCCCCACCGAGGCCGCGATCGACGTGACGCACTGGAGCTGCCGCGACGACGGGCGCATGCAGGTGCCGATCGGCCGGCCGATTGACGACACGCAGAGCTATGTGCTGGATGCCGAGCTGAACCTGATGCCGCCAGGCGCCGCGGGCGAGCTGTACCTGGGCGGTGCGGGGCTCGCGCGTGGCTACGTGCGGCGTTCGGCACTGACCGCCGAGCGCTTCGTGGCGGACCCATTCGATAGCGAAGGCGGTGCAAGGCTGTACCGCACCGGCGACCTGGTGCGCTGGAACAGCGAAGGCCAACTCGACTACCTCGGCCGCATCGATCACCAGGTGAAGATCCGTGGTTTTCGCATCGAGCTGGGCGAGATCGAGGCGCAACTGCTCGCCCAGCCCGGCGTGCGCGAGGCCGTCGTCGTTGCGAGCCAGGGCGCGGCCGGCGCGCGGCTCGTGGCCTACGTCTCGGCAGAGGCCGGGCGAGCCATCGACACCACGCGCCTGCGAGAACATCTCGGCCGGGCGCTGCCCGACTACATGGTGCCGGGCCTTTTCATGGTGCTCGAGCACTTGCCGCTGAATGCCAACGGCAAGGTGGACCGCAAGGCGCTGCCCGAGCCGGAGCGCACGAGCGCCCTGGCCTACGTGGCGCCACAGGGCGACATGGAACTAGCGCTCGCCGCGATCTGGGCCGAAGTGCTCGGTGTTCCGCGCGTGGGCCGACACGACAACTTCTTCGAGCTCGGCGGGCATTCGCTCATGTCCGTGCAGGTGGTCGCCCGGGTGCAGGGCGCGATGCACGCAGACCTGACCGTCAGCGACATTTTCAGGCAGCCGGTTCTCATGGACATGGCCCGACTCATTGCAGGTGCCGGCGAAAGGAAACCCGTGGCCCAGTCTCTCTCCGACATCGACGCCTTCATGGACAGCCTGGAGATCGCTTGATGGAATCCACGGCAGCCACCCATGACCAGATCGGCAAGCGCTTCTCTCGGTTGAACTCGGCGCAGCGCCGCGCGGTGTACCAGAAGATCCGCGCCGAGGGGCTGACGATCGGGCAGTTTCCGATTCTTGTGCGCGAGGAGGCGGAGCGCATCGCCTGCGCACCCTCGTATGCCCAGATGCGCCAGTGGTTCCTCTGGCAGCTGGAGCCTGGCAGCTCGGCGTATCACATCTCAGGCGCGCTGCGCCTGGAGGGCGTGCTGAACCTCGACGCGCTGCAGGCGAGTTTCGATGCCTTGGTCGAGCGCCATGAGTCCCTGCGCACGGTGTTCCGCGCAAATGCCGAAGGTCGGGTCGAGCAGGTGGTGCAGCAACGCTCGGCTTTGGACATTCCTCTCATCGATCTCGGCGCTCTCGCGCGAGGCGAACGCGACGCACGGGCGCGGCAAGAAGTCCGGCGCATCGCCGAGACGCCCTTCGACCTGACGGCCGATCCGCTGCTGCGGGTGGCGCTGATCCGGCTTGAAGAAAACACGCACCTGCTCGTGGTCGTGATGCATCACATCGTGTCCGACGGCTGGTCGCTGCAGATCCTCGTGGACGAGTTCACGGCGCACTACCGCGCGCGGGCCAACGGGCAGCCATCGCGGCTGCCGCCCTTGCCGATCCAGTACGCCGACTACGCCGTCTGGCAGCGGCACTGGCTGGAGGCCGGCGAGAAAGAGCGGCAGCTCGACTACTGGAAAAGTCACCTCGGCGCCGAGCATCCGATTCTGCAATTGCCGACGGACCGCCCGCGGCGCACCGACGGCCTCTATCGCGCTGCTCGCCAAGACATCGCGCTGCCGCAGAAGCTGGCGGACGCGCTGCACCAGCGCGCGCAGGCGCAAGGCGCCACTCTCTTCATGGTGCTGCTCACGGGGCTGCAGGTGCTGCTGCATCGCTACACCGCGCAGCAGGACATTCGCGTCGGCGTGGCGATTGCCAATCGGCATCGTGTCGAGGCCGAAAAGGTCATCGGCTTCTTCGTCAACACGCAGGTCATGCGCAGTGTGCTGACCAGCCGCACGAGCCTGCTGCAGGCCCTGGACGCCACGCGCCATGCGGCGCTGGGCGCGCAGTCGCACCAGGACTTGCCTTTCGAACAGCTGGTAGAGGCCTTGCAGCCCGAGCGCAGCCTCGGCACGGCGCCGTTGTTCCAGGTGATGTTCAACCACCAGCGGCGCGACCATCGGGCGCTGCAGAACCTGCCCGGCCTCACCTTGCACGACCACGAGCTGGGCGGGCAGGCCGCGCAGTTCGAGCTCACGCTGAGCAGCATCGAAGACGCCCAGGGTCATGTGCAAGCGAGTTTCCACTATGCAGAGGAGCTGTTCGACCCTGAGACCATGAAGCGCATGGCGGGGCACTATCTGGCGGTGCTTGGTGCGCTGGCCGACAGTCCGGCGCAGGCGATCGGCGACGTCGACCTGCTCGCGCCCGCCGAGAAGGAACGGCTCGCGCAATGGGGCGTCAATGCCTCGGACGATCAGGGCAGCGAGCCCGTGCACCGCCTGATGGAGCAGCAGGCGCGAGAACGCCCCGATGCCACGGCGCTGCTTTTCCGCGACGAGTCGCTGAGCTACGCCGAACTCGACCGCCGCGCCAACCGCCTGGCGCATCGGCTGATCGCGCTCGGTGTGAGGCCGGACACGCGCGTCGGCATTGCGGTGGAGCGGTCTTTCGACGTGGTGGTCGGCCTGCTCGGCATCCTGAAGGCCGGCGGCGCCTACGTGCCGCTGGACCCGGAGTATCCCGCGGACCGGCTGGCCTACATGGTCGCGGACAGCGGCATCGATCTGCTCGTGACGCAGAGCCATGTGAAGGCGCGCATACCCTGCGGCGACCACGTGCGTGTGCTGGAGCTCGACACGCTCGACCTGTCCGCCGAGACAGCGCATTCGCCCAATGTCGCGGTGCATGCCGGCAACCTGGCCTACATCATCTACACCTCGGGTTCAACCGGCATGCCCAAGGGTGTGATGGTGTCGCACGGCCCCTTTGCCGCGCATTGCGTGGAGACGGCCGTGCTCTACGAGATGGGGCCGCAGTCTTGCGAGCTGCACTTCCTCTCCTTCTCGTTCGATGGTGCGCATGAGCGCCTCTTCACGGCGCTGTGCTGCGGCGCCTCGCTGCTGCTGCGCGATGCATCGCTGTGGAGCGCCGAGCAGACGCTGGACGCCATGCAGCGCCACGGCGTGACCAATGCCGGCTTTCCACCGGCCTACCTGCGCCAGCTCGCAGACTGGGCGCGTGACACCGGCCGTTGCCCGCCGGTGCGGCTGTATTCCTTCGGCGGCGAAGCCATGTCACGCGAGGGCTTCGACGCGGTGCGCCGGCACCTGAAGCCCGATCTGCTGATCAACGGCTACGGCCCGACCGAAGCGGTCGTCACGCCAATGCTGTGGAAGGTGGACGGTGCCGCCAGCTTCGAAGAGGGCTACGCACCCATCGGCCGGCCCGTGGGCGACCGCAGCGCACGCGTGCTTGATGCCGACCTCAACCTGGTGCCGCGCAATGTCGCGGGCGAGCTCTACCTTGGCGGCGAGGGCCTTGCGCGCGGCTACCTGCACCGCGCCGCACTCACGGCCGAGCGTTTCGTGGCCGACCCCTTCGACGCGGGCGGCGGACGGCTGTACCGGACCGGCGACTGGGTCCGTTGGCGCGAAGACGGCCAGCTCGAGTATCTGGGCCGCATCGACCACCAAGTGAAGGTTCGCGGCTTCCGCATCGAGTTGGGCGAAATCGAGGCGCAGCTGCTGGCCCAACCTGAAGTGCGCGAAGCCGTGGTGATCGCGCGCAACGGCCCCGCCGGCTCGCGGCTCGCGGCTTATGTGTCGCTGAAGGCGGATCGGCCCTTCGACGTGGCGGCACTGAAGGAACGGCTCGCGCGCGCGCTGCCCGACTACATGGTGCCCTCGGCCATCGTGGTGGTCGATGCACTGCCGCTGAGCCCCAGCGGCAAGGTCGACCGCCACGCCCTGCCGGAGCCCGAACTGCATCAGGACGAGAAGGCGTATGCAGCGCCGCAGGGAGAGGCCGAACAGGCCATTGCGAAAGTCTGGACCGGTGTGCTCGGCCTGGAACGTGTGGGCCGGAACGACAACTTCTTCGAGTTGGGTGGCGACTCCATCCTGAGCCTGCAGATCGTGGCGCGTCTGCGCCTCGCGGGCTGGAAGGTGAGCCCCAAGCAAATCTTCGAGCGGCAGACCGTGGCGCAGCTTGCGGGCGCGGCCGAACCCGTGGGCGAAGCGAAGCGACCGGCTGGCGGCGACGCGCAGGGCGAAGCGCCCTTGCTGCCGTTCCAGCGCGCGTTCTTCGAGATGCAGATGCCGGTGCGCAACCACTGGAATCAGGCGGTATTGCTGAAGTGCCGCAAGCCCATGCAGCTGCCGGCCTTCCGGCAGGCATTGCGCGCGGTGGTGCAGCACCACGACAGCCTGGGCCTGCGCTACAGCCAGGATGCCAATGGCGCATGGCACCAGCACTACACGGCAATGCCGGAGAGCGAACTCGCCGAACTGCTGTGGGTGCGCAAGGCCCGCGATGCCGCACAGCTCGAAGCGCTTTGCGACGAAGCGCAGCGCAGCCTCGATCTTGCGCGCGGACCGCTGCTGCGCGCGCTCGCGGTCGAACTGCCCGCCGGCGAATCGCGACTGCTGCTGGCCATTCACCACATGGTGGTCGACGGCGTGTCGTGGCGCATCCTGCTGGAAGACCTGCAGCGCGCCTACCTCCAGAGCCTTGTGGGACAAACCATCGAGCTGCCCGCCAAGAGCAGCAGCTACAAGAACTGGACCACTGCATTGCAGGGTTACGCCGCGAGCCATGCCGAAGGAATCGGCCATTGGGCGCCGCTGGCGGAGGTTCCCGAGAACCTGCCGTGCGCCCGTCCCGAGGGCTCCAACACCGTTGCCGATCAACAGACCGTCGCGCTCCGGCTCGACAAGGCGACCACGCAAGCACTGCTGAAGGACGCACCCGCGGCCTATCGCACGCAGGTCAACGACCTGCTGCTGACCGCACTGGGCCGCGCCCTGTGCGCATGGGCCGGCCACACCAAGGTGCTGGTCGACCTCGAGGGCCATGGCCGCGAAGACCTGTTCGACGGCATCGACCTGTCGCGTACCGTGGGCTGGTTCACCGCCTTGTTCCCGGTCGCGCTCGATCCACTGGGCGAACCGGGCGAAGCCATCAAGCGCGTGAAGGAAAGCCTGCGCGGCATTCCCGACAAGGGGCTGGGCCACGGCGTGCTCAAGCACCTTGGCAGCGCCGCGCAGCAGCAGGCGCTGCGCGCGCTGCCCCGTGCGCAGGTGGTGTTCAACTATCTCGGACAGTTCGATGCCGGTTTCGACGAACGCGCGCAATGGGTGCTGGCTCAGGAGCCGAGCGGCTCGCCGGTCGATGCGGGCGCACCGCTGACGCACGAGTTCGCCGTCAATGGTAAGGTTCACGAAGGCGTGCTCGAACTGCGCGTGAGCTACAGCCGCGCGCGCCACGACCGCAGCGCCGTGGAAGGCTGGGTGCAGCGCTTCCAGCAAGAGCTCGAAAATCTGGCGGCGCATTGCACGAATGGCGCACAGGGTGTGACGCCATCGGACTTTCCACTGGCCCGCATCGAGTCGCAACAACTCGACGCTCTGCCGGTCCCGGTGTCGATGCTGGCAGACCTGTATCCGCTTTCGGCGATGCAGGCCGGCATGCTGTTCCACAGCCTGTATGCGCCCGGCGGCAGCGCTTACGTCAACCAGCTGCGCGTCGATATCGACGGCCTCGACGTTGCCCGCTTCAAGGCCGCATGGCGCGCGGTGATGGAGCGGCACGATGTGCTGCGAACCGGCTTTCTCGCCGGCGAACCCGCGCTGCAGTGGGTGGCCCGCGAGGTCGAGTTGCCGATGGTCGAGCTCGATTGGCGGGACCGTGGCGACGTGTCCGGTGCGCTCGATGATCTCGCGCAAGCGCAGCTCGCGCAGGGCTTCGACCTTGTGCGGCCGCCGCTGATGCGCTTCGTGCTGGTGCGGACGCAGGGCGACAGGCATCACTTTGTCTGGACCATGCATCACCTGCTGCTCGACGGCTGGAGCACTTCTCAGCTCCTGGGCGAGATGTTGCGGCGCTATGGCGGCGAAGCACTCGCCTCGGCAGGCGGACGCTACGCGGACTACATTGCGTGGCTGCAAAAGCGCGATGCCGGGGCCGACGAGCGCTACTGGCGCGAGCAGCTCACGCGCATCGAAGGACCCACGCGGCTTGCCAACACCCTGCCCAAGCCACGCGATGCCGAGGCGGGCCATGGCATGCAGCGGTTCGAGATCGACGCCGAGCGCACGAACTGCCTGATGGCAGCCGCCAAGCGCGAGCGCGTGACCCTTAATACGCTGGTGCAGGCCGCGTGGGCGTTGCTGCTGGCTCGCCACACGGGACAGCGCACGGTGAGCTTCGGCGCTACGGTGGCCGGCCGGCCGGTGGACCTGGTTGGCGCGCAGCAGATGCTCGGCCTCTTCATCAACACGCTGCCGGTGATTGCCACGTTGCGCCCGTCACAGCGTGTGGGCGACTGGCTGCGCGAACTGCAGGCGCGCAACCTCGGCGCGCAGGAGCACGAGCACACCCCCCTCTTCGAGATCCAACGCTGGGCGGGGCAGGGCGGGCAAGACCTGTTCGACAGCATCGTGGTGTTCGAGAACTATCCGCTGGACCAGGCGCTGAAGCAGGGCGCGCCGGACCGGCTGCGCTTCGGAAATGTATGGAACCGCGAAGAGACGAACTATCCGTTGACGCTCTCGGTGAACCATGGCGAGATGCTGGCGCTGAGCTACAGCCATGCGCGCAGCCAGTTCGATGAGGCCATGGTCGAGACGCTGGCGCAGCGCATGGAAAAGCTGCTCGAGGCGCTCGCACATGCGTCGGATGCACGTGTGGGCGACATCGGCCTGCATGGCGAGGAGCCGTCGCCAAAAGCCGAAGTCGAAGCCGAGAAGACTTTGAACACCGTCGATGCCGCCCAACCCGTGCATCGCTGGTTCGAACGGCAGGCCGCCTTGCATCCCGGTGCGACAGCGGTAGTCGTCGGCGACGAAAGCCTGAGCTACGTCGAACTCGACGCACGCGCCAACCGGCTTGCGCACCGACTGATCGGCCTTGGCGTGAAGCCGGAGACGAAGGTCGGCATCGCGGTGGAGCGCTCCATCGAGATGGTGGTCGGCCTGCTCGGCATCCTGAAAGCCGGCGCCGCCTACGTGCCGCTCGACCCCGAGTACCCCGCCGATCGCCTGGCCTACATGATCGCGGACAGCGGCATCCGCCTGCTGCTGACGCAAAGCCACGTGGCGCCGAAGCTGCCGCTTGGGGATGACGATGTGCGCGTGCTGGCGCTGGACACGGCCGACCTGCGCGCAGAGCCTTCGCATGTGCCCGAGGTGGCGGTGCATGCGGATCACCTGGTCTACGTCATCTATACCTCCGGCTCGACTGGTCGTCCCAAGGGAACGCAGCTGACCCACCGCAACGTGGCACGGCTGCTCGACTCGACGCAACCCTGGTTCGGCTTCGGTGCGCAGGATGTGTGGACGAACTTTCACTCCTACGCCTTCGACTTCTCGGTGTGGGAAATCTTCGGTGCGCTGTGCACTGGCGGCAAGCTGGTGGTCGTGCCGTTCTGGGTCAGCCGTTCGCCGGATGATTTCGTGGCGCTGCTGCGCGAACAGCGGGTGACCGTGCTCAACCAGACGCCGTCGGCCTTCCGGCAGCTGATGCACAGCACCGCGTTGGCCGCGGGCGACCGCCTGCCGCTGCGCTGCGTGATCTTCGGCGGCGAAGCGCTCGAGCCCGAGAGCCTGCGGCCGTGGATCGATCGCTTCGGCGACCAGCAGCCGCAACTCGTCAACATGTACGGCATCACCGAGACCACGGTGCACGTGACCTACCGGCCTATCGTGCGCGCCGATCTCGACGCGCAGAGCAGTCCCGTCGGTGCTTGCATACCGGATCTTGGCCTGTGGGTGCTCGACAGCGACCTCAACCCGCTGCCCGCCGGCGTGCCGGGCGAGTTGCATGTCTCGGGCGCGGGCCTGGCGCGCGGGTACCTGAATCGCGCCGGGCTGAGCGCGGAGCGTTTCGTCGCCGCGCCCTTCGGCGTGGAGGGTGGCCGGCTGTACCGCACCGGCGACCTGGTGCGCTGGCGCGGCGATGGCCAGCTCGACTACCTCGGGCGCATCGACCACCAGGTGAAGATTCGCGGCTTTCGCATCGAGCTCGGCGAGATCGAAGCGCAGCTGCTCGTGCAGCCGGAAGTGCGTGAGGCTGTTGTGCTGGCGAAGGAAGGCGCGGGCGGCACGCGGCTCGTGGCCTATGTTTCCGCGCGTGCGGGGCAGACGGCAGACGCCGTGGTGTTGCGCGAGCGGCTGCTGCAGAAGCTGCCGGACTACATGGTGCCGGCGGCCATCATGTTGCTCGATGCGGTGCCCTTGAATTCGAACGGCAAGGTCGACCGCAAGGCGCTGCCCGATCCGGAGCTGGCAAGCGGCAGTGCCTATGCAGGGCCCGTGGGAGAGGTGGAGAGCGCGCTCGCAGTCATCTGGGCGGGAGTGCTCGAGGTGGAGTGCGTGGGGCGCAACCACAACTTCTTCGAACTGGGCGGCCACTCGCTGAGCCTGCTGGCCGTGCAGACCAAGGTGCAGAAGCAGTTTGCGGTCCAGCTGCCGCTCAAGCGCTATTTCGAAAATCCGACGCTGGCCGCCATGGCGGGCGCCGTGCAGGAAGAGGTGGACACAGCGGCGGCGGGAGGCTCGGAAGACCTCGCGCAGATGGCCGCGCTGCTCGACCTTCTGGAGGATTGATGGAGATCGACAAGCACAGCATCGCGGACCGGTTCGCGCGCTTGCCACCGGAGAAGCAGAAAGCGTTTCTGGCCCTCCTGCAGAAGCAGGGCGTGGCGTTTGCCACGTTGCCGATCGCGCCTTTGCCAGCCGGCGCCAGGGCCGAGCTTTCCTATGCGCAGATGCGCCAATGGTTTCTTTGGCAGCTCGACCCCCAGAGCACGGCGTACCACATCTCGGGCGCGCTGAAGCTGCGCGGCGCGCTGGACATCGAGGCGCTGAAGCAGAGTTTCGCCGCGCTTCTCGAACGCCATGCGTCCTTGCGCACGGTGTTCCGTCCGGACACGCAAGGGTTGTGCGAGCAAATCGTCCAGGAAGGCGTCGATCTCGATATCACGGTGATCGACCTGGCCGATGCGCAGGGCGACGCGGAGGAACAAGCGCGCCAGGAAGCCGGCCGGCTGAGTGCCGCGCCCTTCGACCTGACGACCGGTCCGCTGATGCGGGTGGGAGTGATTCGGCTCGCGCCGCAAGTGCATGTGCTGGTTCTGGTGATGCATCACATCGTGTCCGATGGCGGCTCCCTGCAGCTGCTGGTGGGCGAGTTCGTGGCGCAATACCGCGCGCGGGTGCGCGGCGAACGCGCCGAGCTTCCGCCGCTTGCAATCCGCTACGCCGACTACGCGGCATGGCAGCGCAACTGGCTCGAGGCGGGCGAAAAAGAGAGGCAGCTGGCCTACTGGATCGAGCGCCTGGGCACCGGCAATCCGGTGCTGCAGATCGCAACGGACCACGGCCGGCGGCCGAGCGGGCACTACACCGCAGCGAGGCACGGCATCAACCTTGCGCCCGTGCTGGTGCAGGGCCTTCACCAGCGCGCCCGCGCCCAGGGGGCGACACTCTTCATGGTGCTGCTGGCGGCGTTCCAGGCCCTGCTGCACCGCTACACCGGGCAGCAGGACATCCGCGTCGGCGTGTCAGTGGCCAACCGCCATCGCGCGGAGACGGAAGGCGTCGTCGGTCTCTTCGTCAACACGCAGGTCATGTGCAGCGAGGTCGAAAGCCGCATGAGTCTGGCGAAGGTGCTGGCGCAGGCGAAGGAGGCCGCATTGGGCGCACAGGCGCACCAGGACCTTCCGTTCGAACAACTGGTGGAAGCGCTGCAGCCCGAGCGCAGCCGGAGCGTGAGCCCACTGTTCCAGGTGATGTTCAGCCACGAGCAGACCGACTCGCGCACGCTGAAGCAGCTGCCCGGCCTTGAACTTGAAGACTATGCGCTGACGGCGCCGGTGGCGCAGTTCGAACTGGTGCTGAGCACCAGCGAAGATGCAGACGGGCGCATGCACGCAAGCTTCATCTATGCGTCTGAGCTGTTCGAGCCGGCGACCGTCGAGCGCATGACGGCGCACTATGTCGCGATGCTCGGCGCGTTGGCGACGGATGATTCCCACGCGGTGGGTGACGTCGACCTGATGAGCACGCCCGAGAAGGCGCAGCTCGCGGCATGGAGCGTCAATGCAGAGCGCGAGCCGCAGTACGAGCCCGTGCACCGGACCATCGAGAAACAGGCGCAACTGCAGCCGCAGGCCACGGCACTGCTCTTCGGCGAAGAGGCTTTGAGCTTTGCGGACTTGAACCGTCGCGCCAACCGCGTGGCGCATCGCCTGATCGCCCTCGGCGTGAAGCCCGACATGCGCGTGGGCATCGCCATGCAGCGTTCGGTCGAGCTGGTGGTGGCGATCCTCGGCGTGCTGAAATCCGGCGCCGCCTATCTGCCGCTGGACCCCGAGTATCCGGCCGAGCGCCTCGCCTACATGGTGCAGGACAGCGGCATCGAATTGCTGCTGGCGCACCGCGCCACGCGCGCCGCTCTCGACGACCGGAGCAGCCTGACCACGCTGGAGATCGACAGCATTGACTTCAGCAGCGAGTCCGACGCCGATCCGCAGCTCGCACTGCACGGCGAGAACCTCGCCTATGTCATCTACACCTCGGGCTCCACCGGCAAGCCCAAGGGCGCCGCCATCCGCCACGAGGCACTGCACAGCTGCATGGCCTGGATGCAGCGCACCTACGGCCTCACGCGCGAAGACACCGTGCTGCACAAGGCGCCGTTCGGCTTCGACGTGTCGGTCTGGGAAATCTTCTGGCCCCTGACCGCGGGCGCGCGGCTGGTCGTGGCCGCCCCGGGCGATCAGCGCGATCCGGCCCGGATCGTCGAACTGATCCAGCGCCACCAGGTCACCACCCTCAACTTCGTGCCCTCCATGCTGCAGGCCTTCCTCGCGCACGAAGGCATCGAGGCCAG
>Ga0102593_1000772_pt1 | contig 43090 bp, 37 predicted proteins | sample AraplaCol_mMS_r2_2_FD_76862 | JGI IMG/M metagenome (GOLD analysis project Ga0102593, IMG submission 76862) | Arabidopsis root microbial communities from North Carolina, USA - plate scrape MF_Col_mMS_r2 (SPADES assembly) (version 2) | ecosystem: Host-associated > Plants > Roots > Endosphere...
CCCTTTCATCCAATAACCTCGCGGACCTCGGACCCTCAGCATCCACCAAGTAATTCGATAGTTCCACCAGATCGACGCTCGTCTTTCCAACCAAGCCTTTTTGTTCCTACTGTACGTCCACCGGCTCCACTTGCATTGGATTGACAAAGTGCAATTGAATCGTGCAATTTGGACGGTCACCTCCGCTTTTCAGCCTCGATTTACATTTCGAGGGCTTTTCTTATAAGGTCTCGTAGATCCCCACGCGTCTGTCCGCTGTAGTTGATCCCTGATACTCAATCTCCCAGTCCTCTCGCTCTCTCTATTACCCTTTCGATTCGAAATGGGAACTGCGGTTTGTCTTTTTCCGCTGTCATTCGTTCTTGTATAATGTCGCTTCACGAGAAATATCCGGCCTATGGTGGTCGTGGACCGACAGATTTGCGCTTGGGAATCTCCCTCGCGGTCATTGCTACTATCTTTATGGCCATGCGTGTGTATGTCCGATTACGGGTGAATAAATTCGGTACTACTGCTTTGATATGGTCTCTCATTGCTTGGGTAAGATACTCCATACTATACATACTACGGTGGCTAGTGTGCCTAGCATCCTGCCGCCAAATTGTTGTACAATCGATTAACATATGATAGCTCTTTACTGCCATCACACAAATTTTCGGTATCCTGTCCGTTCTTCATGGCTTGGGTAACCACATCACAATCATTACAAAAGTCGGCGAACTTCACAACTTCCTTCTTTATACCTGGGTGACTGTTTTCTTCTTCAACCTGGCTATTCCAACTGGCAAAGTCGCGGTGGCTGCATTCCTTATCGAAATGAATGGACAAGGCAGTGAGTGAAACAAGATGTTGGAAGGTCTACCACAGAGTCTCAAGCTCACGCATTCCTTCTGATAGATCCCAAGATCCGAAAAAGTCTGATCGCCGTTGCGGTTCTCAACATCGTCCTCAATATACCCCAGGTTATGATGGTCTGGTTCCAATGCACACCAGTGACAGCTCTCTGGGACCCTGCTCGCCAGGACCAGTGCAACCACAAGAAAAGTGTATACTATACCTACTTTGTTGGCGCTATTGCCGCTCTGTCGGACTTTTACCTTGCTGTCATCCCCATTCAGATGCTTGTTCCATTGAAGATTGATCGGAAGCTGAAATGGGGGTTGAGTTTCCTGATGGGCTGTGGTATTTTTGCTGGTGTTGCTGCTATCGTCCGGACATGGGCTGCCAAGTTCATTCTTGACGTGGATTCTTCTTGTGAGACCACCTTTTCACCCACGAACATGAACATGAACATGAATATAAACTGGCAATACACTTTCTAGACGGAGTTGGAACATTGTTTCTTTGGGGCGAGGTCGAAGAATGGGTTGTTCTTATTACCATGTCCATCCCACCAGTTTGGCCCTTATTCCGCCCCTTTACCTCACGCTTCATTAAATCACACGTTTCGAGGACTCCCGGGCCCAGCTATCATTACAACTACAAACATCCGGGCTACAGCTCTACGGCGGTTGCTTCGCCTATGTCGCCGAATTTCCCACCTCCGATGGTTACGACGACGATTTCCATTTCATCTGCAAAAGATGGAGCAACGACTGTTGTGCCGTCTGAGACAGGGTCTAGAATTTCAGATGAACGTACACCGCATAACATTTTGGATAAGAATGAAGCTGCAGGGACTTGGGTTGAGCTTGGCAAAATCCCGGATAAATATCGGAGGACACACTCGCCTCAGTCGCCTGTTTGATGAATGTGTTTCTCTATTTCGAATATCTATAGTATTACGCTCACTATTAATTCATGACTAACGCCTTTACTTTCTCAGATACTACCATACTACCGGTACTGCTGTACTTCGAGTAGTGATAGTACAGTAGTGCATTGAAGATCCGTCCCAACACTCGACTATACTCGTAGTAGCACTCATGTGGACTATGACCGGCAGTTGATAGTAGTAATAGTGCCTATCGATGACTTTCACACACTCCTATCAACAATCCCCGCTGTTATCTTGCAGATCAGGGAGAATTACCCCAGATTCCAGTGGTTACAATGCCCAAATCCGGGGATCCCCTCTACTGTATCAACCGAGGTTTACCCGGCCATGCGGAGAAAAGTATACAATAGATTCATTGCTCATTACCGCATCAAGTCGTCTTGCTCAGTCGGAGAGTCCAGCCTGTTTATATTTGTGAAACAGTATGAATATGTCTACCTAGCAATAATGAGCGTATAGGTTTCTCACTTTAAACCCAGTCCACTTCTCCGACAGAAAACACACTCAATCAATATTATGTCGGCTACTGCATTCTCATGTGCTGTTCTTTAATTCCTGCCTTATCTATTAAACACGGACGAGGCGAATCTCGGGGGAAAAATCTGCTTCATCTTCTTTCGCCTGTCACTTCCCATGTGTGTCTATTTGTACTTCTGTCTCCCCGAGTTGAAGGGACGCACAGTGGCAGAGATTCAAGAGATGTTCCAGGCTGGACTGCCAGCTCGAAAATTCAAGGATTATGTGTGTCAGAATGAGAATGTAGTAGTGGTTGGGAAGGAAATCATCCAGGATGCTGCAGAGAAGTATTGAATAGAGGAGATATTTAAGATAGTAATGGTATAGTGTAATTATTCACCAACTGACCATATTAATACTTATTATTCAAGCCAATATTAAATTAAATCCTGTGACTTTAAGTATTCTACCATTCAATGATATCCAGGACCGAGTTGAATGAATGACTTCTTCACTGCTCGTCCTAACTTCTCCCATCACACAATTCTTTCTCTTTTTCTTCTCCTTCTTCCTCCTCTTCCCATTGCGATTAATCATACTAAAATTTGGTACACCAAATACACACCCTACACCATGGAAGACGACCGCACACCAGGAAATCTAATCGACAATTACGACCTCATCGTGAAATACGTCCACGCAATCCACCTATTGAAACTCCTCTGCATGAACGCCCACATCGAAGCCTTCGACGCGAGCCCAAACACCCCCCTCGGCCGTCGCGCTCTATTCATGGACCGTCGACCAGAACACAACGCAAGATTCTACTTCCTAACCGACTTCATGTCCGGCGTGAAATATCTCAATGATATCCTCGCCAAACTGTCTCTCGCGCCCATTCGCATTCAAGAAGGTCATGCACCGGATAACATATCCATTACTACTCAAGTGGCTAAAGTCAATAATATTCGTCGGGCATTAGGTTTACCGGTTGTTAATCTTTTGGAGGATGCGGCGGAGTATGGGAATTGGGAGATTGGTCCGGATCAACTTACCCTCAGCGAATTGTTTTTCGAATTACTCTTTCGATCTATCTATTCAAGGGCTATTTCGGAATTAGCTGATCCCGACGATCCTACTGCGATAATCTCAGATGGTGATAGTGATCTGGAGAATATTGTGAGGAGATTCAGTATTTTGGGACAGGAGGATGGAATTTCTGAGACGCGGTGTGGGAATGAACATGCTCGCAGTAGTTGTGGTTGAGCTAAGCAACTAAGGCAAAGGATCGTATGAGATTGACCTAGGCCTTTTACTATGGAGGGATTGTTTCGAATTGGTTTTACTTTCATAAAGGATAGGGGGGGGGGTTCTTGAAATGGTGTAGGCAGGCAAGAGGCTGATGAGACATGATACTTTACTAGTATTAGTATGAATTATGAGAGGGGTCAAAGATTTAAGCAATATGACGAATACACTTAGAGTATATGCAATGTCGCTTCTCCTTGTATATTCTTCATATATTGTTTCTTTCGTATACTTAGAATGCCGATGAAGCTCCGTTTTTGATAAGGTATGAGCACGCTTCTCATCAATGCTAACCCTGACAACCAACAGCATATTCCGCATTATTCTCGGAGTATTAAAGCCATTCGCAGTAGGACGCTCAGGCAAGGCAAGGCTTATAGTGGACTACAAGGCAGATTACTACTATTAGTAGGGGCATCATGTGGTGCAGAGGCTGGAAAATCCCTTTTAAGTGAAACACGTATCAGCGGAGCAATTAATCAAAATCAGATAAAATGAAACAAATGCAAGCTACTATTCTAGACTTTGGATATTATGCTCTTTACAGTCATTCTAATGGCTGCGAGGTTAGATTGTTCTATCAAAGCGTCGGTTCATTCAGCTCCCCTGTCGATCAGGGGTTCACTATTATCAGGCAAAATTGTGAATACGATGACATGAAATAATTCCTGACTTTCAATCAACAATATACTCTATTCTTACTGCTTGATATTGTTTGCTGCTGCTTATTTCCACAATAAATAAACTCATCTTGGCGTGCTTGGCATTTCTTGTTTCTTCAACTTCACCTTCAATCTTGTAACTGACAATACTATTGTCTATGTATATCCAGTGTAAACCGGTAAACAACGCTTCTTCCAGGCAACAATAAATGTATTTCTAGGACTCCGTCGGATCTCCATTTCTCTAATTTCCCATGACGCCATTCACGCAATATGTCACCTTCCTAGTTGCTTTCAACGTTGCAGTGCGAGCATCGACGGCCCCGCTGAAACCCCTCAAACAGGATGAGCCCCTCGTGTTAAGCCCGGATATCCGGTGTATCACAACGGATTCTTCCGCCACTTGTGGAGAATTTGCTCGATCTGCAGATGTATTGGCGAGGCTTGATGTTGGTGTAATCTCACAAAGAGCCATTCATTCATGTCGTTTTCAGGAACCCTAACTCCACTCTCTCCACCCCCGACTTGTCTGGAAAGTTCGTAGTACGGAGTATTTAACATGGGTATCCCCTGAAAATTGAAGACAGAGACTAGTTACTGGGATAACATTGTTACTGTTTTCACCATGCGTGTTCTCGTCTCCTTGACCACCCTGGTGGCCACGGTCGCAGCTTTGCAGAGTCCCCACCGCAAAGCGACGAAGAAGCAAACAACCGCCAATCATTTCCACAAACGAGATACCCACACAGTACATCAGGATGATTATCAATATCTGAACAAGAAGACTCAAGGTAAAATAATCCTCCTAGGAAGCTTGTAGCTAGCTTGACTTACACGGGTATCCCAGAATTCCTCGTCAACGGCAAACATTTCCCCCAGGTCCCATTTGATATTGGCGAGAGTTATTCCGGTCTCTTGTCAAACACCCCAAATGGAAACTCCAGTCTGTTTTTCTGGTTCTTCCCGTCGACAAACCCAGATGCTAAGAAAGAGGTACCTATTGGATCATCCTTGTTGAAAAATTTTTGGAGAAAAGAGAGTCGCTGATGATTGAAGATTACTATCTGGTTAAATGGTGGCCCCGGATGTAGTTCACTTGATGGTCTTCTCCAGGAAAATGGCCCGTTCTTATGGCAATCCGGCCAGTACGAGCCTGTGCGCAATCCTTACTCCTGGACAAATTTGACCAACCTTGTTTATATCGATCAACCTGCTGGAACGGGCTTTTCACCCGGACCGTCAACCGTTAAGAATGAAATCGACGTGTCAAATCAGTTCAATGACTTCTGGAGACGCTTTATCAAGACCTTTAGCATGCAAGGCTATAAGGTTTATATCACTGGAGAAAGTTATGCTGGACAGTATATCCCGTATATCGCGGCTGGCTTCCTCGATCAAAATGATACTATCCATTTCAACTTGAAGGGAATTCAAATTAATGATCCGTCTATCAATGAGGACGGTGTCATGATATATGGTAAGTCATACTATTACATCTCCATACTTGACAAGATCTAAATGACTACTAGCCCCCGCTGTGCCGGCATTGAATCACTTCTCAAGTGTCTTCGGTCTAAATGAAACTTTCACAACTGATATTAACGAGAAGGCCGAGAAATGTGGTTTCAACAAGTTCCTGGATACTGCTCTCACCTACCCACCTCCCAAGGATTTCCCTATCACGCCAGACTACACCAAGGATGGATGTGATGTATGGGACCAGATCTTGGTCGCTGCTACATATATCAACCCTTGCTTCAACATGTACCACCTGACGGATTTTTGCCCTTTCCTCTGGGATGAAATGGGCTTCCCTTCTTTGGCTGGTGGGCCGAATAACTACTTCAACCAGTCCGAAGTTCAAAAGGCCCTTCACGTCCCACCTACCAACTACGCAGTTTGCGGTGGATCAGGGCCAATATTCGGCAAAGAAGGCGACCAATCTGTTCCAAGTGCCCTCGGTCCTCTCCCAAGAGTCATCGAAGCTACAAACAACGTACTCATCGGCCACGGCTGGTACGATTATCTGCTTTTCATGAATGGATCCCTAGTTACGATTCAGAATATGACTTGGAATGGAGCACAGGGTTTCCAGAAGCCACCGACTGAACCCTTGTTCGTCCCATACACCAGTGCTCTAGACACCATCGCGAATCAAGAGGCTGGAATCCCCTGGAATAACAATGCTGGTGGTGGAATTCTGGGTACTGCGCACACTGAGCGTGGTTTGACATTCAGCTCTGTTTATGGATCTGGACATGGTAGGTCTGCACTCCTCCCTTGATATGATGCCTTACTAATGCTTGAGCAGAAATTCCTCAGTATGTCCCCGGTGCCGCTTACCGTCAGCTCGAGTTCCTCCTTGGGCGTATCAAGAATCTTCAGGAGAAGGGGCCCTACACTACATTGTAGATTTTGACTGAATTCGACGTGACAGCTCAGTGGTATCTGAATATCGTTCTGTCCTGATCTTACACATAGTAAATCGACTGCCTTTCGAAATGATTACCTATTACAGGGTCCATTGAGTACTAGAATCTGCATATGTACACCGAATCCCACTTCAGCGAACGAAATATCCCTTCGAAGCATTCCATATACCACGCGAACCCGTCGCAATTTCATGGCGTCCATCGTAGAGGGGATAAATAACCACGGCCGCAAATGCTCCAAATTGCCAGATAATAGACACAGTCACCCATCCCGAAAAGAATGACTTGGTGAAAATGTAGTCACGATAAAGTGGAAGAGGCCAGGCCACAAATGTCACCAGGACAATAACAACAAACATAATGACTGCGATTTTCAGCCATCGGTATAATTCTCTTAGGGTCTGCTGGTCAAATGGATGTTGAATATCATCTAGACTTTGCTTTTCCACCGCGATAGATTGTGGAGTCGACACCTTTTCATCAATAACATCAATGCCATCCGAGGTTTTACTGTGGACTGGATCGGATGGAGGTGTGCTATTCACTGACTTGACAGTGTCCTCGGCATTCTTGAAGCTTTCACCATTTTCATCGCCGCTTTCATTGGGCGAGGAGGAATCGGAGTCGGCGTGCAATTTGGCTTCGTCTTGCAATTCGATGCGGAGATATTCTCTCCAGTCAAACTTGTCAGGCTTGTAGAGTGAAAGAATCACGGAGTAAAGGGCCGGTGAGAACAAAGACGCAATAGCTGCATAAAGGGCCGGGTATTCGTCCGAAGTAGCAGCAATATCCACAGCACCAACGAGTGACTTGGCGCTTGCAAGCCAGACAGCGAGACCAGTAAAGAAGCCGAGAATTGGAGAGACGATAGCGGCTAGACGGGTCTGACGTGACCAGAACAGAGTAAGAATTAAGGGAATAATTCCAGGACAGGAGATGATCGGCCGCAAATAGTTTATCCAAGTCATGTTGGCTCCTCCGTAATTCATAGCAATTGAAATTCCAGTGATGAAGACACCATGTATAACCACTGTGATATGACTAACTCGGACCAGCTTTTTGTCGGTCACCTTTGGGTTTAGGTAAGTTTTATACAAATCGTAGGAAAGGATACTGCTAACGGCGATCATGGATGAGGATACTGTGCTGGTAAGTGCCATGAAAAGCAAGAAGAAGAATCCAATGATCCCCTTGCTTCCGATCAAAGCTTTCAGAACGTATGGCATCACCATTCCCATGCTGATTTCGGTTTCAGTCAGAGAACCAGGATAAGTTGGGAAAATGGAGGTGTTATGTAGCGCTCGAGCTGTCAACCCAACGACTGTACCAATTCCCCAGGGAATTCCAAAGACTGCAATGGCAGCGATGTTATAACCAGGGACTGTTGCTTTTGTCTCTGTTGCAAATGACTTTTGCCAGAATGCAGTATCCTAAAGGACCACAGTTAGACTAATGATTACAGGTTTTCATAATAGAAAATCCTCTTAGTCGCAGGGGGAGGGTTAGTGCTTACCATGACGACTAGAGCTAGGTTGCCGAACTTCAATATGAGACTCCAAATAATTGCTCCTTTAGATTTGAAGGTCATGACTGATCCAAGATAGTTCCCGGAGATATAATTTTCGCTTGCGGTCGCTTGTACCTTATCATATAGACCACTCAAACCGCCGACTGCGTCGTTGGTCAGGACAGCAATGGTGAAGTAGATGATAAGAATCAGAGCAATTGCAGTATGCAGAAAATCAGTTAGAAATGTCGCCTTCAATCCTCCCACCGCAGTGTATAGTACAACTAAGCCGTGTCAATTAAGGAACCTTGGAAAATCTGATTCCGGTAGCAGTTGATTTGCTTACCTCCAAGTGGAATGAGAATAGTCGCGGCGACAAAGTGCATTCCCGATACACCATAGATGAGCTGAGATCCAGTCATGATCATGGAAGCACAGCCAAAAACGTTGTTGACCAAATTCAGTACGATAAAGACAAGATGACCGATCTTGCCATATCTCATGCGTACAATTTCGAGGGAAGTATGGGCGTATGGAACTCGGATCTTGGCCATCACACCAAGGGCTGCCATTAAAGCAATTTGAAAACACAACCCTGATCCCCACCACTTTTTATTGTCAATTAACTTGTGATTTTTAATCGGAGATGCGGATGCTAGAGTGTTGTTCTTACCAAAGGGACTGCTAGGCCATATCTGTAGCACATCGCAGCAGCAAGTACTGTCTCATTGATCCACATCCAGGATGAAAACACCGCAGATGCAGTCAAGCCCGTTCCAACAGATCGATTGGCGACCATGAACATCTCCGATTTTCCAGAGTCTTCTGAAAGATACGCTTTCTGGATTTTGACGGCAAATAGAATGACACCGCAAAATAGCACGCTCAATCCGATCAGCAGGCCATAGGCCGCTCCCTGGGAGATCAGAGCCAGTTTGGCCGTGTCTATGGTGTTAGACGACATGGTGAGCTCCCAAGACTTCGAAAACGCAAAAGGACGCTTGATAGCGTCCAGTTGATTCTTATTTATTCACATCACGGACCATTCTCTTCTTGGCTTGTAGCTTGATGTGCTCTTTGACCAATAAAATATATCGATTGATCCTGCATAGCGAGTCAAATGGTCGGAGCTTTCTCGCGTCGTCCAAATCTGATATTGCGTTATGTGGAAATCGACTCGATTATGACGTTTCGGAATATTATTTCTGGCATTTGACAGGCCCAAATGACTTCTTTCCAGACACTCATTCAATATAATTGCATTCGATTGGTCTTTGTGTTCATGTTGGGTGAAATTAGAGATTGTTCCTCGCGATGGCGTGCCTTCATGGCGCGATAGTCACGGCATTCTTCGCTATCAACCACCAACTAAATCCTCCCAATTTCTCCACAATCACTTCAGGGTCATCCTGTCGGGCTTCATAAGCCAAGGTATCTGTCGGCCGATAGATTCATAGTATATTCGGAATCAGTTCTGGAAATAGCGAATACAATACTAGTCGATTGGGTAGATAGACCGAATGGTCTGGTCATTAAGATAAACCCATCGCATATCTCGTCCATAGAATAGTTATTCACTTCTTTTACAGTTTCACCAATTTTAATCTTTACATGACATGGCAGATACTACTTCCCCGCGGAATGGGGATATTCCTCAAGGCAAGAAGCAAATCATTCTAAATGCCTTCGTTATGAATACACCAGGTCATTTGGCCCCTGGTTTATGGAAACATCCGCGAAACCAAACAGATCAATACAAGAAACTATCATTCTGGACAAATCTCGCACAACTCCTGGACAAGGCGAACTTTCATGCCATGTTTATTGCAGATACTCTAGGCCCATACGATGTTTACAAAGGCCCGGCAAATGTCATTCCATCACTCAGCTCAGGCGCGCAGTTCCCCGTGAACGATCCTCTGTATTTGGTTCCTGCTCTGGCTGCCGTGACTAAAAATCTCATTTTTGGAGTGACTGCCAGCTTAACGTATGAAAAGCCTTATTCACTGGCGCGTCGATTGTCTACGGTGGATCATCTCAGTGAAGGGCGTTTGGCGTGGAATATCGTTACTTCATATCTGGACAGTGCTGCCAGAAATCACGGCTTGACAGAGCAGATTCCTCACGATGAGAGATATGCTATTGCCCATGAATATCTTGAAGTGTTGTACAAACTTTGGGAAGGGAGTTTTCGAGATGGATCGGTGATTGCAGACCGCGAATCGGGGGTATATATTGAGAGTGATGGTGTCCGCCAGATTAATCATAAAGGGAAATATTTCGAGGTCCCAGGCCCTCATTTTGTGGAGCCATCGCCACAGCGAACTCCATTCCTCTTTCAAGCTGGTGTTTCTGAGGCTGGGAATTCGTTTGGTGGTAAGCATGGCGAGGCCATCTTCATCGGCGGCCAGACTCCTGAGGGTACTCGTGGAACAGTGGACAATATTCGCAGAATCGCCCTTGAAGAAGGTAGGGATCCAAAACATCTCAAAGTGCTAGTCGGAATCAATGTCATCATCGCAGCTACGGATGAGGAGGCCAACGCAAAGAGAGAGGATTATCTCCGATATGCCGATAATGAAGGTGCTCTGGCTTTGTTTGGTGGATGGACTGGGGTAGATCTATCAAGCTATTCCGACGATGAAGACTTTCGATTTAGTGATTCTCCCCGAGTGCAATCAATCGTGCAAAGGTTCTCTTCTACCGTCCCAGGAACCGAGAATCTCCCTTGGACCAAACGAAGGATCGTCGAATATATAAGCGTGGGAGGTCTCCAGGCAAAGATCGTCGGTGGTCCTACAACTGTTGCAGATGAATTGGAGAAATGGGTTGAGATATCTGGTGTGGATGGATTCAATTTGGCTCATATCACAAACCCGGGGTCATTTGAGGATATTATTGAATTCCTGCTTCCTGAACTTCGACGCAGAGGAATATTTCGTGCAGGAGTAGAAAAGGAGGGAGCAACAGCCAGAGATGTTTTTATTGGATCTGATCGACTGCCTGAGGATCATCCTGGGAGCAAGTATAAATGGAATGCCGGCGAGAAGATTCCACAATATCAGGTTGACGATGGAACAGAAAACCCACAGGCCTCTTCGAAGGACAATCTGTGAATCAAGAGTTGGATCATATCTAGTCGCTTCTGCACTGAGACTTGAGATAAATTACAGTGAAGTAGAACAATATCTTCCTTGAATGACCTTCACGCTAGCTGCGAAATGTCTGTCTTCGACCACCAAAACTCCGTCTCCTTTCGCGCCCAGTCATCTTTGACCATCTTAGCAGGAGATGCAGCTTTCCCACCGATCAATTCCTTATTGTCCTTACCAAAAACCATAGTCTCCTGATTTTCTGGACTGAAGGGTAACCAATACGGTCTCTCAGGATGTCTCCTTCGCAGCGTATTCGGATCACCCGTCGTAATGAAGCTGGTCAAGTAGGCATGAAGGGTCCCAGATAACTCATTCTGGGAGTCGGAAATACCTCGGATATTCTTGTTGTAGGTCTCGTAGTACATATTGTCGGCATGGCTTGCACCGAGAGTAGTTCGAGTCAGCGCCCAATGGTATATATACACTAATGACCCCGAGGATGAGGCGATATGGGCCGTTTGACGGACTGGGGCCATATAGGCGTAGTGGCCATATGCCGCTTCAATGCGTCTGAACTGGGCTCCTAGACCTTCCCCGGTGACCTTGTATTTGGATTCAGGATCATTCTGTGGATCGGGATATAGATCCTCAATGACATCTAGTTCTGGTTCGGAGAGGTCGGGGAGAAGCGTCTGCCAGAATGCGCGGAAATCAGATGGATCGGACATTCTTTTATCCACGTAGACATTTGCTTCATTCGTATTGAAGCCAGTCATAATTGGCACCCTGTACCATGACCCAGAATTCCAGACATCAAGTGGCTTGCATGGAATGATGTCTCCGTCGATGACTGGTTGAAAAGGCCATCGAAGGGATGGATTGTATTTATCGAAGACAGTTGTCTGGGCATTTATAATCATGGAGCTCGGCAAGCTGCGTAAGAATGGGAAGATCTCAGTTGATGATAAATGATCTGGACATCCAACTTCGTTAAGAAAGTCCTGAAATTGCTCTTCGTGAATATTTGCATTGTAAGGACGAATAGCCCGAGAGGTGGGAGATCCAGACTCCATGATCACCCGGTGGAATAGCGGATGCTTTCGCTGATTGTGGTTTAAAATATGATGGCCTATCTTTATCCAGATGAATCTTATGGTTCAAGTTAGTTAAATCTCGATTTACTCACCGAGTGTGCTCCTGCAGAAAGACCAATTAGGGTCACATTGTTCGGATCACCACCAAATTGACTGATATTCTCATGAACCCATTCAAAGAGGAGAATTTGGTCTCGCAATCCCAAGTTCAATATACCCTCCTCCTTACTTACTGTCGAAGGGAGAAAGCCAAGCGCACCTATACGATAGCCAAAGCTCACGGCGATAAACGGTGCTTCTGACCATACTACCATCGAAGCAGTATCGTGCATAGCAGCAGCTCCACGATTAAATGCACCGCCATGTAGATAAATTGCTACTGGAAGCTTTCCGTTGAAGTTGGTTGGTCGGAATATATTCGCTGTCAAACAGTTTTCGCTTTGGTTCAGATCGAGACATCCGGAAAGCAGTGCCTTCCCAGGGGCCGCATCGCCGTACTCGGAGGCATCAAACGTATCCGTTGACTCTTGTACTTTCTCTGGAAGCTTGAATCGGTTTTTCCCGACTGGAGGAATGGCGTAGGGGATCCCTAGAAATAGGTCAAGGGGCTGTGGATATTCTTCATCCACTTGGATGCCGAGTATGACGCCTTGGGGGAGGCTCACGGAAGGCCTGTCTTTTGATGACATTTTTCTTAGAAACAGATACTAAGATTTGCAGTTTCAAGGAGATTATGTTATCGTATTTTAGGCCAACGCTAGTACATTACTCGCCAGTAGTAATCGGGAATACTGATGTGATGGTTTATCAGATACTTGATGACTTCACTATTAATGCATACTATTAAACTACGAGTGTTGACCACCCAGCAATCACATCGAAAGAAGTGGATTTAAGCAACTCCGTTCCCGGTATATGGATAAAATTATTCAAGAAACGCTCTCTTCAATTGAGACTGATGGAGATATTATCCGCGGTATTTCCACTCGGAGACGAAATCCGCCGGACATGTCAAGGGCTACATTTTATACTAGTCTAATTCGTCAGTCGTACCTCGAGTATTTACTCCGTCATTCTCCTATTCAATCACAGACATGGCGGAATGATATCCGGATGGATTAGCCGGCTACTCTAAAGAAAAGCCATAATCTTGTGATGATAGTGTACTGTTGTCTCATCCTCCACCGTTTAACCCTCAGGTCTCCACTGTACGTCGTCTCCATGAATACTGGAAGCAGTAATGTTTCTCCTCGAAGTGAGGCTAGCTACGACTCTACGGAGAAATATGTCACTCCCCAGTATGTCTAGTTCTTCTCTTCCGAAGTCCATTAGAAAGCGTTTGTTATAGCTTTTACTCGTCTAACTCGTCTATAGAAAGCGACCATTCTGGCAACGCTTGTTCCATATCCATCGCTCACGAAGACCCGACTATGAAAATGCCGAGATTCACACTTGGAAGGGTCCTGATGACCCCGAAAACCCGTATGTTCTATCGTCAAATGATCTCAGATTCTTCTAAGAGAGATAAATTCAGGTTCAATTGGAGTAGAACCTACAAATGGATCCTTACAGTAACCGGATGTTTCATGTCAGTAACTGTCTTCATTCACTATCCATTGTACTCTCGATTGATAACAACCCTCTCATCAAAAGGAATGTCATTGTATCACTCCCAGCTGGCTCTTACAGCAGTGGAAAATTGTACATGGCCGAGCGATTCCACGTCCAAAATGAACCCTTTCCCAATCTTCAATTTGCAACAATGACCTTTCAATTCGGCGCTGCTTTCTTACCCCCGATCTTCGTGCCATTATCTGAATCTTGGGGTCGAAGACCGGGGTATTTCTTCGGTTACTCTATTCTCGTGATATCTCTGTTCCCATCGGCATTTGCGCAGAACTTCGCTACTTTAGTAGTGACGAGATTCTTTGGTGGAGGAGCTGCTGCTTCAACGATTAATATTGTTGGTGGAAGTATTAGTGATGTCTGGCGTGGTGGTGTTTCTCGTAGTCATCCACTGGCTCTGTATGTGTTTTCTACTGTGGTTGGAATCGCACTGGGACCTTTCATTGGGGGTGGCCTTCAAAGAATCCATATCGGTGCTCCATGGAGATGGTATGTTTCAACTTGAAGCCTTTGATGAAAATTGATTGACTCTGTTCTAGGATCTTCTATTGTCAAATTATATGGGGATTCGCATTGATGCCCGTCTTTTACTTCATCCTCTCCGAGACAAGAGGAGATGTCATCTTGTCTAAACGTGCCAGAAACCTCCGTCTTCAAACAGGTCGGCCTATATACTCCAAGTTCGAGCTAGAAGCACCTAGTGTATTGCAACGTTTGAAAATATCGACAACGCGTCCAACGCGAATGCTTCTCACAGAGCCAGTGGTTCTCTTCTTCACTTTATGGCTGAGTTTCGCCTGGGGGACGCTCTTCCTCTTCTTCGACAGTGTATATCTCACGTTCCATCACAATTATAAGTGGAATGTCTTCACAGTTGGTCTTGTGGAACTTTCGATTCTGATCGGTACATTCATTGGACTCGTCTTTGATCCTATCCAAGCGGAAATATACAAGCGTTCAGCGAAAAGAAATCCGACGGCGGACGGTCAAGGGAAACCAATTCCAGAAGCACGCTTGTATACTTCTATTCCGGGAAGTCTTCTCTTCGCTGGTGGGCTGTTCTGGTATGGATGGGGTAGCGTTGGACATGGCTCCCTACATTGGATAGTCCCCGCGCTGGGAATTGGATGCACTGGCATAGGCATCTTCTCGATTTTGATGGCAGTGAATAACTTCCTCGTCGACGCATATGAGAAATATGCGGCCTCGGCGTTATCAGCCACCTCGTTGGGTCGAAATATTATCAGCGGCGCTTTACCGTTGGCTACCCACGCACTCTTCACACATTTGGGATATGGATGGGCAGGGACATTGCTAGGCTTCATCGGACTCGGTCTTTCGCTGGTTCCTGTAGTCTTGGTATTGAAGGGACCTGCTATTCGAAGACGCAGTCCGTTCATGCGCGAGTCGATGTTTGAAGAGAACAAAACGGACTAAGCAAGAACAAAGATATGGACACAGTCCATCAAAAGTATGTAATGATAGAAATAAACGAAACAATTCATAAATCCCTTGACGCCTGCGCTTGGCTAGGGTCTATAGACATATCTATCCTTGCCATTGCTGTACACGGCAGACATTTCTCATCCAAACCGGCCTCCGCGGCTGAACCCAAAAATTATATCGGAGTATCCAAACTAAATCCTCTTATTTTCTTCATTCTCTCCTCGCTCTTTTCTTCACACTCGGCAATCCACCTCATGAGAAGCTTAGAAGCAGAAGACTTGGTCCTCCAACTTGCTGACAGGGCGGGCCTTGGTGTAGCCGAGAGACTCGGTGGCCTTCTTCATAGCGCTGACCATGGGAGGGGGACCGCACAGCAGAATCTTGACATCAGAGGCGGGGGCAGGCAGACGTTCCTGTTTTGATTCTAGAGTTAGAGCATGTCCACCTCGGCACAGACCGAATCACATGTGCATGGGATCTCACCTTGATCATATCAGGGGTAACGAAACCAACACCACCAGCCCAGTTCTCGGGTGGGTTATTCAGGACATAGTAAACGTTGAAGCCCTCGTCCTCCTTGACCAGCTTCTCCAGCTTCTCCTTCAGCAGAATATCCTCGGGGTTGACGTTGGCGAAGATCAGATCAACCTTGGTGGTGTCATTGCCGCCGTTGCGGGGACGGTTGCGAATGATGGCCTCGATGATCTGCAGCATGGGGGTAATACCAGTACCACCGGCAATCATACCAATGTGGCGGCACATGTTGGGGGTGTAGACCATGGCACCCTTGGGACCACGGACCTTCATGGTCTCGCCGACCTTCAGGGTAGTGAGATACTTAGAGATGTTACCCTGATCGTAAGCCTTGACCAGCAGGTCGAAGTAGCCGGCCTCATTGTCGGAGGAAATAGGAGTGTAGGAACGGACAACCTCTTTGGGCTGGCCGTCAATGGTGGCAGCGAGAGAGATGTGTTGACCGATGGGGAGACCAAGAATATCGGTGGGACGGGGGAGAGCAAAACGGTAGATAGCGACGTTGTGAGAGATGTGGTCGACCTCCTTCAGCACAAAGTCCTGGAACTCAGTGGGGTTCAAGATCTTGCGAGGCTCTGCGACAGTTAGTCACACCATCTACATGCAAATTCACAGTGGATCATCGCATGCCAATGCGATTGCGATTCTGTGACAGGCGGTAGCCCAGAGATATTCTACTTACTGCTACCACCAGCGAAGAAAGCCAAACCAGTGAAAGCAGCCGCAGCAGCCGCAGCATATGCGACGAACTCAGGCTTGACAGCGTACACACCGGCGACCAAAAGGGCCGAGGGAATAATAGCAGTGCCGACGTTGAGACTATAGACAGTAAATAATGTCAGCAATGGACTATAGCGACAAACAATGTCAACCTAGGGGAATATAAGATATACCTCATGGCGGCGTATAACGAATTGTCGAGGGAATAAGAAGAGGAGGTGAAGAAGAAGAAGAAGAAGAAGAAGAAAGTGAAAGTTGGAGGAAGTCAAGGGAAGACCCGCCTTTCTTTCCGCCCAACGGAAATTCACTCCTCTTTGGGATTCCCCGCGTTGGTCCTTTTTGATATTCCTCGTTCTATTCCTTCTATTCGATTCAGTTCTGTTATTTTGGTTGATATTATTCTGTTATACTCTTGCATAGTCTATCACTTGGTTATATCCATTGTTTATTGCATCTCATCATGTCACCCCCGGCATTCAATCTCACCGCGCTGGATCACCAGCTACTCGCAATGACCGACGAGGAATTTGTCGCTCACGACTGGGACGATCTCCAAAGTATCATCGGTGAGTCTCAGGCATTCTTTCTCCTCATAATCTCCTCCCCCTCATCTCCTGCAATTCCCCCTCACTAAACCCGACTAGCTCGGAATGATCTGGCCGCCCTCAAGCGGAAGCCCTCCGATCTACGCCGATATCTGGACTGGAGTGCTGCTACCAAAGCACAGTATGGCTCGATTATGAATTATATCTGTCAGAAACGGCTACGTTGGTCCTCTCCACCCGAGTCAGATGCGACGACGCCGACCTCACAGTCTCCGAGTTCCGCCCCGTCTCTAGCATCCGTCCCAGATACACCCGCGGCTATTCAGAGTGGAGCAATCGCTTTCAGGAACCCGTGCCCATTTGCCGACCCTGAAGACTACAAGATTCTCCGCAATGACTGGCCGTACGGCTTGGAGCCCGGCATTTCACATCTTGTTGTCTGGTTACGGACTCCCATTCCCGTTGAGGATGGGGAGGGTCATCTAACTGATGAATCAAGAGCCTTGATTGATGATTTTGTGCAGCGGACTTTTGTGGATCGTTTGATAAAGGATCCACAACAGCGCTTTGAAGATCCTAAATCACAAGTCTTGTGGTTTAAAAACTGGGTCGGTCTGCAATCTGTTCGCGCACTTGAACATGTGCATATTCTCACCAGAGATGTTCCAGAGGACATCCTCTTCGAGTGGTCGGGCGAGTCTGGAGAGAGGCAGGAATAGGCATACATTAGCATCATTACATGTCAAAAGCGAATTGTGGCAATTATCATGATCTGCTCCATAAATATAGATTCGGTACATGGAGATGAAGCTTGGAAAGTTACAACTACATATTATTTCAAAGGATACGGTGAATACTAAACACCAAGTATTCACACTAGGAATGATTCCTAGTGCCAGAACTACTAGTTCATAAATTTCATAGTATCCATACTTTGAAACCCGACCACTCGAAGAGGATGTCCTCTGGAACACACTCTGGTGAGAATATGCACATGTTCAAGTGCGCGAACAGATTGCAGACCGACCGAATTTTAAAATTCACCATTTCATGGATGAAATGGTGATTGAATTCTCGATGTGAAGTATTGAATTATCACTGTCCAGTGGACAGCCTAGGTAGGAATCTCCATCACCCGACGCCACCAAGAAGACAGTGCTAAGTGGTAGTAGTGTATACCAATATGGTAATAATGAATTGAATAGACGAAGATAGAAATGTAGATTGAAAAGTACTGAGCAAGCCTTTGGACGAAAGAAACAATCCGGTATCACAGTGCGCCAGCCATCAGAAGCATTCAAACAAAGAAAGGAACAGAAATGTACACAGGCGAACTCATCACGTCTTCTGCTCTTCGACAAACTTGAGTGCTTCCTCTCGAGAAACCACATCGATGGTACTGGCTTTCTGTCGGAAGCTCACACCATAGCATTTCTCGGCCACATGCAGCATCTCGGGTCGGAAAGTAGTACAGATGAATTGTCCATTGGTCGAGTCAGAGATAGACTGTAGCATCTGCGCAACAGCTGTACGGTATTGGGCATCGAGGTTAGCGTCGATTTCGTCGAAGAGGTAGAAAGGCGCGGGATCGCAAGCTTGAATGGCAAAAACCAGAGCCAAAGCGCAGAGACCTAGGGACATCATTAGATTATATGGCGAGATTTGAGATATGCGGGAGGAATGACTTACTCTTCTGTCCACCACTCAGTTGCTGGATGCGCTGTTGATCATCATGCTTGCTATTGAAGCTGACACTAATACCCACACCAACGTAGTTTTCGACACTCTGACGAGCTTCCTCATCATCCGAATCGAGCTCGTCTTCGGGCCGAGTAGATCGGTCAGTCTTGCGTTGAATTATGAGGCGACCGCGACCAGCAGGGACCAGTTTCTCAAACACATTGGCGAATTCACGGGAGACTTGTTTGAAAGTACGCTCGATGGCCTCGTCCTTCCGTTGATCGAGAACCGAGATCAAGTCATCAATGGACTTCTGCGACGCATCCAGCTCTTCACGGCGAGTAGTCAGAGTCTCGCGTTGTTTGGTAAAGTTATTGTACTGCTCAAAGGCCTTCTTGTTGACGTGCGAGTATTTCTTGAGTGCCTCGTTGGTTTTATGCAGTTTCTTCACAACGGCATTTGAATCGGTGTTCTTATACTTGGTGAAAGCCTCGTCAGGGAGAACTCCCAGATCCCGAATATTGGCAGCACATTCGGCAGCCTGCTTGGTTAAGGCAGCCTTCTTTTGCATACTCTTCTCCATTCGGCGCTGATGCTTCTCGATAGATCGGGCAAGATCCTCAAGGCCGCGCCGAGTATCAGAGTTTTGTTGCTGTAGGTCGTTAACACGACCGTTCTGTTCCTCGATAGAGGTGTCCACCTGCTCAAGGCGCTTGCGGAGCTTCTCTAATGCCTGGTTGATGCGCTTCTGCTCGCGCTGCGTTTCTTTTAGGTTACCTTGAACCTCTTCCTCGGCCATGTCGATGTCTCTGTTGAGAAGTTGATCAAGACGAGGGTTTAAGTTCTCCCGCAATTCAACCTCTAGTATAGACTTGCGGGCTTCCAGCTCACTACGCGTGGACGAAAGCTCCTGGTATTGTCGTCGAAGTTCTTGAACCGTTCCACTCAGTGTTTCTAATTGTGTCTCTTCCTCATTTGTGAGGGCTTTCTGGAAGGGCGAAGACAGCTCAGCTTCAAAAGCACCGACTTGATCTTTCAAAGCCGCAAGATTAGATTCAACATTTCGAAGAGCACGGCGCTTGGCATCAAGGCCATCGATCTTGTTCTGTAACAGCTCTCGTTTGCTACGAAGCTCCTGGCGTAGCGGACCACTGCTATTCTGTGCTTGATGCTTTTGCTGCTCAAGTTTTTGAAGCTCACCGACAGATTTGGTGATCAGCTGGTCAAGCTTCTCCAGTTCTTTTCGGATTTCGGCTCCGCGGTTTCGCTTGGTCTCGTATTCATCCCTCCATTTACCAACGGTTTTGACGGCATCGAGTCGTGAATGGCGTGAATCGTGGAAACCACCAGTCAAAGCACCACGCTTGTCTGATCGGTCACCCTCGGGAGTGATAGCATTAACGCCATGGCTGCGAGCGTACTGGGACGCAACTTGCAGGTTGGGGCAAATGATGGTCTTTCCGAACACATGCTGGAATGCACTCTCGTAGGCGGGATCATATTGAAGCTTATCGATCATCGGAATCGTGTCACTAGCGCGAGGCATATTCAGAGGCTTGGAGCGTAGGCGGTTAAGAGGCATAAATGTAACACGGCCAGCTTTCTCCTTCTGTAGGATTTCCAAGACAGTTGTTGCAGTTTCATCAGTATCAACAACATAGTGGAACAAGCTCTGTCCAGCAGTAACTTCCACGGCAGTCCGGTATCTATCGTTGACATCGAAAAGTTCGGCGAGGGTACCATACACACCCTCCAGGCTGTGCTGGCGCTTTATTCTCCGAACCGCGGCGAGTCCACGACTGGTATTTTGGTCCATCATATGAGACAGGCTACGTTCAGCGCGGTCCATTTCCGATGAAGCACTTGAGAGAACGGAGTCGAGCTTCGCTTCCTCGCGCCATAGTTCCCTGAGAATTGAATTTAGCATGCACACGGTCACTCATTTGTTAAGAATGGCTTACTTTCGCTGATCCATCAGACGGTCTCTCTCGTCCTTTGCATTTTGAACCTGTTGGTCAAAGAAATGTAATGTATCACCACGCCCATCGATCTGCTTGCGCAACTGCTCAGTCTCTGGCTCTAATTTTGCAATTTCGCCCTCTAAGTCTTGAATATCGTCCTGTGTCTGGGAAACAACGCCCTCCACCGTCGAAACAGAACGATTACTTTCACGGATTTCCATCTGCAGCCACTTATCGCGCTCGGACTTGTTCTTGAATCGTGAGTTGCGACCTTGCTTAGCATAGAGACGTTGACGGGCAGTGTCTGCCTCGGTCAGTCGTGCCTTAACCCCATCCTCTTGGTCCTTCGAGGCATTGAAGCGGGGGAGCAGCTCTTTAAGCTCAGCTTCACGCTCGCCAATAGCAGTTTGAACGGAATTGAGATCGGAGTCGTGACGAGATTTCAGGGCTTGAGCGGCAGCCTGATTATCAGAAAGGGACTTGACTTGTAGCTCAATCTGCGCCAGGGACTTTGAAGCTTCGCGGCGCTCGTCTTCTAATTGGGCTTTATCCACTTTCAAGAACTCGATCTGTTGACGACACTCAGCGATCTCGGCGTCAACCTGAGCCATTGCCTTTTCACCCTCGATGAATTGATCGCGGTTATTGTCGGCATCCTCGACACCGTTCTGACGTTGTTCCTCCAGACTATCCAGCACATTGGTGATTTCGTGTTGCTCACGGGAATAGATCGTGTATTCGAGGCATCGGCGCTCTTTATCTTTTTCCTGATAGTTGCGAAGCTCATCTTTCTCTTCCTCTAACTCGGCCAGCCGCTCATTGATAAAGTCAAGGAGTTCGTCGATTTTAGTGCGCTTGCTGTTTGTGTCGTGCATGATCCTGAGGGACTCAGCGCGACGAGCCTCGTAGACCTGGGTACCGGCAACTTCTTTCAAAAGGACTAGGCGCTCAGAATCCTTCATATTTGTCAATGCAGTCACACGGCCTTGCGGAACAATGTAGTATGGATTGGATCGAGAGAAACCTGCAGACTCCAACAGGTTCATGACGTCGTTCTTCGTAGCATTCTTCCGATCCAATGTATATTCGTCCTTTTTGATACCAATCGTACGTCTTAGGACCACCTCGGGCTTGCCAGTCGGAAATCGATCGTCGGAATTATCAAAGATGATCTCGACGTATGCCGACATCACGGCGGAACCGGATCCTTCCTATGGAATGTTAGTAATGGAAAATAGGCGTATCTTGGGATCAAATGTACATGGAGGAGAGCCTGTCGTTCCTCTCGGCCCAGATGGGTATAGGCATCACTCAGCACGAACCGAATGGCCGCGAAGAAATTACTTTTGCCAGAACCATTGCGGCCGACAATGACATTGTGTTTAGGTGAGAAGGGTTCGATGACGGTTTGATCCTTGTAGCTGTAATTTCAAACAGATTAGCTGAGTATCCAGGAAGAGCACCGAGAAGACCAAAATTGTCGCGCATACCTTTTAAAGCCTTGGATGATGATCTGCTTGACATACATCTTGGGCACACACGCGACGCGAGGATCACAGACAACCACGCATTACGCGGCCGAAGCCGAGCTGTAAAAGAAAAGTAGTTCAAGTTCTCGCGACTCGTCCAGAGCCAGAAAAGCACCGTGGACAAAAAGGGAGAATTACGTCTGAAGACAGTCGATTGAACGCGATGAACGGGGGAGACGCGCAGAGAGTCGCGCGTGTCTTTCTTGGAAGGCGGGGGGACGGTTCTGCCGGGCGGTGAGAGGCACAAGAAAAAAAAGATCGTTTTCCAACAAGGTGGACGATTCGTCTTTTTTTGGTGTTGAACGAGTTTTTGGCACAACTTCAAGTCGCTCCTGTTAGGATGAGTGCTTCGGAGACTCCTATGAAAGGCGAGGGCCTGGCTGATGGTCTCGAACCATCCCACACCTACGTCCCCAACCAAGGCTATGTCAATGCTGAATCTACAACGGCCGCCGCGGGGCAAGAGTCCACCGGAGAATATGAGGAGGGGCAAGATGATGAGGAGGAGTACTACGATGATATCTTTGAGGAGGAGTTAGATACAGAGGACTTCAACACATCGGACCCGTCTGATCTCACTAAGGCCTATAACCGTCAGCGAAAGATCAACGACCTCGCTGCCGATCCCAATGCCCCGAAATGGACATACCCCAAGACCAACACACAGAAGCCGACTGTCAATACACACGCATCCGTCGATGATCAAGTCAAGTCTTTGACTCGCCATGCAGCCAAAATTAAGCTGGATGATCAACAATCCGGCCTGTCGGGTAAGGGGAACCACGGAGGAGACCGAGCGGATCGTGCTACATCGGAACAGGTCCTGGACCCCCGCACTCGTATGTTGTTGCTGCAGATGATCAACCGTGGCATTGTGTCTGAAATTCACGGATGTCTCTCGACCGGAAAGGAGGCCAATGTTTACCATGCCATGTCTGTATCGGAGGAGGAGGATGCTGCTCCAATTCACCGCGCTGTCAAGGTTTACAAGACAAGCATTCTTGTCTTCAAAGACCGTGATAAATACGTGACTGGAGAATTCCGTTTCCGCCAAGGCTACAGTAAGAGCAATAACCGTGCAATGGTTAAGCTTTGGGCCGAAAAGGAGATGCGTAACCTGCGCAGAATCTACGCCGCCGGCATTCCCTGCCCCGAGCCGCTTTACCTGCGTCTTCACGTTCTTGCCATGGGCTTCATTGGTAGCTCCAAGGGTATCCCCGCTCCTCGCCTCAAAGATGTTGAGTTTGATCGTTCCGCAGCTGAAGAGCGCTACCGCTCCCTTTACATTGAGTTGCTGGGTTACATGCGAACCATGTACCAGACCTGCCGACTGGTTCACGCTGATCTGAGCGAGTACAATATGCTTTACCACAAGAAGCGTCTGTACATCATTGATGTCAGTCAGAGTGTTGAGCACGATCACCCGCGCAGTCTGGAGTTCCTCCGTATGGATATCAAGAACGTTAGTGATTTCTTCAGCCGGAAGGGCGTTGATACTCTCCCTGAGCGCGTGGTCTTCCAATTCATCGTTTCACCTGAGGGTCCTACCGACTTCGCGAACGATGAGATGCGCGAGGTCATTGAGAAGCTTCTGTCTGCTCGTGAGGAGGGCGACGCTAAGCAGCACGAATCTGAGGACGTCGACACTGCTGTCTTCCGTCAACAATATATCCCGCAGAACCTCGAACAGGTCTACGACGTTGAACGTGATGCCGAGAAAGTTCGCGACGGTACAGGTGGTGACCTTGTCTACGGAGATTTGCTAGCCACTGGCAAGAGCAAATCTGCTCCTGTCGAGGATGAGGTCGACTCAGAGTCCGACGGTAGTGGTGGTGTCTCTGTCTCCGGTTCCGATGATGAGAGCGACGAAGAGAAGGATCCCTTTGCGCCGAAGCAACCCCGTGGCAAGCGATTCGAGGATAAGGATGCCAAGCGCGATCACAAACACAAGGTCAAGGAGGAAAAGCGAGAGGCACGAGCCAAGAAGATGCCCAAGCATATGAAGAAAAAACTGGTCTCTTCTTCTTCGCGGAAGAAGAAATGAGCTTCTCGTTGTTGGTTTCTTTCCAACACACATGCATGGATATGGTATGGCATGAGTTCATGATTAGATGCATATATGGGATGGAGCATTTGGATATACTATGATTGATACCTCGGTATAGACTCGATAAAATTTACGCTTTCCAAGTTTTCTACACTATTCGTATTACTACTTACTAGCAGGGTAAGCTTGGGTTGTTTCAAGTTACAAGTGTATCTAAGAACGTCCAGAATCAGTTGTGTATCAATATTTCTATTATCTGAATACTAGCACTTGATTGTTTACCTATCAGAGCTCTCTTTGAACGTCATATCTACCCACCATTACCTCCTATCCTTGTCAGTGGTGCTTACATCCTTTACGGGAGTATGCATCTACCGATCGGTCTGTATGGTAGGGAGTAGGAGGTTGGATGGAGATCGGACCAATTAGCTTGCATCATTTAGGCCTTGAGCAAATCAGTTAACTAGCTTAATGTCATATTTAGCGCTACATTGATTGCCACACTTGAAAGGGGCGAATCCTGTTTGAAAGGGAAGACAGCAGCCCTCAACCCTGAACAAGATCATGCGTGCGTGCTCTGACTCGTGAGAGCGCTTGCTCAATCACATCCTTAGGTAGTGCAGGGATGATTTCACCCTCTGAGGTGTCCCCAGTCGGGGCGATTTTCGTGCTGGCGTCAGCGTGAGTATTTTGGGTTTGGTTGTTATCTTCATTCCCGCGTGCATTTTCCAATTGACCACCCGATACACGTAGAAATTCCACTTGCATTGGTGCGCGACCAATTCCCGGCCAAATATCGGACGGTAGGAAGTCGCCCTGCTCGACACGGAAGGCTTCGCGAGCAGTGACATCTTCCTCGTACAGTTGACTGAGTTTGTGTTGAGTATCCTGAAGAACTTTCTCCACGCGTTTTCGAACGTGGGATCGGCGAGCAACCTCCAAGATCAAACTATCATATGCATTCAAAAATCCCTCATATAGAGCATGCAGGTCAGAAAGTTCAGTTAGACCGGAGTTAATGCGTTCATTTTCTTCGTTCCAGACACGGGTGAAATTATGCGCCTGGGAAATATAACGGGGGAGACCGGTTGATGCAAGATTTGAGAGATGTCTATGGACCTCGAGAGAGGCGTTGGAGATCGATATGAGCGCATCCCGCTGCACCATGACTTGTTCAAAAATAGATTCCATCTCGTTAATACGATCCTGGAATTCAATCACGACATCCTCTGCGACGGGAGTGTCATTGACAATGACCTCGAGCATTTCTCGGTATGCTTTCTCGGAGATCGGAGCTTGAGGTGCGTCCAGCGCCTCCTCAATTTTGAGAACACCCTCGCCGCTGACATCAGTAGGGATGTCACCAGTGATTGAACGGGCAGCAGCACCACCGCCTTCTGTATGTTTTAGTACCTTCACGCACAGATCGAAGTGGTTAGCAAGAGACTCGAGATTCCTAGCCATTTTTCGGGCATGCTCCTCTAAGGACTGGAGCATGCCCGGCATAGACGAGACGGCCTGAAGGTCCGACTCGGACGCAGACGGCGAGGAAGAGGACACGGATGCCCGGGATGAAGCAAGTTTGGTGGCTGAGTGATAACGATAGAGCGCCTGTCGGATAGACTCAAGCTCGTCATCGAATTCGCGGTTTGATGTGTCTAGATCCCCGCGCGCAGTATTCGTGCGGTCAATAGACTCTTTCATTGCCGTATGCAGCTCCTCGACGCCTCTTTCATCTACGAAGTCATGCAAACTCCTTGCCGGTTCTTCTTCGGGTCGAAAGGAGGCATGGACGATTGTTTCCCGAAGAAGGTCTAAGGTGTCTCGCAGCCGCGCATCAGCAGCATCGAGGTTCTTGAGCGCATCCGAGAATTCACTTCGACCCCTTTTTGAGATATCCGCCACTTCGGACCGAATATTATAAAGTAAGCGTAGTTGGCTGTTTAAGCCACGGCGCAGAAAGGTAGTCCGAGAGGAGACTACCACACTATCTTCCAGGGCTGTACGAGCCTCGGTAACAATCTCATTGGCCCGCCACACATAATGATAACAGGAAAGGCCACGCTTGGCTACAATGAGATATGACACGAGAGTCTCCAGGTTGGGCAACGCGTCTTGTCCGCTGTATTCGGTACCACCCCGAGCGATAGAGGCTGAAGACGACTGTGAGGACATGTCGAGCAAGGATATAAAGTTCGTACGACGAGTCGCAATGCTGGCTTCCGGTATGTCGTGCAAGGATGAAGAATGGTGTGCGATGACGAGATGGTATCAAACCTCCGGGTTATGGTTGCCGCCGGGGCTCCGGTATGATTTATGATCCAAGAAGGGCCGAGCCTTGGGTCTAGATTCTTCCTACCATCCCTATTCAGAGAGGAATTGGTTAAGTAGGTACATTGACAGGTGTAGTAAGAGCAGCAGAAGTGCGCTCGGGCTTCCACGACGTAAGGGTAACTCTCCAAGGCTGATCATTGGACCAGTATAGCTCAGCCGTTTCCAAATGCAGGAGATGCGGGATATCCCATGCCCAGGAGATAAGACGCAAGAGATGTAGATTTTCCGAATACAGAAAAGAAGCTTACCTGTAGATCTGGTAGATCACCTCATCGGCCGAGAGAGAGAGAGAGAGAGAGAGAGAGGTAGAGAGGAAGAACGCGGGTGAGTTGAGTGGAGGAGAGATGATGTGCTGCGTGGTGGGTCTGAAGTGCCAAAAGACCTTGGGGGAAAAGCGGTCAACCTGCTACTTCGGTGCACTCGCAAGCTAGAGTACCATGCACAATTTGCGATTAACTGTGTACTTACAGTACAATAGCTAATTATTTTGTCAATACAGAGTGTAGCTTGAACGCGCTTGCTTAGCCAAGGTATTTTTTAGCCTTATTTGATTCTACAGTCTCTTTTGCGGAGTAAATGTACAAAGTACCTGATGCAGACTGTGGATTGTAGGTAGATCTATCCACCATGGCGGGTGAACTATTGCGATACATTGTAATACACGCACGGCTTAGTACAAATGCAGAAGTAACTAGTACCATTTAGGTACCATCTATTTACTCCGTATACTCCGAGTCTTCGGCTCGTCGCTAATCGTTCTGACGGAAGGCGCTGGGGAAATGGCGCCATCACGTGGGGCTCCTGCCTAATTTGGACCAGTAAAAGTATCTGACAGCATTACGTAACGGTATTGCTCTCCTTCACCGCCCGGATTTGCCCCCGTGATCCCCCCCGAAATGGTGTGATTGCAGACCGTCGCATCAGTCACAATTGAAGATTGAGCTGGATGTCGCAATCTTTGCAATTTTCAAATTCGCCCTTTATATTCCTTCATTCGCCATTTCCTCCCTTCATTCCGTTCCTCCAACGTTCTATCTCCTACCATACTGAATAAAAAACTTCCGAAATACGCATCTCCCACGGTACTCGCCATCTGAGCAATCGAGATCTCTCACATTTCCGATCCCTTGACTACCTTGGTGGACATCGCCAACCCTATTTGATGCTTGCCGACTTTCTCCTCGCTATCCCCTACAATCAGACTTCTTGCAACTGAAGACTTCTTTGTGAACGCCCACCGTTGACAATTCGCCACTCAAAGTCTTATCGCGCAGCATTTGGCCTCGGCCTGTGAGTCCCTGGGCAAGATTACTGTCGGATGATATTTTAGACCGAGGACGACCTATTACTGGCACATATCTAGCTGGACGCCGTTGTGGTGTATCTACAAACGCCGGCCATGGACTTCCCCAAGGACTTTGCGGAAAGGACTGCTGTCGACAACGCCGATGCTAACTGCACCGCCTCTCACGAAACCAAGGCCAAGGAGACGACCTCGGAAACACTCGCAGAGTTAGCGAAACAGAATGTTGCGCCTTTCTTAGCCAAATACCATCCAAGACAGTATGCGCCTCTTCGTTCAGAGGACGGGACACCTTCCATTCCCCGTGCTGTGAATGCCGGCTATTGCTATCGCCACCAGCCAGATTCGAAATGCAATCGCCAAGCTGATGAGCAATCCATGCGTCAGCTTCAGCAGGTAAGCCATATTCCGCCGTCGATCCCTTGGTACCAAACGACCTTCTAACACAACCAGGAACTGGAGACCCTTCCTCAAGATGACCAGCAAGGAATCGCTCATGTCTGGTCCCTCTTTTCCGCCGCCCCAGCCAAGCAGCGCAAGTTAATGCTACAGGGAATCTTAGCACAATGCTGTTTTCCTCAACTTTCCTTCATCTCTGCTAGCGTTCGCGAATTGATTCGAATCGACTTCTTGACCGCACTACCCCCTGAGCTTTCATTCAAAATTCTGCGTTATCTCGACACCTCCTCGCTTTGCCGCGCCGCTCAAGTCTCTCACCGCTGGCGAGCACTTGCAGATGATGACGTTGTTTGGCATCGTATGTGTGAGCAGCATATTCGTCGCAAGTGCAACAAGTGCGGTTGGGGGCTGCCCTTGTTGGACCGAAAACGCCTGCGCGAATCAAAGCGCGAGATCGAACTTCGTGCGACGAATTGGGGCAATGAATCAGCAAATCAAGCGTCGAACCCTCACAATGATGGTGCCCCTAATGGAACCTGCTCAGTTGTCACATTGCCCAATACCAACAAGCGCAAGATTGAAGATGAACACAGTTGTCATCAGATTAAAAGACACTGCATCTCTCCTGCCTACAAGCCCGTTGCCGACGACGATTACTACAAGACCCGTTACCGGCCATGGAAGGATGTATATCGTGATCGTTTCGAGGTTGGTATGAACTGGAAGCACAGGCGTTGTTCAGTCAAAGTCTTCCGTGGCCACACTGATAGCGTCATGTGTCTCCAGTTCGAGGATAACATCCTCATGACGGGCTCCTATGATGCGACAATCAAGATTTGGGACATGGAGACCGGTCAAGAGTTACGCACACTTCGAGGACATACCGCCGGAGTGCGTTGCCTTCAATTCGATGACACCAAGCTGATCACTGGTAGTCTCGATCGCAGCATTCGCGTCTGGAACTGGCGCACTGGCGAATGTATCTCCAAGTATAACGGACACAGTGAGGCTGTCATTGCCCTGCACTTTGATTCGACTCTTCTTGCCTCGGCCTCTGTCGATCGAACTGTAAAGATTTGGAACTTTAAAGATAAATCGACATTTATCCTTCCTCATCCGGAGGGTGTCAATGCAGTCAAGATAGACACACCGTCGCGTACTGTTCTTACTGCATGCGATGACGGCGCTGCTCGATTGTGGGACCTCGACACCAAGACCTGCATCCGTGTCTTCAACAATCATATCGGTGCAGTCCAGCAAGTCCTACCCCTGCCTCGTGAAATTGAACTTGAGCATCTGGGAGACTGTGAGAACGATCATGTGAGCACTGCTTCCAACAACGGAGATGCTCCCGTCAACATTCTGTCGCCTATCCTCGAGTCTAAGAGTCTCTCTGCGGTTTCATCCTTCGGATCATCCTTCGAGGAGGATCCAGATCGTCGCGACCCTCCGCGCTACATCATCACCAGTGGTGTTGACGCAACTATTCGTCTGTGGGAAGCTAGCACTGGCAGATGCCTTCGAACGTTCTTCGGACACTTGGAAGGCATTTGGGCCTTATCTGCTGACACCTTGCGTATTGCTTCTGGTGGCATGGATCGCATGGTGAAGATTTGGGATCCGCGCATTCCCACCTGTCAAGAGACCTACGAAGGCCACTCAGCTGCTGTTAATTGTATTGGTCTCAGCGACAGTCGTTTCATCACTGGAGGTGATGATTATCACGTCCGCATGTACGACTTCCGCTCCTAATCCCTCCTTCCTATTGCGCCTTCTACTCTATCTACGATATTTATTTCTCCCGTGCCCTTCCGTCACCCAGGACACCTTGCATTTCGATATGAATCTTTATCTTCGGCACACTATGATTATTATGGTTAGGATACCCTGGGCGCTTATAAAATACTTTTCTGTACAATTTTCGAAAATCGTCTCGGTGGTTTTTGCATTCGTTCCAATACTTGCATTCAAGGCGCTGAAGTACTTGTTCATGATTTCTACATATTCTTTTTGACAATCCGTGATACCATGTTATATAATCAATACTATCATTGTTATCCATCATACTGGCGCACCCTGCTTCCCACGCCTCATTTTCTCTGGAATCTTATATTCGATTAAATTCGACATTGAAAGGTCCAACTTGGAGTCGTTTGCTATGACCTGATGCTGTCCGAATCAATTCAATTTATCCTCACAGGTGCAGGAGATTCAAGTTTGACCTGAACCTTGAAGCTTCAATGCTGATACTCTAATACTGACTTCTGTTACTACCTAGTACTATGAATCCTGTCCTTCTGGATCCAAGGCTCGACTACAATTTCCTGGCATGACACATCTGTGGAGATAGGCAGCAAGCCTCGCTCTATAAGCCAATTTTTCGGCTTCAAGTTCCAGGGCAACTCAAAATAATACTTCTAGTGTCTTCATTCAGCCTCAATTCTGGCAGGATACTCTCTAGACACTACCAAGCTGTGCTATATAGCACTATTGAAGACACCATATTTCAAGTTCGACTTAGTACCAAGAAGAGCAACGCAGCTTGAGGTTCTAACAAAGCCCTCATTCCGCCGCTCCTCACTCTTCTTTTCAAGCTCAACAACCTCATCCGACTTTTCATCCGGTCTTCGACACTTGGTATATGCTTCACAATGTTCCGAATTGATGAATCCAGAACTCAACACGGAGTTTGGTTCAAATATATTCATGCCGAGCCCACCCCCTCTGAAGATCTCCCATGCCGAGTTCTGTCTCAACAGCCATGCAGCCACGAAATCGCCCGCAACATAATCAGCCTGCTTGGATGTATCTCGGAAACAGTCCGAACAAGCCGGGTAAAGAAAGTAAGCGGAGTGATCAGGAATGATGACAACTCTATTGGAATATCTGTCTGTGGCGGAGCAGCCATCTGCACCAGCATTGAGATGACATTGGGCATCTTTAATCAAACTTCATACCGGGGCGGGGTCGTTTCAGGAGTTCAGCAAAAAGAAAGACTGGAAAGTCTATATGAAGCCATGGTTATGAAACTCATCCTTCATGGTATTGATTCGGAGCCTATCTTCTTGATAAGTGCTATGTCGATCTCCTACTAAACATGACTTGCAGCGGATATTTCTATTTTCCTGTGCGATAACAGTCATTAGAATGCGTAAATGGATGAACCATTTCCCAAACGTTTCAAAACTCCACAAGTCAAGTTGCAACAACGAGAGTAGACGTTGGACAAGCCCCGATAAACAGTCAAGTGAGTACCGAGCACCATAATGCGTGGCGTGGGGGATCGACAGCTCAACCAACCTTGGATAAATTTGGTCTAGGCAGACGTGTTTGATGTTATCTGCACTTTGAACTTGGAATGTCAAGCCCAATGTTCATAGCCCGTTATGAGTGGAGTATGGAGTAGTCCTATGGTAGTCAGATTGGGATCTCATGTGGAAGTATATCGATCTCCACCCAATCAAGTCAATGTATCATACATACATCTCCACTACTTACAAATTACCAGTAGCAACTCGATTTTGAACCGGACCAGGACGTCTAGCATGAGAATACGTAGTCAGATTCTCCGATCTGATCGATCGTGACTTTCTACTAGATCCAGATTATGCCCTTTTACCCCTTTCCTTCATAATCAATCCTCGCCAAGTCTTGTGTTCCTCCATATGTAGGACTCAGCCCCCTCCGCGAGGCCAGACCCATGGCGGACCGGCCTTGGCGCGAAGTCTCCCGCTGTAAACCTTAACCGCCAGCTTGTCACCCTCCGCGTCGATCATCCTAGCCAATTCCTTGGCGACGAAATTCCCAAAATCACTATTCTACTTTCCTCGCACTACCTTCTATGGCGGCTGTGTTGAATGAGGAGGTTACCCACAACCGAAGGAAGCGCGCTGCTTGGCATATATGGTGATCTGCAACATTTCTATGCCGTCAGCCTCCCTCCCTCAGCCTCTCAGCGTCCAGCGATAAGTCAACTGCCGATTGCGGACTTTTGCCAAGCGTGCCAAGTTCAATACTTGTAGAACCAAGGCAATCTGCAATCATTGGGCCGGAATCAGCATCGACATGTCGGATTGTTTTTGCGCCATTGCAGCAGGGATTGTCAGGCTGACCGGGAGACCGACAGGAACAACCACATGGGCGTCAACGTAGATTATGGCTAGACTCTATAGCTTGATACTTATCTTTGTACATACAGACATGAATCGTATCATCATTGGCGAGTTGCGCTTTGATATTCCTCAATTTTATGTCTTTCTGCGGGTGAAACCCCCTGCGTCCCTCCGAGACGTGACAAAAAGCATTAATATGGCATCAGCAGTGATACCGAGGAAAGCCAGTGGAGAAAACCCAAGATACCAAGACTCCGACGAAAACGATCCGCTGATGAATCCCTGTCAGGCGTCATCGTTCATGGTTTGCTCTTCAATGTGCATATTTGAAGATCGGTCCTAAAAGAAGGCCAACCTCGTCTCGGCCTTGGTCCATCAATTTCCGTGAATCTGAATCTTTCAGCTGAGCGTTGCCTATCATCGTATATTGGCTGTCAAACAAAATGAATACGTCGCGGCGCTCTCTTTCCTCTGCCACTACAGAGGAAGGCAATGAAACTAAGAATGTCCCAGGAGACGGTGTTCAGAGGAGTCGGACGGCTTCTGTTGAGCGTGGATCCAATGTACTCTATTCTGAAAATGTGCCGTCTGCCACAGGCAGTTCATACCATTCATCTCGATCAAGAATAGCAGAGTATTTCCTTCTTGAACTGGACCCAAGAAGGGCTGATATCATTTTGATTGTCTGTGGATTCGTTGGCGGTTTGGTCGACGGTCTGTCATTCAACGCATGGGGAAGTTTCTCAAGTATGCAGACAGGTATGTACTTTAAAGTTCCCATTCATGGTATCCGTTTGTCATGATTTATAATGACCTTTAATAGGCAATACTGTGTTCATCGCCTTGGGTGCATCCGGACAACCCGAATACCCAGCGTATCTGTGGGCAAAGTCCCTCATTGCGTTAACCGTCTTCCTATGCAGCAACTTATTCTTCATTCATCTTGCTCGTGCCCTCAACCCGCTGCGACGCTCTACACTTATTATGTCCTTCGGGATACAGACTGCTGCTCTGATTGTTGCCGCCTCTGTCGTTCAGGCCGGTATTGTCAGCCCTAAACCCGAAAACCCTCGAGCCCCGATCGAATGGATGCAAATCCTCCCAATCACCCTCCTAGCTTTCCAAGCTGCTGGACAGATTGTTGCCTCTCGCTTACTGGCTTTTGACGAAATCCCCACCGTCGTTGTCACTACACTGCTCTGCGACCTCCTGGTTGACACAAAGCTATATACTCGTCCTTGGTCTGCTAATCCTAAGAGAAATCGAAGGATTGCAGCATTCCTGGCCCTCTTTCTTGGTGCAATGACTGCTGGTGGACTTTCGAAAACAACCTCCATGGCTAGTAGCTTGTGGCTAGCGGTTGCTCTGAAGGGCACCATCACTCTGTCCTGGTTTGTTTGGAAAGAAACATCCGAGTCGGGAACACCCAAGCAAGACAGTCCTGTTTAGCTGGGCTGTCCATTATCCCGCTTTCATTCCGTTACTTCCTTTGCATTTTTGAGCATGCGTCTTCTAGCCTTTACCTATCCAGCGCTTCATCCGATACATGCTATGATGAAACACTTGGTAGACTACTAGATTTTCATACAAGAAGTGAGGCCGCGATCTTCATTCACGGCCTACATGTTGAGTTTTATAATGACAGAATGACTTATGAAATTATGTATAGTGCTCTGAGATAGAGTATATGTACCATTTAACCCATAGTTATCCCACCACCTAAATTTTAGTGCACAGTTCCGACATTAATCTATGGATAGAGTCGGAAATAGCAGAAAGTGGAGTATTAGGTCGAATAGTGATCTATCTAAACGATTTAAAGGAGACGATGACTAAAGTTGCCGAAGTGCAGGCTTCTTTCTCTGGTGGCACTTGACTCTAGACTTGGAGGGCTTGAGCTCGAATAGTAATACATTTGAACAGCAAATCCGAGTTCATTGTCTCATCAGTTCGCAGGCAGAAGTTATTTGCCAGCGTCTGGGCATCAGCTCCCACTATTGAAACAGAGGATATCGTAGTGTTCGTTGCAGCAACGCTCGGGTTATTATGATATCGACTGCATTTTGAAACAGGATCCCGAGGTCATGCATCATCAAGCAAGGATGAATATTCCGCGGGTCATCCACGTGGCGTGGTCGAGAACCGTTTCCCTCGGGCTGTGCGTAATCTATGCATACAGTTGATCTGTATCTGATTAGTCGTCACGCTTCTTCACCGTCTTTTTGTCAACATTTATCCATTATCATGCATGTTCCAAGGCAGAAGATGTTTCGATACCTAGAATTGTTTGACGAGCAGCAAAGCGGCCCAACTTGTCCAATGTGATAATTCCAGCGCACTTGATGTGGTTCCTTTTTAGATTCGAACTACCTGATTCAAGTAGTCAAGGTCAGTTCAATGTTCGAAGAACGGTTTTATATCCATCGGATGGTAAAAGCCTGTAAACACTCTATTTCAAATGATTGAAGCTCAATCGCCCAAGCCCTGTGGGTAGGAATATATAACTTGAAATCTCACAACAAAAATCCGATCATGAAACTCAAATCAAAAGATTTTTGATTTGAGTTTCAACTATCTAACTCTTTAAGCCCAATAATCATTAAAATGTGACATTGAAGTTAAACTTTGACTGCAAAACAAACCTTGGAAGGCTCGAATGCGATTTAATTTGAGCCAGATTTTTGTACGGCCCCACGTACTAGAAACTAAGCACGATCGATTCATTTTTTTTCAGTCTTGCACTAAGATTGCACTAAGATTATAATATAGTTTATTCATCTGGTACCAGAGGAGATTCATGAAAGTCTGAACAATGCCTTGGGTAGGTACCCATTTATTGAACTCAGTGTATTCTTATTTTACGATTAGAAACCTTTGGATACATTTTTTTAAACAGTGAAATAGAATGTTTGGAATACCCATTTTTGGCATGGAAAGGGCAGGATCTGTATCATTTTGCTATGCGATGTATATAAGCCATCGCCGGATGGCCCTTTTTATACAGACGCCTACTTTCGAGCGGGAAGTATGTTTCGTCGAGAGAGTGATCACTACATCTTCCATGGCCGTGCCTGCGTCATCATATCAAATTGTATTACATCTACACTCCCTTATTGATGAATTATAGTCATCGAAGCTGCGAACGAGCGACATGAAAGATGGTTCCAAAGTTCTGTAGCAGTTTTGGGGTATGGACAATCTAAATCAAGCACTTGATGATCGCTGTTCAAATTCAAATTCTTGTCAAGTCGAAGATGGAGACGTTATCCCTCAAAAGTCTATTAACAACCCTTGAATGTACTTCTCATAATACATCATATGATGCTTCCACTATCATGTCATCGAATTAGAAATGTTGGAAGTAATGGGGACACGAATAGGAGACGTGTTCAAGCTTGAGATTGTGAAGCAATCCTTCCCCCACTGGCCTGGCAAATTAACCGAACTTCATGATTCGCTCATTAATTTGAGATTAGATGAGTAATAAATGCTAAGTTTGTTATACATTTATCCAAAATACCATAAAGTTCTGTACCGGACATTCTAATTTCTTTTTTTGGTGTCGGCCAGCAAAAGGTTTGGGTCCGTCCATTAAAAGTCGCTCGCCGAGCCCTAAAAAGAGCGGCGGAATCCCAATTTGGAGCATACACTTGTACTATTTGAGTAATGAATTTGATGTGTAGGTTCGACGATCGAATGTCTCTATAAAGTAACTCTTTCTCCAAATTTCTTATTTATTCTGTCGCTCTTGACTGCTTTCGTCCTCATCCCACTTCAAAGTCTGATATATTGTTCTTGAATAGCTCTAGCCATGTCTTTCGAATTTAACTACTCAAACCCCCATCCGGCAAGAATGGGCGAAATCTACGAAGAACAGCTCTATCACATCATGTCAGGTATATTCGCATCAAGAAATCAGACTCGACGATTGAGTACGGACCTAACAAGCAGCAGAAATACAGTACGGCGATAACGATGGATGCCCTCTCGTTGATATCAGCAACCTCCCACCGTTGGATCTCTCGCGGGAACGCATTCGTCTCCCGGAAGTCTGTAAGTGTTATCACTGTGTCCGATCCGGTACTTAAGTATACTAAGTATCTTGCAGTGGCAAGCTGGAGGAGGAGAATTATGCAACCAATTAAACGAATAACCGACAAGGAGAACAAGGTCGACGATTCGGGTGCGGAGTCCGGGCAAAGCTCTCAGCGGAATTCGCTGAAGAAGTCTTCCTCTTCTTTGTCTTTTGGGAACACATTCAAGAGGGTTGCCAAACCGTTGCGTCGTCAGGATAAGACCGATTCGGCTGAGTAGACGTGCTACTCTTGTCTCAGAGGGATGGGGGAGATTTAGCCTTGCTATATTGATTTCTATACCAGAAAAATACCAGTGAGCTTGATATCGCTCTCTATCTCGATGTCTGAGTGTCCAACCTCTATTGTACCACCAATATGAGTAGAGGGAGCATGGTGAAGTTGCAAAGAGATTCGGATCTTGCTTTGAAGTGGTGAGCTTGACTGTATTTAGCTTTGAGGAGTTGCAAAATGACTGCATTCGATTGATAATACAAGTCTATCTTAAAATCCTCGCAGACTTTATATCATGTATTCTCATTGTAATCCTTAGTTTGTCACCAGCACCAAATAGTAATTGGTGTTGGTCTTGCATCAGTTGGTTAGAAATATTCTTCATGTAGTGACGCCATACCCCTGGCATCAGTTTCAGCCCTACCAGGAGAATGGCTTTATCTTTAAGCTCAACAGGTCGGTATTTAGAACAACCAAAACAAGGAAAATTTAGGATCCATGAATGCTATTCACGAACATAGTATCTGCTCACAAGATCTAACAATCCTCCAAGTATTTCGTCTCTTACCCTACTATCACCCACTTGCAACATTCTACCTTCATCTCCCCTTCACTCCCCTTCATCTGGATTTGACATCTTAGTATGCCTATTTCTACTCCATCTAACTACAATATGACTCCTGAGCACTGTGCTGATTACCAGAAGTAAACCAAGAGAACCTTGAACTATGACATCGGAACAAATATATGACAAGGCTTATAGCCTCGGACGACTCGAAGCAGCCAAAAGAGTATTCCTGCGACAAAAGAAAGGCGGGGCTTGTGGATCGCAGAATGCAGGATATCTCATGAAAGGCCCCTATTTACTGAGAAAGCACGAGAATAAAGAGCACTCCAAAGTCAGATCCACATGGATTGATAGCGACAGCGACGAGAATTATCATCCGAGTCATGATCGTCCCAACCGAAAGCGCAAGAGAAGTGGAATATGTGGCAGAGCCTCGAGAAAGCGAACAAAGAACAGCCATTTGGAGGCTGGCCTTGCCAAAGGGGCTGGTTCTACCTCCAATGTCTCTTTTGCTGAACAAGATCTACTTCCTCTTCAGCACAGCATGGGGAGTGTAGGAGGGAATGATTCTGATCCAACAGAGCCTGTCAACCCAACTGCGCCTAAGAAAGAAGAACGAGTAGACAGTGTGGTTCACTCTGAAAATGATATGGAGTGGTCTCAAGGTGGTGAATAGCTTGAATTCTGAATTTGTGATATCTCTTTTCCTGAAGTGATATCGTCAGTTACGCCTCACCTTTGGGGTGGCTCCCATCAGCACTCATCATTCTTTATTCAATTTTTGAGCACACAGTGAATGAGCGGAAAATTCGAAAACCAAGCAGAATATGAATATATGTTATCAAGGAATACGACAGGGTGGACATTGAATTTTATATGATTAGCTTACCAGACTGCACTCTACTATAGGGGCTATTTTATACATACTCCCGGTATTAGCACTGCTAGCATCTGCATATTCCACACTACTGCTTTTTTCAACTCTTCTCTTGAATCTTCTGATACACTCCGTATCTCATAATAATCCTACTGCCTATTCTTTTGCATACTTCAACTGTATAACTTGAATGATAAAATGTTGTCAATCTAGGGCTAATCTTCGCCCAAAAAAGAAATAAAAATTCCCTTTTTGGGATTGCCTTTTCTGCCCCAAAAAAAAAAATTCCCCTTCAACGCCGCCTCGTTTTCTTCTTCTTCTCTTCTGCTTCTTCTTTTTCTCCACACTTTTTTCTTTTTTGTTCAAACAAACCTTCAACTGGCTGTGGGGAACCATTTCAATTCCTTCCATTCCTTTTTCTTGGTTGCCCCGAGCTGTCGCCAATTGTGCGCAGCTCCTCGCCACGACGTCTCCGACAAAGCGTCGCAAGGTCTCCCCGAGCAGCCCAGGAGAGGCACGACGTCACCCTCAGTCTAATTCTCCGGCTCCCTCGTTACCTTCAAATTCATTATCTTCTCGGCGCGCTCCTTCATCTGTGAGCGCGTCTTCCTCACCTTCGACCTCTCCGGAACCGCCTCGTTACGTGCCCGCTCACTTACAGTCGCACGTCCCAGGGACCCGATCCCACCACAACGGCGCCCGCTCACCAACCCCCGCGACCGCCACTGCTGGCCTCACCTTGGCCAGTGAACATTCCGACATGCCGACTTCCAACGGAGACGCCCGATCCCCTTCGCCTGGTGTAAAGCGCCCGGCCTCAGAGGTTGTTGATTCTGAGCCCGAGGGGGGAACCAGCGCTGAGACCATCAATGGTGGTGATGGGGAAGGGCGTCCTTCAATCGATGAACAGATCGCCCAGGTTCAAGCGACCATGGCTCCGCCACTCAAGGATCGACAAAAGGGTTATGTGGTATCAATGAACTGGCTGAAGACCGTTTTGGCGCGGAGTTCCTCTAATTCCGAGCAAGTCGATGGTGCATCCAAAGAGACCGAACTCGGCCCTGTTGATAACTCCGATCTGGTACTCGACGTTGGTCCTACAGAACACAACTTTAAGGATGAAAAGGGAGATACATTCATTCCACTACGGCCAGGTCTGAAACAAGGTGAAGACTTCGAGGTGCTTCCCCAGGAAGGGTGGGATAAGATCAAAGCCTGGTATGGCCTCGCTGACCAGTCTCCGGTCATCGTGCGCTATGCGCACAACACCAACCTCCGTGGAGAAGACGAGAACATCGAATATGAACTGAACCCTCAAATTTATACCGTCTACAAGCTCACCAACCCCTCTGTCGGCTTCAACCCGAAGATGCTCAAAGAAAAGACTCGACACCCCGCCAAGATCTTGGCACATGCAAACAAGAACTTCCAGAAATGGTTGAAAGAGGCAAAGAAGGATACCGGCATTGATAAATCGACCAAAGTACGCGTCTGGAAGATTGCTGGTAGCATCCCCAGTGCCTCCGCCTCCGCCGTGACGACCCCCGCCGTCTCCCGCACAGTCTCGCCCGCCCCGCCCTCGGGATTTCTCGCCACAAGCAAGCACTTGGTAGTTGACCCCAATGCATTTCTTTCATTGACTGAAGGCACAGAGCGTGAGCTCCTGGATGAGCAGATTAAGGATCAGACTGATAATCCCAAATATAATGGGACCATGAACTTACGCATGGCTGGCCTTGTTGGTACGGATGTGATTATCCTGGAGGAACAAGCCGGCAAAAATGGAAAATGGGCATCTGAAGTTGTGGCGAAGAAACTCCAGGCCAATGGATTGAGTGTGGAAAAGCCCAAAAAGGAACTGAGCAGCCTCGCTGCTAAAGCGACAACATCTTCAAACAGTGGCAGGTCGACTCCCGCCCTGGATCCCAAACCCGAACGTGGTCGTCCTCGTGGGCCTCCCATGGGCAAAACAGGTCTGGATAACCTTGGAAACACTTGCTACATGAATGCAGCTACGCAGTGTCTCCGAAATGTTGAAGAACTGACTTGCTATTTCCTGAGTATGATCCCACTTGTTGTTTTCTAAACACCCATCGATCCAGCACTAATGAATGTTTCAAGGTGGCAAGCATAAGTCTGAATTGAACTTTGATAACCCCTTGGGTTTCCGTGGACAACTCGCCAGTGCATACGGAGCCTTGCTGGGCCAAATTCATCGACAGCCACCTCCCCCATTCGTTGATCCCAGGAAGTTCCGCAATGTGATAAAACGCACTCACCCCTTCATGGACAGCTATGAACAGCAAGACAGTCAGGAATATCTGATGGCTCTGATGGACGGCGTGGCGGAAGATCTGAACCGCATTGTGAAGAAGCCTGCTGTTGAAAAGCCCGATTCCACCGATGAAATGGTGACCAACCGCGAAGCACTGGAGAAGTTTGCTGCCAAATCATGGGAGTTATACAAAGTTCGCAATGACTCTGTCATGACGGATTTATTTGCTGGCATGTATAAGTCAACCCTACACTGCCCTAACTGCGAGAAGGTCAGCATTAGCTTCGACCCATTCATTAATCTTACTTTGCCGATCCCCAACAGACAGGTCATCTTCCGCGAGGTCATTCTTCAAAAGATTGGGCAGTCTCCGGTGAAACTGATAGTTGAAATCGATGCAACCCACTCCCTGCTTGCTTTCAAAAAGGAGGTCGCTAGGCGATCTGGAGTGAACCAAAACCGCCTCATCGGTGGCGAGGTTTATCATGGAACATTTTACCAATACCTGAATGAGAGCAGCCGTTCGTTCCGCGACGCAAATCTCAAATCAGAGGATGAGGTGCTGTTCATGGAGGTGGATGGGCCCGTGCAAGATAGCATTGTGGTTCCAATCTTCAATCGTTATCATTCAGGCACCAACAATAACAATGGCAAGCCCAGATACTCACCATTTGCGTTGCCCTTCATGATCGCTCTCTCCGAGGAAGAGGCTCGTGACATTGAAGCCATCTATAGAAAGGTCTTGAAGCAGGTCGCCGGAATGACCACTCGAGATATCTTGAATGAGAAGGAACCCGAGTCAGAGCACGGCCAATCGGGTAATCAGGCTGACGAAGAGAACCAGACTGCGCCGCACCCATTGGCTGGTAAGATATCGCAGAATCTCTTACGCCTTTTCGAACTGAAGATTTTGTCTCCACCGCCGCACGAGAAAGGGCTACCCCTGGGCCGTAGTCTGGATAACAGCCGTGACTATGCGCCACTTGTCTCCCGTATTCCGGCCCAGAAGACTGAGAAAGACTCCGAAAATACCTCAGATGGCTCAACGGACGACAATAGCGATGCAAGTAGCGAAGTTGAGGCACCGCAGAGCCCTGTCAGCGAAGTTGAAGAGGATGTCAATCTCATCAATGCATCGGAGGCTTTGATTATTGACTGGGATGATGATGCGAAGGACGCCCTCTTCGGCGGAGAGAACAAGGATGGTGATGATATTCGAGGCAAGGCTACCTACCTGAAGCCCGAACTGCTCAGTGACCCTGAGATCATGAAACGCAAATCTGAATGGGATAGCCGAAGGACCAAGGGTGTTACACTCGACGAATGTCTTGATGAGTTTGGCAAAGAAGAAATTTTGGAGGAGCAAGAGTCCTGGTTCTGCCCTCGTTGTAAGACGCATACTCGGGCCAAAAAGAAGTTTGACCTTTGGTCAACCCCGGACGTGTTGGTTGTTCATCTAAAGCGTTTCTGTATTATCAACCGTTGGAGACGCATGAAGCTGGACACTCTTGTCGACTTCCCCCTTGAGGAGCTGGATTTGTCCAAGTATATTACTGGTCCTGATGATGGAAAGCCACTCAAGTACGATCTCATTGGTGTCGACAACCACTCTGGCAGTATGAATGGTGGTCACTATACTGCGTACTGCAAGAATTTCGAGGATGGCCGCTGGTACGATTTTAATGGTAAGAAACAAACCCCTTGTTCTTGTTGACTAACTTTCATCCGAAATGCTAACTAACATCCGCAGATTCGTCCGTTTATGACATTGATAACACGAAGTCACGGGTCGTGTCCTCTCGCGCATATCTCCTTTTTTACCGTCGTCGATCCCCCGAGCCTCTCGGTGGACCCGTCATCTCAGAAATCGTGAAGAACTACAAGAACCCACCAGAGAGCGACGATGGATCCGACCACAAGCCAGAAGATGGCCAGCGTCTTGGATCCACATCGCAGAATGGTCTCTCGAGGGACCCCAATATGTCAAGCTCAGACGAAAGCGAACCTGAAGAACCCAGCCAAATGAGCCTTCTCAGCCAAGGTCCCTCCTGGTCTTTTGGCGCCATGTCTGTTCCTAACAGACCTTCTGATGACGAACATAATGACAAGGCCACTGGAGGTGGTGACGATCTCTTTGAAGATGATGACAGCAATGTCGCCGTTGGTGATGGTAGCTCGGAGAACGGAGATCGCATGGAGGGCCTTCGCTCTGGGGCCATTTCCGATCAAGATGTCTCTTTTGAAGATGTGCCTCCCTTACAGAATGATGCATCTGATGACGAACTTCCGGTCATGGAGCTTCGAGTTGACGAGAATGACAAGATGACCGACGTTTGGTAAACTTAATTCCACGCCCAGCTCTGCTTGTCTTTCTTCCCCCCTCCCCTTTCCCCTGCACATTGAAAAGCTTCTGTTTCTTTTTTTTTTTTTTTTTTATTTTTTTTTTTTTGCGAATACGGCGTTTTTAAAACGGTTTTTCAAAAAAGGGGATAGTGA
>Ga0102593_1000775_pt1 | contig 42913 bp, 42 predicted proteins | sample AraplaCol_mMS_r2_2_FD_76862 | JGI IMG/M metagenome (GOLD analysis project Ga0102593, IMG submission 76862) | Arabidopsis root microbial communities from North Carolina, USA - plate scrape MF_Col_mMS_r2 (SPADES assembly) (version 2) | ecosystem: Host-associated > Plants > Roots > Endosphere...
GCCGTTGTCGGAGAACGCCCAGTCGAGGACGTAGCGGACGTCGTTGATCTGCGACCCGTACTTGAGCAGCCATTCCTGGCTTGAGAGGGTTTCCACCTCCTCCACCGAATGCCCAAGGGTCTCGCACAGATATCTCGCCAGGCGCTCGACGACGAGGCTAGCCTCCCCTGCTTCGTGCAACTTGCTTGAAGCGAAGGCTCGCGTCGTATCGAGCAATCGGTATCGTGCCGCCTTGCCGCGCGTATCAGCAGTTAAGAGAGACTTCGCCACAAGTTGCGCAAGTTGCCCCGGCACATCGCGCTCGTTTGCTTGTGCATCGAAAGCAACAGCTTCCGCTGCCTCGCGCCCGAATTCACCAGCGAACACGGAAAGGCCCCGCAGTACTGCCTGCTCCTCGCGCGAAAGTGCACCGTAGCTCCAGTCGATCATGGCAGCCAGCGTCTGGTGACGTGGAAGCGCGGTGCGCCTGCCACCCGTAAGAAGTCGTAGACGGTCGTTCAAAAGCTCCGCTATTCCTCGAGTGCCAAACGCCTCCACCCGACCGGCAGCCAGCTCGATTGCCAAGGCGATTCCGTCGAGCTGGCGGCATATGTGGGTGACGATCGGAGCTTCGTCGTCATCGAACGTGAACTCACCTCCGGACGAAGTTGCGCGGTCCACAAAAAGCCGGATGGCGGGAAACCTCAACGCATCGACCGCTGTTAGGCCCGAGCCAAGCGGGGGCATATCGAGGGCGGGAAGCCTGTAGACGCTCTCCCCCTCTACCCGCAATGCCTCTCGGCTGGTAGCCAGAATGCCGACACCCGGAGCCTCCCGGAGCAGAATCTCCGCCAGTGCTGCAGCGGCGTCGAGAACGAGCTCGCAACTGTCGAACACCAGAAGCATCCGCTTGTCGCGCAGGTGCGCGGTCAGCAGGGACACGGTGTCGCCCGTGATCTCCGGGAGCCGAAGTTCTGACGCCAGGACGGACGGAAGCGACGAAGAATCCCTGAGCGGGGCCAGATCCAGAAAGCACACGCCATGCTCATACGACGAAGATAGCTCTTCGGCCACACGGATGCCGACCGTTGTCTTTCCGATGCCGCCGGGACCGACAATGGACACGAGACGAGACCTTTGAGCCCGTCCTTCAAGGATTTCGATCGCCTCCTCTCGTCCGATCGGTCGCGTCAGTTGCCTCGGAAGATTATTCGACGCTGCATCCGCGGCAGCCCCGTTCGTGAGTTCCGAGCGGGAAAGTGGCGCGATGAACCGATAGCCCCGCGAAGGAACGGCGGCGATATAGCTTGTAGCGGCTTGATCCTCGCCAAGCGCCTTGCGAAGCACCGCGATCTGCGCCCTGAGGTTTGATTCCTCGACGATCGAATTGGGCCAGGCGCGCGCAATCAGTTCGTCTTTCGTCACGAGCTCGCCAGGCCGCTCGGTCAGCGCGATGAGGATGTCCAGTGCTCGAGACCCGATTGCGATCGTCTCCTGGCCTCTGACAAGGAGGTGTCGGGCCGGATAAAGCCGGAATTCGCCGAAGAATGTCACCACATCCGACGCGGCGGATGCGCTAGGCAATGCGTGTCGTTCCATCCTGACGTAACCTGCCAACGGGAATGCGGCGTATCATAGCCGATCCTGCCGGGTCGGAGAATGACGCTCAATATACGATCCCGACTCGATAATGTATGGGATCAATATGTGCCGTGCCGTCGTCGCAAGGCACCGTTAGAGAACACTCTGCGTCAAGCTAATGCAATGTCCAAACCCGTCAAAATCGCGCTCATTTGCCACAAACTTTCGGCCTTCTCTGCGTCGATCGCATAAGGGCGCACTCCATAGGGCCTTTCGGTCTCGACAGAAGCAACATCGCAGTTCTCGCAGTAGACGCCACCTAGCGAATTCAGTGTCGGGGAAGTTGCGCACCAGACCGTTGTAGCCGCCCCCTGCCCGGGTGTTTTCTTGTCCGCGGCCGGGTCTATCACGGGAGTCCCGTCTGGCTCGAGCGCCCCGACAGCGTCGAACTCGGATTGAGATAGATGCCGGATTCCTGGTGTGACGATCATCCCGGGATGGACAGAAAATGCACGGACTCCATTTGCTCGGCCGCGCCTGTCAAGCGCCACCGCGAAAAGAGCGTTGGCAGTCTTCGATTGAGCGTAGGCGATCCACTTGTCATAGGGACGTCGAACGAAATCAAAATCCTCGAAATCGAAGTCGGATATCTGATGTGCCCGGGATGACAGGACGACCACTCGCGATGTCCGGGCTGCCAGCAATGCTGGCCACAGCAGCCCAGTGAGCTGATAGTGTCCCAGGAAGTTGATCGAGAAATGGCCCTCATGGCCACGCATATCACGGAAAAGCGGCTGAGCCATTATGCCAGCGTTGAGAACGAGAATGTCGATCCGACCATGACGGTCGAGGAAAGTGTTCGCGAAAGCTTTAACTGATGTCTCGTCCGCAAGATCAATGGGCCACACATCGACCTTGTCGATCCCTCTCAGAGCCGCGCGGGCAGCGACAGGGTCGAGAGCGGCGACATGTACGCTTGCCCCGGATAATGCGAGCGCGCGGACCGTCTCAAGCCCAAGACCCGACGAACCGCCAGTCACTACCGCAACACGCCCCGTCAGGTCCGCGTCGCGCGCTACCGCCATAGCCGACATGGCAGGACCGAACCCGGTCAGCAGTGGTTTCTGAACTACGCTCAATATGCCTCCAAGAGTAGGAACGCCGGCCCATATCCTTACTCAAGGTTCATACATTCTTTCCTGTCTGCTGTCGCTGCAGCTCCCGCCTGCGAAGATCGGTGGGTGATGCTCCGGGAGACAGTCTTCGTATCGCTCTCGACCAGTGAGGCGAATGCGGCCTGATTGAGAACGAGCACGAGCTGCTGTTCCTGATGTGCATTCCGGGCAATAAAAAAGGCCGGGGCGAAATCGCACCGACCTTCCTGATCATCGTTCTATCACCAGTGCCAGTACATCCGTGGTCAAAAGCTATGAACGATGCGGCATCGCGAGCGGCGAAATCATCTGAGCGCTCGTCAGCGATGCCGATGAAGAGGTTTTATCTGACGAATGCGTTCGCAACATGGTCGGTGCGGCTATGCGCCAGGCCAGTCGTTCGCAGGCTCTTCGATCGCCCTGGATCTTCGGCCGGATCAGGATCCTGCTCATAGGCCAACTTCATGTTCCCAAGCTCACGCAGCATGATCTCGATGACCTCGGGAGCCTTTCCGCCGCTGACTACGAAGCGGTCAACGAACTGCTCGAGCTGCAGCCTGATTTCGCCGGAGCGTTCCTCTCCCATGGCCGCCTCAGTGCTTCGAGTGATAGTCGCCGCGGTCGCCTTCGCCCGGCTTCGCGTGATACTTCGCCTTGTGGCGCTTGTCTGCCGACAACGAGCGGCCGACGTCGACACTTTCTTTGAACTGGCCTTTTTCATCTCGGCGTACGTAACGCTTGTCTGTTCCCGTATCGATGAGCTCTCGCTTGGACATGCATGCCTCCTTCGGTTGGTACTGGACGGAAGAACGCATGAGATTCCAAAAAGATGCCTGCCTGCGGAAAACGTCACGCGGAGCGAGGTGGTCCGCGCTGACCGCGTGTCCGGAATCGATTTCCGAAGAAGATTCTCTAAGTCATTGAAAAATGATTCGTTTCGGGTCGGAACGAATCACCCGCGCAGGCCTTGAGTCGCCATCTAGTGATTCGGAGTAGGCGTCATGGCGAGTGGGCATCGAGCGCAGTGGAAAGGCTTTCTGAAGTTCGGCGAGGTGAGCTGCGGCGTCGCGCTCTACACGGCCGCGAGCACATCGGAACGCCTCACGTTCAATACGATCAACAAGACGACTGGCAACCGCGTCAACCGCATCTTCATCGACGGCGAAACCGAGGATCCCGTCCCGAAGGAGATGCAGACCAAGGGTTTCGAGATCGAAAATGGCCAGTACATCATCATCGATCCGGAGGAAATCGCCGCTGCAGTTCCGGAAAGCAACAAGACGCTGGAGATAGAGGCCTTCATTCCCTGCTCCGAAGTCGACGATGTCTATTTCGACAAGCCCTACTACCTGACCCCCGACAAGATGGGCGGCGATGCGTTCATCGCCCTTCGCGACGGCATGAAGAAGTCCAAGGTCGCGGCCATCGCTCGAACGGTGCTCTTCCGCCGGATGCGGACTGTTCTCATCCGTCCGCATGGGAAGGGACTGATCGCGACGACTCTGAACTTCGACTACGAGGTGCGATCCTCGAAGAAGGCCTTCGAGGAGATGCCAAAGCTGAAGATCGAGGGCGAGATGCTCGATCTCGCCAAGCACATCATAAGCACGAAGAAGGGCGAGTTCGATCCGGCAACCTTCGATGACCGATACGAAGCCGCTCTTGCCGAGTTGGTGAAGGCAAAGATCGAGGGCAAGTCACTGCCAAAGCCGAAGAAGGTCGAGGTCTCGAAGCCGAACGATCTGCTTGCTGCGCTGAGGGAGAGCGCCGGACTGCTCAAGGCAGGAGCCGCGGAGGATTCCAAACCCAAACGCACCGCCGCCAATGCCAACCAGGGCAGTGGTCGGCAGCGCGCCGCGCGCGGAGTGGCCTCGAAGGCCGCCTCCTCTGGAGCCGCTCCGCGTCGCAAGGCTGGTTGAGGAGGAAAGTCCATGGCACCGCGCTACTACTGGAAAGGCTACCTGAAGCTGTCCCTGGTCACATGCCCCGTGGCCATGACCCCAGCGACATCGGAATCGGAGAAGGTCCGCTTCCATACGCTGAACAAGGAGACCGGGAATCGCGTCGTCTCCCAGTACATCGACAGCGTCACCGGAAAGCCCGTGAAGGACGAGAACGAGGCCAAAGGCTATGCCCGCGGCGAGAACGACTATGTGATCCTCACAGACGATGATCTCGACCGGGTGGCGCTCGACACGGTGAAGACCATCGACATCGAAAAGTTCGTGCCGGCCGACAGCATCGAGTGGGTATACCTGGAGAAACCGCACTATCTGATGCCGGACGACCCGGTCGGCAATGAAGCCTTCGCCGTCATCAGAGATGCGATGAAGGCGGACGGCGTCGTCGGAGTCTCCAAGCTGGTCATGGGTCGCCGGGAACGCGCAGTAGTCCTGGAGCCTCGTGACGATGGAATTGTGTTGTGGTCGCTTCGCTTCGGCGACGAGGTGCGGCCGGAGGCGAGCTACTTCGAGGACATCGAGGACGAAGCCGATCCCGACCTCGTGCCCCTGGTGCAGAAGCTCATCAAGCAGAAGTCGTCTCACTGGTCGCCGAACATGGTCAGCGACCCGATTCAGACAAGCCTTCTGAAGCTGATCGACGAGAAGAAGAAGGAGCTGAAGCCCAGGAAGACGGCGAAGGGTGGCAAGACCGAGGCAGCACCGAAGTCGAACGTGGTCAACATCATGGATGCCTTGCGAAAGAGCGTTGAAGCGGATCTCAAGGGACGAAAGGCGGGGTAAGTCACATGCACCTGCTGGAAACCAAGGTTGCTCACGAGACCACAGGCTGGCGAATAGACTTTTTCGGCGATGATGGCGAAGCGGTGTCGATTAAAGTCGCAGACGGCCACGCCGCAAGCGAGGAAGATGCCATCGAGCGCGCAAAGGAGGTGATGGTTCAGTTGACGGCATATGGCGCCCGTGGAGGCGGCCGCAGCATCAACCCCGATGATGCCGCCAGCAATGGGAACTTCGATGCCAACGAGCCGCTGTTCGACCACCACTAATCGCGGGCCAAGAAATTTCTGTATGGACTGGACTGGTCTGCTTCATCTCGTAACTATCTCAAGGGCGATGGTCACGCTGTCAGCTCTCCAATCGCGCGTGATCGATCCCTGTAGCTGCTTCTCGACGAGAGCATCCAGGATCACCGTTCCGAAACCACCTTCCCCAACCGTGCCCACCCGGCCGCCGCGTTCCGGGTCGCCAAGCGATCGCCAGCGAACCCTCGTCGGGCCGCGATAGGGATCCATGTGAACGGCAGCAGCCGGGCCCATCCAGGTATTCGTTCGTGCTGGTGTCATCAAGAGCCGTGTCGGCGAAGATGGCCAAACGTATCTCGACCGCGCCTCGTTCGAGGTCTTCAGCGCGACCTATGTCAACGCCAAGGTCTACCAGGATCGCCGCGGATGCACCGACCGTGAACTCGGGGACAGGCTGGAGGAACTCGGGATTCGACGAATCCATGGAAAGCTCCGCGCCCGCAACTGGATCCATCTAGTCGAGCGGAGCTCCCTGGAGAACGTTATTGGGAAACTAGATGATCGTGGAAATGATCCGCCGCTATGGGAAGCTTTCCGCAATACGAGGGCAAGCGTATGCGCCTCCTTCGTAGTCCCGCCATCGTCGGGCGGGAAGGTCGTGAAGGCATACACGGCCACACGGTCGACCTATGTAGAGGTCCATGTCGCCGGCGAAGAGCTTCTAATCCGGAAGACTTTCAGCAGCCACCCTGCCCCGCGAGAATGGAAAGTGTTCATCGCCAATCAGCGGCAGATCAGGCAGGAATGGAATGCGTTCACCTGGTCGAAGCTGAATGCACGTGGTGCAGTGACCGCAGAATTCAGGATCCGGTCGGCTGAGGACATTGCCGTGGCGGCGGAGGCTTTACGGTGCCTGTATCTTCACTTCCGGAATCCAAGGAAACTGCCGCAGGGATGATCAAAGACCCGGCTGTCAGTCAGCGTATTCGTGCCGAGGCGTAGCTAGCGATGTGGAACATTTAGAGAACGAAAGGTACGTCAAGCCCGCGTTCACGGTATCTTTCTTTGTACGTTGAGGAAGCCAACTCCCTGGCTCATGTCGGAGAGCCTGACCTGGCGCATAGTTCTGGAAACAAGCGCGAGACCAAGCCAACAACCAGCTTGGCCGACTTCGAACCACGTTTGGCACGAACGGTATCACAGCATCATTTGAAGAAGCCGACGCTAGGAGCGAATGTCTCCTCCACTAAAGCGCCCTTCAAAGGAGATGGACATGACTGACATAGATACGAAGATTGCAGGAGTTCAAATCCCCGATAGCTCAATGGCCAAGGCCGCGACGGAGCTTGTCCGGGATACGGAAACCGATCTGTTGTACCACCATTCGAGGCGTGTGTTCCTGTTCGGTGCCCTGACCGGCGACCGCAGGGGTCTGAACTACGACGCGGAACTTCTTTATATCGGTGCGATGTTCCACGACATGGGCCTCATGGACTCCCATGCGAGCGACACCGAACGGTTCGAGGTCGACGGAGCCAACGCGGCGCGGGACTTCCTGAGCGGCTTCGACGTCTCCGAACGAGACGTGGACGACGTTTGGGATTCGATCGCTCTACATACGACACCGGGCATCCCGCAGCACAAGCGTCCGACAGTCGCCCTAGTGACGGCCGGCGTCGAGATGGACGTCCTCGGCATAGGTTTCGACGAATTCACCAAGGAGCAGCGCGAAGAGGTCTGCGCCTGTCATCCGCGAGGTCTGAAGTTCAAGCACGGGATCCTGTCGTCCTTCTGCATGGGAACGATCCGAAAACCGGAGACCACCTTCGGAAACGTGAAGGCCGACGTGCTTTCGAAGATGGACCCGACCTACAAGAGAGTGGACTTCGCCGATCTTATCATCGGGTCGAAGTGGGAAAGCTGAGCGGGGGCCGCCACATCAACCAGGGAGTTCATTTGTCTGACAGTTGAAAGCTCGCCCGGTACTGACCGGGCGTGACACCGAGCCTCCTTGTGAAGACCTGCCGCATGCGATGTGGCGATCCAAACCCGCATTCGTATGCAATCTCTTTGAGCGCCAAATGACTTCCCTCCAGGAGGTTACGCGCGGCATCCAGCCGCGCGTTCTCAACGAACTCGGCCGGTGTCGTTCGCGCCTGCTCCGCGAAGAGGCGGGCGAAGCTCCTGCGGCTCATGTTGAGCTTATTGGCGAGGTCGTCCACCGTCAGGCGTGCCCTCAGGTTTGTCATTACGAAATCCGATATCGTTGCCAACGGAGACGTCGGATCCGACGGCGCGGCGACATAAGGGCTGAATTGGGACTGCCCACCCTGGCGTTGGGCGACGACAAGGCGCTTCGCGACCGCAAGGGAGACATTGCTCCCGTGGTCCTCCCCCACGATGGCCAATGCAAGATCGATTCCAGCCGTGACCCCGGCCGAGGTAATCAGGTCGCCGTCCCGAACGTAAATCCGGTCGCGGTCTACCACCGTGTCGGGAAAGCGCTTTGCGAGAGCGTCGGCGTTTTGCCAATGAGTCGTGACCCGTCTCCCCGCAAGGAGACCTGCATGCCCTAGTATGAAAGCGCCCGTGCAGACCGAACCCGTTCGGCGCGCAGTCTTCGAAAGGCGCTGGATGCTTTCGATCATTACCTTGGCCGGTAGATCATCGGGCAATCGCGGGCCTCCGGCAACGAGTACAAGATCGTAGCCGTCGGGGGCGGCGTCGTATGTCCGGTGCGCGACCATCCGCATCCCGTTTGATGCCGTGAACATGCCGTCGGGCCCGATGACCTCCACTTGGTAGCGGTCTTCGCCCGGCAGGAAGGCATTGGCCTCTTCGAAGACGTCCATAGGCCCGGAAACATCAATTGCCTGGACGCCTGCAAAAACGACGACGGCTACAGAACGCATGCAAAACTCCTGCCGCAGAATCCTAAATCGATCATCGCTGCTCCGCTGTCCGATCGGGATCGCCACCCCATTGTAGAACCGTAGAACCCAGCGGCACTACGAACACCGTGCGATCACCTCAGTCAGACGCTCGCAAATCCGGACCACGTTCTTCACAGGTGCTGTCGCAACCCCGAGAAGCAACCCTGCCTCTGCCGCTTGAGCGGACGAGTACCAGGGCGAAAGCGGCGCGGGAAACGTGCCGAATGTCAGCGCCTCTCTGGCGATCGCCACATCGGGGGCACCTTTCGGCAGCTTTAGAAGTACTGAAAGCCCAGGAGCCGAGACATTTTCAGGGCCCAGAGCGTCGCGGAAATAGTCGAGAACCGGCTGGCGCGCCGCTGCGTAGGCTCGTTTGATCCGCCTCAGATGCCGCAGGTAATGCCCTTCCCGTATGAACTCCGAGATGGCCAACTGAACCGACGGGCCGGGAGCTGGAGCCAGGCAGGCAGCCACCTCGCCGAACCGGCTTGCGAGCTCGATGGGAGCTATGACGAACCCAAGTCTTAGTGCCGGACTGATGGTCTTGCTGAACGACCCAACGTGAATGACGCGCCCGTGATTATCGATGGAGGCGAGAGCCGGAGCGGCCCGCCCGGTCAACTGGAGCTCGCTGAGGTAGTCGTCCTCGATGATCCAGGCTCCGTACCGTTCCGCCCATTCAATAAGTTGCAGGCGTCTCTGCAACGACAGTGTCGCTCCCAGCGGCGCTTGCTGCCCCGGCGTCAGTACGGCGAGCCTCGCCTCGGGGTGGTGACGTACCGCGTGGTCGAATTCAAACCCTTCGCCATCTACCGGGATCGGAACCGGGAGAACGCGGGCAAGCTCTAAGGCCCGCCTTGTCCATGGAAAACCTGGCTCCTCGAACCACGCGCTGCTGCCCTGAAGCCTCAAGACGTTGAGCGCTAGTCCCAGTCCTCCCGCGAAGCCGCCGGTGATGATGACCTGCGAGGGCGAGCAGTTTATGCCCCTCGCTACAGCCAGATACGCCGCGATTTCGCGTCTCAACTCGAGTTCTCCGCGAGGATCCGGGTACAGAGGCGGCGCACTAAGCTCCGCGCGGACGGCGCTTGCTCGCATTCGCGCGAGCAGCGTGGATGGCATCGTAGAAGATGACGGAACACCCATCTGGAACAATGCCGGCCCCTGGGTCATCTCCAGATAGGTTTCGATGAACGATCCTGCGATCGACGACCGTTCTGTCTTAGGAGATGATCGGGGGCGATCGGCCACGTGGGTTCCAGCGGCTCTCGATCCAATGATCAACTGAGCCGCGGCGAGCTTCTCGTAGGCCGTGCGCACCGTCCCGCGCGCGACGCCAAGCTGGACCGCGAGATCCTGCCACGACGGAAGTCGCGCCCCTGGCTCAAGCACCCCATCCTGTATCGCTTTCGCGAGTCCCCTGCGGATTTGCTCCGACAAGGTAACCTTTTCCGACCTGTCCACGGTCAGTTTCAGCAGCTCACTCATGCGATCATGGTACACTACTTCTTCGGCTTCTTGGTTCTTTTTTCTGCATCACGAAGAGCGCATTTTGAGTGCGTCTCTGAAGGAGAATAGACCATGAAACGATCGATGAATTCCGCCGCGGCCGCACTAGCGATTATCGTCTCGCTTGCCGCCCCTGCGCCGGCCCACGATGCCGAGCGGGAGAGCGTCATCCCGAAGTTTGCGCAGGCAATCGGCAACATCCCAGGCAAGACCATGCGTGTCGTCGAGGTGGATTACGCGCCGGGCGCCGCGTCCTTCGCCCACACGCACGCGCCCTCCGCCTTCGTCTACGCCTACGTCCTCTCCGGTGAGGTGGAATCGAAGGTCAACGGCGGCGACATCCGCCGCTACAAAGCGGGCGATAGCTGGTTCGAAGCGCCCGGAGCAATTCACGCTGTCAGCCGCAACGCCAGCAAGACGGCTCCCGCGAAGCTGCTCGCCGTATTCGTTGTCGACTCCAGCGAAACGAAGCTCACCACCCCCGTAAAGTAACAGAAGGAATCAGAGCAATGACAAGAAGACTCGACTACAATCAGGTCGCTCCGAACGGCGCCAAGGCGCTCGGTGGCGTCTACGGCTATGTCCTCCAGAGCGGCTTGCCCGGCGAGCTGGTAGATCTCGTATATCTGCGCATTTCCCAGATCAACAACTGCGCCTACTGCCTCGACATGCACACCCGCGAACTCATCAAGCGGGGCGTCAAGATCGAGAAGTTAGCCCTTGTCCAGGCCTGGGAGGAAGGCGGAAGCCTCTTCAGCGACGAAGAACGTGCAGCGCTTGCCTGGGCGGAAACCGTGACGCTCGTTGCCGATACCGGCGTGCCGGACGATGCATACAAGGCGGCGCGTCAGATCTTCGACGAAAAGCAGCTTGTCGATCTGACGATCGCGATCAGCCTGATGAACAGCTACAATCGCATGGCGATCAGCTTCCGCAACACGCCTCAAGCGCTTCTCGAGGCCTGAGGGAGGACGAAACATGGCCGTTGCTGACATTTCTGGAATACGAATACCGGACAGCAGGCTCGCCCGCGAGGCGAGCGAGTTCATCCGGGAAACCGAAAGCACGCTGTTGTTCGACCATTCCACGCGCGTCTATCTATGGGGCGCAATGGCCGGGCATCGCACCGGTGTGAACTTCGATCCGGAACTGCTGTACACGGCGGCCATGTTTCACGACGTCGGCCTGACTGCAGGCTTCGGGAAGAGCAAACTGCGTTTCGAAGTCGATGGCGCGAACGCAGCCCGTGATTTCCTTCGCAGCCACGGCATGACGGAAGAAAACATGCAGAAGGTCTGGCTCGCGATCGCGCTGCACACGACGCCCGGCATTTCCGCGCATCTGGACCCGATAGCCGCTCTTACCGCCGAGGGCGTAATGATGGACCTCGTCGGCGCCGGATACGACCGATTCACCGAAGACCAGCGAACCGCCGTAGAAACTGCATATCCACGCGGAGCCGACTTCGCCGAACACCTGCTCCAAGCACTCTACGATGGCCTTGACCATCGGCCCGAGGTCACGCAGGGAACAGGTCTCGCCGACGTCATGGCGGACAAGAACCCTCGATTCCAACGCCGCAATTTCTGCTGCCTGATGAGGACTTCTCCTTGGGCATGCGACGACTGCAGCAACAACTGAGGAGGACGCCCCCCATGCCTGCGAGACTAGAAGGAGTTTCTGTTCCCGACAGCCAGATTGCCCGCGAGGTCACCGAGTTCATCCGCGACACCGAAAGCGATCTGCTGTTCAACCATTCCGTCCGAGTATACTTCTGGGGAGCAATGGCCGGAAACAAGAAGGGGATGACTTTCGACCCTGAATTGCTCTACACGGCCTCGATGTTTCACGACCTTGGGCTGACAGGGCAGTACAGCGATAGCCAGCTCCGCTTCGAAGTCGATGGTGCCAATGCCGCAGCCGACTTCCTTCGAACCCGTGGGATCGGGCCAGAGCAGATCGAGATCGTCTGGAACGCTGTGGCACTTCACACTACTCCTGGCATTCCGGAATTCATGCGCCCTGAGATCGCGTTGGTTCAGGCAGGCGCCGGAATGGACGTCGTCGGGCGTGGTTTCGACGAGTTCTCGCCAGCGGAACGTGAGGCTGTAATCGAGGCATACCCTCGCGAAGGTGCCTTCGCAGAAGGCATCGTCGATGCCTTCTATGACGGAATGAAGCATCGCCCTCAAACCACTTTCGGTACCTTCAACGACGACATCCTGGCGTTCAAGGATTCAGCGTTCGAGCGGGTCGACATCTGTAAGGCGATCTTCAGTTCTCGATGGAAACTCCACCACCGCTGCGGACACGACTGCGATCACGCACACTGAGAAGCGGATGGCGGCCTGGCGACGTCGCCCTTGCTGGCTGCTGGAAATAGTAGGTCAGCGGATGCCCGCGATCCACAAAGGAATGATAGGAACATGAAGACAAGAACATTTCTCGTCACCGGCGCAAGCAAAGGCATCGGCAGAGCGCTCTCCCACCGTCTGGTCGACTCCGGCCATCACGTCGTCGGGATAGCACGTGGGAAGGACTCGACCTTCCCCGGTGAGCTGGTCCCCGTTGATCTGGATGACGACCGCGCTGCCGCCGAGGCGTTAGCAGATATGGCGAAGAAGTACTCCTTCGACGGCGCGGTGAATAATGTCGGGATGGCCAAGCTTCATCGTGTCGGAGAGATCGATCTGGCCGACGTCGACGACATGCTCCGCTTGAACATCCACCCGACCATCCTGACTACCCAGGCCATACTGCCGGCTCTGTTGGAGAAGAAGTGGGGAAGGATCGTCAACGTGACGAGCCTCGTCACGACCGGCACCCCACTCAGGAGCGGATACGCGGCCGCGAAGGCTGCGGTCAATAGCCTTACGAGAACCTGGGCGATCGAACTCGCAGAGACCGGGGTGACCGTCAACGCTGTTGCGCCCGGCCCGACTGAGACCGAATTGTTTCGGCAAAACACCCCTGCCGGCAGCGAGGCAGAAGCTCGGTTCCTTTCGATGATCCCTATGCGTCGCCTTGGAAAGCCAGAAGAGATCGCCGCTGCCATCGCCTTTCTGCTCTCCGAGGACGCGTCATACATCACCGGACAAATCCTCTTCGCGGACGGTGGCGGCTCTGTCGGACGAGCCTCGCTCTGAAAGATCGGAAGTGAGCGCAGCCCGCTAACGCCAGGCTGCGTCTGCCTCGGTATCAGGCGCCTATTGGAAGTTCCTCGCCTTCACTTTGAGCGTATCGATATGCAAATCTCGGACGAAGATGTCGCGCGGCTGCGGCACTGGCTTCGGCCCATCCCGTGAATCCGGGCTACCGGGTGAGCCATGGGCGAATTCGTCACCCCTGCCCGTCGGCAGTTTGAACTCCATGTCGCGATCCGCCAGACCGGACAGGTCTCCCGACAGATCGAAAAGCTGCTGCGCGACGAGATGCACGACATCCCCTTCACGCTGGATCCTGCCATTGATCGCCATCATCGACGATCCGAGGACGACGCGGCGCCGCTTCTCGAACAGCGAAGGCCACACGACCACGTTCGCAGGTCCGGTCTCGTCCTCGATGGTAAGGAACATAACTCCCTTCGCGGATCCCGGCTTCTGACGGACAAGGACCAGCCCGGCCGTCATCAGCCATCTTCCATCGCGGCCGTTCATTGCTTCGGCGCAGGTGACAATGTTGCGCTTCTGCAGATCGCGGCGAAGGAAAGCGATCGGATGCTCTCGCAGCGTTAGTCCGGTGTGGCTGTAGTCGGCGATGACATTGTGCCCATCGGTCATCTGTCGAAGGGCAACCTCCGGCTCCTGCTGCTCCGCGATCGTTCGCATCTCCCGTTCGGCGGCAGCGGCGAACAGGGGCAGCGGTTCGTCGCGCAGAGCCTTGATCGCCCACAGAGCGTCGCGACGCTCGAGCTTCAGCGACGGTCGGAAGGCATCCGCCTCCGCTAGCTGGACAAGCGCCTCGGCAGGTACACCCGAACGCCGCCACATGTCGTCGACGCTCTCGAAGGCCTTGTTCATGCGCGCGGCCACGATGCGGGCAACATCGGCAACCGCCAGTCCCTTTACCATGCGCATGCCCAGTCGGACGGCATGACGACCGGCATTGCCTACACGCTCCAGCGTGCAGTCCCAGCGAGATCGATTGATGCAGACTGGGCGGATCTCGACCCCATGATTACGAGCATCGCCGACGATCTGAGCGGGCGCATAGAAGCCCATCGGCTGCGAGTTCAGCAGGGCAGCGCAGAAGACATCGGGATAGTGGCACTTCACGAAATTGCTGGCGTAGGCGATCAGGGCGAACGACGCCGCATGGCTTTCCGGGAAGCCGTAGGATCCGAACCCTTCGAGCTGCGAGAACGTCTTCTCCGCGAACTCCGGCGAATAGCCGTTCTTCACCATCCCGAAAACGAGTTTGTCCTTGAACCTGCTCACCCCGCCCGTGAACTTGAAGGTCGCCATCGACTTGCGAAGTTGATCTGCCTCACCGCCCGTGAAGCCGGCGCAGACCATGGCGACCCTCATCGCCGACTCCTGGAAAAGCGGCACGCCCAGGGTCTTGCCAAGAACGGCCTCGAGCTCCGGTGTCGGGTATTCGACAGGCTCCTTCCCTTCCCGCCTTCTGAGGTACGGGTGGACCATGTCACCTTGGATCGGACCCGGACGAACGATCGCCACCTGAACGACGAGGTCGTAGAAGGTCCGTGGCTTCAGACGCGGTAGCATGGCCATCTGCGCGCGGCTCTCGATCTGGAAGGTCCCGAGCGTGTCCGCCTTGCGGATCATCGCGTATGTAGCCGCGTCCTCCTGCCTTATTTTGGCGAGGTTGAGGTCGTCATCTTTGTGCTCCCGGATCAGGTCGAAGGCCTTGGACATGCAGGTGAGCATCCCCAACGCCAGCACGTCGACCTTCATGAACTTCAGTGCTTCGACATCGTCCTTGTCCCATTCGATGATCTGCCGATCCTTCATGCTGGCAGGTTCGATCGGAACGAGATCGTCCAACCTGTCATGCGTCAGGACGAAGCCGCCCGGATGCTGGCCCAGGTGGCGAGGCGCGCCCATGAGCTGCTGCGCGAGCTTCAGCGTCAGCACGAGGCGGCGATCCTCGGGGTTGAGGTTCAGCTCGCGGACGTTCCTGTCCGTGACCTCCTCCGACCACGACCACATGCCCGACGACAGCGCCTTGATCACGTCCTCGGGCAGACCAAGCGCCTTGCCAACATCACGGATTGCGCCCTTCGCCCGATACCTGGTAACCGTTGCGCAAAGAGCGGCCTTCTCCCGGGTGTATGTCTTGTAGATCCACTGGATGACCTCGTCGCGGCGCTCGTGCTCGAAATCAACGTCGATATCCGGCGGTTCGTCGCGTTCCTGAGAGACGAAACGTTCGAACAGGAGGTCGTTGATGGACGGGTCGATGCTGGTGATGCCAAGGACATAGCAGACGGCGCTGTTGGCGGCCGATCCCCTGCCCTGGCACAGGATTCCTTGTGAGCGTGCGAACTTCACGATACTGAAAACGGTCAAAAAGTACGGTGCGTACTTCATCTTCTGAATGAGGTCGAGCTCGTGACGGATCGTCTTCAAGACATCGGGAGGAAGGCCTTCAGGATACCGATGCGGCACGCATTCCCAGACATAGTGCTCCAAGGACTGCTGGGCCGACTTGCCGAGAACGATCGCCTCCTCCGGATACTGGTAGGTCAACTCCTCCAGGGAGAATTTGCATCGGTTCACGATCTCCATCGTCCGCGCGAGGGCCTCGGGGTAGCGCGGGAACAGACGCTCCATCTCGTGCGGCGGCTTGAGGTAGCGGTCCGCGTGCCTTTCGCGTTCGAACCCGACATCGTCGATCGTCACATTGTTGCGAATGCAGGTGACGATGTCCTGAAGCTGCCGCCTGCCGGGTTCGTGGAAGAGAACGTCATTGGTGACGACGGTTCTGACCTTGAAGCGAACGGCCAGGTTCGAGAGTTCGTGCAGCCGGAGCTGATCGTTCGGCCGCCGTCGCAGGCAGAGTGAGACATAGGCGCGGTCGCCGAAGACGCTGGACATCTTCCGGAGCTGCGTAGCGCAGACATCGTCAGGGAGGTCAGGCACGAGAATGCCAATCAGCCCTTCGGAATAGGAGGCGACATCGTCCCAGTGTAGGATGCAGTTGTTCTTGCCACCTCGGGCTTTGCCCAGGGTGATAAGGCGGGTCAGCCGCGAGTATGCGGCGCGATCGGTCGGATAGACGAGCACAGACATCCTGTCCTGTAGATCGAGACGGCAGCCGACGACGAGCCGGATTCCGGTCGCCCGAGAGGCTTCGAGGGCGCGTACGATCCCTGCCAGTGAATTCCGGTCGACGACACCGATGGCATCTATGCCAAGCGCCTTGGCGGTCTGGAATAGCTCGTCGGCAGACGACGCGCCCCGGAGGAAGCTGAAGTGGGTGGTGACCTGCAGCTCGGCGTATCTCATGCGAAGATCCCGTGCATGAACCACCTATGCGATCCCGTTTCCGGATCCACGCCATCGCCGGAGCGGAATATCCAAAGCCGCTCGCCCGCATCATCCTCGACGACGAAATAATCCCTGACCGCCTCGTACTCCGAACACCGCTGCCACCACTCCCCGAATATCCGCTCGGGACCGTCCGCTTTCTGCACCTTGCGGCGTTTGCCACGCCACATGATCCACACTGGCGGGTGGTCGGGCAACAAAGCCATGACATCGATCTGCTCCGGTCGAGCGAGAAGACGAATGGGGCGCCGCCAGTGATGGATCCATGTCGCCTCCACGGGATCCGAGGCTGCGTGGATACGGCCCAGGGATCGCTCGGGCACATCGGAGGCGACCGGGGCGACGCGATAGACGCGCTGACCGCGGTTTCCAAAGATGTCGATCAGCGGTGTCATGTCGGTGACCTCCTCCTCGACCAGCGACGACGACTTCTGGATGTCTTCGAGCGGCTCCGTCATGACGGCGACCAGCGTCAGTTTCTCGATGCCGAACCCCGGCTCAATCTTCTCAGTCTGGTCTTTGAAGAGCTTCGTCAGCCATGCGACATCGCGCGCAGGCTTTGCGGTGCCTGCCCGGACGGCCTGGCGTGTGCCATCAACCTTCTCGACGATGAGATCCGCCCGGCGGACACCGAGGCCCTCTTTCTGAAGCTTCTCGATAAGCTGGACGATCAGCCGGCCGACGTACTTGTTGATGGTCTCGGCGGCTCCGATCGGCTCCGCGAACGCTCGCGAGACCCCGATCAGCTCAGGGGTTCGGATCGGGTCGATCGGCTCCGATGTGCGGCCAAACGTCTGGTCAAGACGGCGGCCGACTTCGGGTCCGAAGCGGAGGGTCAGCGGCGCGCGTGGCGTGTTGGCCAGTTCGCCAATGGATTTGAAGCCGAGCGTCTGAAGGTCGCCGACGGTCTTTTCAGACAGCCTCAGAAGCGAGATCGGAAGCCTCTCGACCGCCCGGGCGATTTCGCCCGAGGGCACGATGACGGTCTCGCGGCTGATCGCCCGCGCGCAGGCGTGGGCCGCGCCCCAGGTATCGGCAACTGCCACCCTTGCCGTGAGTTTCTTCGCAAGGAACTGGTTCGAGATCTTCGTGACCATCGGGAGTTCGCCGCCCTGAAGGTGGTCGGCGCCTTCGGTGTCAAGCACAATGCCGTCGGGCGCATCCATGGCGACGATGGGCGAATACTGCGTGAGCGCCCAGAGCGTGATCCTCTCCAGCGCGGCGGCATCGGCAGCGGGATCCGCGTCCACCATCAGCAACCCGCGGAACAGCGCCTGGGCCTTGGCAGCCTGCATCCCTACCCGTACTCCGGCCTTGCGAGCCGCAGCATCGGCCGCGGATACCCAGCGCTTGGAACCCGACTTGGCGATCACGGCGATCGCCTGATCAGCCGGAATAGAGGGATCCGCGCGACGTATTCGCTCGGTCGCGAGATCCGGCAGATAGATGGATACGACCCTTGTCATCGCAGGCTCCAATTTCAAACTCAGCACATTCGCCCGCACGCGATCTCATCAATTCAAGGAACCATCGGGGTCTCCCAATCCCCGGCACCGGAAGCTCTTCCGAGGGAAGCACGCTCACCCTCCACCTTGTTGTGGACGCGGTGGGCTGCCCGAAATCACTCGCCTCTGTCTGACGCCGCCATCGCCGCACCGCCAGTGCGATGGTTCCGGATCGCTCCGCTACGAGCTGGAGCCGTCGGCTCACCACCATCGGCAGCCTCACCATCTCACCCACGACCGCGCCAAGCCCACCATAGGAAAGCGCCTCCTCCATGTTGGCGGCCACGTCCTCTTCCTTGTCGCTCTCGACAAAGATGACGCGCCTGGGGGGAAGCCCAGCCTGAGCGAGCGCCGGAAAGAACAAATCCGGTCGCGTCAGACACCAGACAATCTGCCCCTTTGTGCGCGCCGCTATTCCGGCCGCGAACAGCGCCGCGGCCGCTCCATCGACCGTACCGGAGCCGCCTCCTGCGAACTCGTGCAGGGCACCATGGGCCAGGCCTCCACCGGGAAGGACGGCATCGATGTCAGGAACCCCGAACGGAAGACAGCCCGCTTTCTTCACGCCGTCGCCCTCTATCGAGGTGATACGTTCGCGCAAATCAGCAAGGACTTGATCGCGGGTAGCCGACATCGTTCGCGGAATCCCTTCGGTTCGCGGTGGTTCCAAAAGACAGCATCATGCCGTCGAGAATGCTTGATGTTCCTCTTCTGTTCCGTCATGAAAGAAGAGTCAAGGTGCCTCGAAATAGGAATAAGGTCCCACAATTTCAGTTTTCCCGAAGATTATCTCGATGAATCAGCAGCGTAGCCGAATCTCGTAAGTGACCGGCTTCATTGAAGAAAGTTTTGTTGCCGGAGAGGATTGCGTCGGCCGCCGGACATCATTATTGACGCGACCGTTTCGCCGTGGAGCCGACGTGCCGAAGAAAACCAAGAAACCACTCGATCTCTCCGCCACGCTCCGTCAGGTGCGCGATCCCGTCATCGAGATCGCGCCGCATTGGTGAAGCAGCATGGAGCGAGCGTAACCTTTGCGAGGCTCCGTCGGATGTCTGCGCTTGGATGCGACCGACTGGTGGACGCGGCGGGAGATCGGTGCGGGACAAGGTTCCCATGTCTGTCTGACGATGTTCGATAGCGGGCGGAGGTTTCCTTGGAAAAGGCGCAGCGAAGGTGGATCGAGGAACGGCGCTCGCAGTTAGTCGGTAAGCGGGCGGATGCTGAAAGGGAGACCAAGTACACCTGGGTAAAGGATTTCGGACACGGGATCACCGTCTCCTGCGGCCGGGGTCGACGTCGCCGACAGCAACAGCCAGGAGGACTACGAGATGGCTGCTGCGGTCGACCAGTGCTGGTCGGATGAGTGGGAGAACCCGCTCGATTACGGATCGATCGCGGTCTTCCATCGACTGGTTATCCCGCGTCCCATGCCGCTTCTATGGCACACCATCCGAGCCGCCATCAAACGGGAATTTTCCCGGCGCGCAGCGATGATGATCCTCAAGGCGTTCCCGCTGGAGTGGGAGAACAGGTTTCAGGACCCGAATGCTCCCGGGCAGGATGCCTTTGAACGCCGCCTCAAAGCCATGACGAAGCACTATCAACGGCACCTGGGTGTCTCGCCGAGGGGAATGGTTCTGGCTACCGATCAGGTTTGACGAGGAGCCGCAGGGAGGCCCTGAATTTAGATCCGCATACCGTGCGTGATGCCGTCTACACCTAGATCGGGCTTGTGGTAGTGGAGAGTGGCAGACTGCGCGGATGTCGGGATAGGATCATCGCGGCCACTACGCCGCTGGGGGATGGGATGTTCGGAACAAAGTGGCTTGGCTTGCTGGTCGGAGCTGTACTGTGCAGTGCCGCGGTCGCGAAGGCAGCAGAAATCGAGAAGATCGATCTGCCGGGGATCGACGTTCCCCTCATCAGTTTGCGAGGACCCATAGAGCAAGGCGACGGCGACAAGTTCTCAAAGCTGGCTGAAGGCCTGAACCGTGCTTCCGTCATTCTTAAAAGCCCCGGTGGGCTCGTGAAGGAAGCATTGCAGATAGGGGCGACAATCAGGATGTCGGGCTTCTCGACCATGGTCGCCGCTGACCAGGAATGTTTCTCCGCCTGCGGTCTGATATGGGTTTCCGGTGTCCGCAGATACATGTCCGACACCTCCCTCATCGGATTTCATGCGGCTTATCGGGAGGAGAACGGTGAGTATCGAGAGAGCGGCGTCGCAAACGCCGAAATCGGATCCTTCCTCACGCATCTCGGACTCCGTATCGAGGCCATACGATATTTCACGACGGCGGGTCCAAACGACTTCCTGCTCCTCACCCCGGAGCGCGCCAGAATGCTGGGCATCGAGACCTACCAAGTGGATGGCGGAAACATCACGACACCGTCGGCAAATCCCACCGTCGACGTGTACGCCGACAGGTTCGTTTCGTATTCACTGCTGCAGTCACGCTGCGCGCCTTTCCTGCGGCCGGACGTGGCAGCAATCAAACGTGCTCACGAGACGGCTTTCGCGGAGGGCAACAAGCTTGTTGGCGCCGACAAGTGGATCGATCTTTGGACACCCCTCCTCGATGAGGTGAAGGCGGACCTAAGCAAGAAGGGGGCACTCCTGCTCTGCATCGAAACGGAAGCGCACCTTCGAGGCCAAGGACTGCAGGCCGGGGTGGATGGACCGAGCTTCTCGTGCGCAGCCGTCTCGACACCCACAGAGGCGACGATGTGCCGGAATCCGGAGCTATGGGCAAAAGACCGTGCAATGGATTCCATCTACTTGTGGGTTCGGACCAACGTCGAGAAGTCGGTCCGCAAGCGACTTCTCGACGTGCAGCGAAGATGGCTCAAGGATCGCGACAACTGCGGCGCCTACGCGAGATGCCTGAACGCCGTATACGACCAGCGGCTCAATGAACTCCGGGAGATCGACCTGCCGTCCTGAGTGTCGTCTCCCGAGGAGCAATTCCATCTAATCCGATCGGGGATTCTTCTGGTTCTCCTGAGCACTGTGTTCGAGCGCGTCCAAAACCTCCTGCGCGGGCAGCTCGCGCCGGACCGCGAGTTCATCGGCCAGGATCGTGCATGCTTCTCGATGTCGAAGGAGAATGCTCTTCGCACGATCGAGTTGCTCCTGCAGGACGGCGTCGACACGTGGGAGAAGCATCGGGTCAAAGTTGCCATCAGGATATCGGGCAGGATGACCGTAGGAAGCCAGCTTTGCACCCATGCCGTACGTTAGCTCCAGGGCCATCGCGGTATTCGTGGCTTCGAACAGGTCGGATCCATCGTTTCCGGCGGCGCCGTCGTCGTGTCCGCCGAGGAACACATCTTCCGCAGCCATGCCTGCCAGCGACATGGCGATGACATCCAGGTAGTGGCGCTTCGCTCTGCGAATCCATGGATCACGTCTGAAGCGCGCATGGCCCAGAGATTGCAGATTCCCATCGACCCGCACGCGATCAACGATGGCAACGTTCACCAAATCCATGCCGAGCACGGCACCTACGACGGCATGCCCGATTTCGTGGACGGCGTTGGCTCTCAGGATTGGGATGTCCAGCATCCGCGGCAGATGCGCGATCAGGTCTTAGCTCGTTACCGGCGAACGCCGCCGCCGGGCTGTCCGTCGGGCATTACGTACAACCTTCTCGATCTCGGCGCCGGACAATCCCTCGGTCGCGACCGCGAACAGTCGATGATCCTCTTCGGAAAGGCAGCCGTGGAGGTGCGTCCTGAAGATAGCTTCACGCGTCCCCATGTCCGGCAAAGAGATCACGACATGGCGATCCAGCCGCCCGGCTCGCAGGATCGCGCTGTCGACCATCTGGGGTGATTGCAGGCAGCGACGACAATCACCCCTTCCCTGTCGTGGATTCCATCCAGCTCCTCTAGCAGAGCCGTGATGGTCTTGATGTCATAGGAGGCATTGCTCCCTTCGGCGCCGTCCCGCGACCCGAAGGCATCAAGCTCATCAATGAATAGGATTGTTGGCGCGGCAGCCTTGGCATCTTTGAAGGACTTCTGCATGGCCTTTAGGAAGTCGTTGAGATAACCTTTCGCCTGCCACTTGGCATACGAGGTCGCGATCAGCTTGACGCCGCAGGTCGCGGCCAGCGCGCGGGCGAACATGGTTTTGCCAGTCCCTGGAGGTCCCGAGAGCAACACACCCTTGTCGGCATCGTTCCAAGAGATCGTGCCGGCGCGCCAGTCGGCAAGGTCGCGGGCTAGATCGAGACCCAATCCTTGGCCTCTCCGTATCCGGCAAGGCTCTTGGGGCGGATTTCACCTTTCGCCGAGGAATCCTTCGGCAGCGACTCCGCCGTCTCCCCGTCCGCCATCTTTTCCAGGATTCTGAAGACGCGCGAGATCGGCCGACCTCGGGCTATTGCAAGCTTCAGGCGTTTCCAGTTGGACTTGGCGAGCGTCTCCGCTTGGCGCTCAGTGACACCGATACCGTAAGCCCACCTTACCACCCCTCGCACCAGACGAGTGCCTAGGGGCGGAACGTGAAGGATCGCATCGAGGGAATAGCGGAGGTCAGGCGGAACTGCTTGCCGACTTGAAGAGGATGATTGTCCTCGTGTTCTGCAGCATGTCCAACACGGACTCGAGCGAGGCTTCGGGCTTCTCGTCATCGAAGGGCCTAACCTGATCCCGGAACCGGAAATCCAGTCCCCGGTCGACGACCACGAGCCCCGCCCGAATGTACGTGGCCCGACGATCCCAGTCGGGAATGATGAGCCCGATGGCATATCGCTTGGCCCGCTTGAATGGCCGCATGGCTCCGCTGATGGAGGCATACGCGAGGAATTCGGGCAGCGAAAAGTCGTGCCCATCGCGAGAGATGTTCTTCATTGATGTGTTCCTGGAATAGATGACGATTGCTGGCGCTGATTGCGTCCCGTCATCCTCGTATCCGGCGCACCTGCGTTTCCGGGCAAATCAGCGCGTCGTCCAGATCGATCTCCAGGAATCCTTGAAGGATCAGCGCGGCCAGAGTTGGCATTGGCTTGCCCTCTCGGATCGCCGACGGGCACTCGGCCATGCTCAGCGAACCCATCTCTTCGAGGCCGGCCAGAAATCGAATCCTGTCGCCGAGAGGAGCACGGTAGAAGCCGTAGCGGAGAAGATCCTTCGCGTTCCGGAGACGGTAGCTCTCCGCAAACTCGATCATCGCGACTGGACGGTATCGGTAGCCCATGGATTCGATCGTGCTTGCGAGCCAGATCGGAGGCGATGGCTCCTCCTGCCCGACGTCGATCAGAAAGGATGCTCCGTCGGTTGTGAGGGCAAGGAAGTCGCGCGATACTCATCATCACCGTCGCGCAGCAGCGGAGGCGCCGCGCTCCATCGGGCGACCTCGGGATCAAGATCAAGCAGGCAGGCGAAGTCGCCTGCTGCGATCGGAACAAGGCGGGGCCATCACACTTGATGGTCGCCAGCGGGGTAAAGGAACGTGAGAGCGTGACCTTATGCGGGACAGCATCGTTCCTCCGGTCATCCGAGACACTCTTCATGGCATCCCTCGAAACAAAACGCAGAACTGGGCGGCGCCGGGCATGCCCGGAGTCCGTCAGCGTATTCGGAACGAGATGTGCGCGAAGGTGTGCATGGGCGGGAACGAATATAGAACATGTTAAATGGCGTCAAGGACCATAATATCGCCAGAGGTCCTAACATTCGAGGCAAAGCGTGGGAACGGGCGCCATTTGGCATCATTTCAAGTACACCTATTCATCCATAGGCGGGAAAGTAGTCACCGAAGATGTTCCTCCAGTATTCGATTGCCGATCGTGCAAATCCGTGGTTCGCGTTGCTCTCAGCACTGAGCGCTTTTCGGTAAGCGCTCTCAAGCGCGGCGAGCATCCTGTCCGCCTCCGGCTTGGTCAGGTATGAAGCGACATCGTCGCTGTAGCCCGCGGGGTCGGCGACCTTCCTCCAGACCTTCTCCCTCATTTTGTCGAGCACCCACCGTGCGCCGCTCGGGTAATCGGTTATCGTGACGTCCTGCAGAACATGTCTGACGAGCACTTCGAGATGGAAGGAGCGAAAAAGGTTTCCGTTTGCTCGGTTCCAGCATTTGATCATCTTGATGAGCGGAACGAGCGCGCCGTTGTGAACCTTGTTTGACTGGCTCCAGAGTTCGACGTGCTTTTTCGGATCGGTCGAAATCCACCGCTTCAGATTGGCATCGGGAATGAGAAATCCGCCTCCGGTCCGGTAGAAGCCTGGCACGACGTCGACTTCGAAATCGGTGAACGTAATCGTCACAGCCTGCCCGTCGGGCTTTATCCTAGGAGTCGACGGATATCTCTTCTTAAGCGTGGCCATGACCGACGACAGGAGTGCGTACTGGTTCTGGGCGGCGTAATACTTCGGATCGAGCACGGCGAATACATCGATGTCGGCGCCCTTCAGCGGCGCGATCATCGTGTTCCGACGGTAGGATCCGGTCAGAAATGTGTCGAGCACGACGAAGTCGTTGGAGACCGCGTCGCGTACATTCTGCTGGCGGGTGGATGTCGTGCTCTCCTGCAGGCCGGAAATCTCGAGGTTTGCCTTGAACTGCTGGAAGGCTCCGGCGATGGTTGTGACCATTGTTTCACCTCAGATCCCGAGGCGGGCACGAATGCGATCCCATTCGGCAGTCAGCGACGGGTTCTGCTCGTTGAAGATTTTGCTGCAGAGAAGGACTGCGGCAGTGGATTTAGTCGTCTCGTAGTAGGTGAAGAACTCGATAATTTGGGCCTGGGTAATGGGCTTCGTGGCCCCCTTCCCGCCGTTGAATAGCCTGTTGAAGTCGTTGAAGAGGTGCTCGCACCGCATCCGGAGCCATTCCATGCGGACCAGTCGTCCAATGATCTCGCCGCTGAAGATCGCCTGTGCCGCAACACCGATGACTTCGAGATCGGTTGAAGGATAGGCAAATGCCGCGAGCCAGACCACGACGTAGATCAGCGTCGTTATCCGCTGGGATCGCAGCATCTTGCGGAGGATGCTGCGGGTGAAGAACACGCTTTCCATGGAATTCGCCGCCAGCCGTCGCAGAGGATTGGTCTGGTCGTTGTTGTAGTAGCCGACGGTCTCCTCGTGCGTGAGCGCGACGTTGAAGCTGTTCGACAGCGCCTCCTGCCGCCTCGCATCCTCCGCCCTCGGGAAGAGGTAGATGTTCTGAAACTGTCCATGCACAAAGAAGAGGATGGCGCCAATCAGGAACACGATCTGCAGAGCGATATTGGCCTGCGGGTAGGCAACCTTGTCGACGAACAGAGTGGCGATCGAAAGGAACGAGATCGCCCAGAAAAGCCAGCCACCGATGGTGTCCATCAGTGCGAGCGGGGCGTAGTAATTCTTGCTGACGGTGTCGACCTTGGGCATCCATTCCTCCTCACTTGATCACGACGTAGAATGGCGCGCTTTGCCCGACAACCCGGTCGTCGCTGCGCCTGATGATGAACGCCTCGGCCATGTGGACGCCGCGGTACTGCAGTCCCTCCCACCGGCGATCCCCTTCCGAAGGCTTTTCGAAACCACCCCTACCGCATTTCTGGGCCATCGCAGCCGCGCCAGTGTTGGTAATGCGCCACCGGACGTAGCAGTCGGATGGCACAGGCTGGAACTTGTTGACGCGCACGTCGAACCAGAGTCCGCCACGCGGCGAAAGAGCTTCCCCGGAATTGATGCGATGTCCCCTTCCCTTCGCCCTGGTGCCGCTGTGCTCCGCGAAAATCTGGACATTTCGGGATACGGTTTCCGCCATCTCCCACGGCGGCGCCTGCTGATGCCGCGGCCTGTTGAAGATAGACGGAAGGATTCCGACCCCGTAATCGATGACGGTGTCGACGAGGCCATCGAGATGGGCGGCGGTGTCCATCAAAAGGACGCGCGCGCGCTCGGTAACCGACGCTTCGGCCTTCTTGACGTTCTCGCCCTTCGCGAACTCGTCTCCGAAGACTCTGCGCCATTTCTCGATACTGTCAGCGCGGCTCGTGGCTTCGATGGCCTCGTCGATCCACGTCCGGTATTTGTGAACGAAGCTGCGAAAGTTCGAGTACTGGGTGTCGTTCCACAGATTCGCGAAGTCCTGCGAAGGCAGGGACGGGTTCTCTACCTTCGGTTTGTCCGGATGCTCCTGAAGCCAGTCGTCAAGCCTGCCCATGATCGTCTGAAGCGCGCTGGGCGTGTCCGCGAAATCCGTCGAATCCTTGTCCCACCAATTGATCCGGTGGCCGATCAGGGTCGTCAGCAGGACTGACTGGCAACTGAACCGCTTCTTGATATCGCGGATGTACTTGATCAGGCGCGTCGCCTTCCGGAACGAATTGTTGCCCGAGTACCCGTTCTTTTCCTTGATCCAGCGCGTATACTCGGCCGGCTGGGATTCCTCGAATTCGTCGGCGCGCTTGTTGCAGACCTCGAGAGTGCCCTGGAACTCGCGATCCGTGACCAGCGGGGCGATGTCGATCTTGCAGTCGTCTGCATAAGTGATTGTGACGCAGAAATCGTAGACGACCGTCATTTCAGCATAGCGCTTGCTTTCCCGGAAGACGCGACCGAGTTCCTTCACGTACTGGGCGGCGCTCCAGCCGTCGACGTGCTTCACCTTCACGAGCAGATCCGCGTCGAATTCGCCCTTATCGACCGGACGGATGATCGTGTCGTGTGCCCAGGATCCCTGCTCGATGAACTTCAGAATCTGCGGATCCCAGTCGGATCCCCTGAGGAATTCCTTGATGGCGTCGACGCGGGCCGACAGGAGATCGATCCGCGTCTGATTGAGGTTGACGGTGTCATTCAAGAAATTCTTGAAATCACTTACAAGCTTCATGCTTCTTTCCGATCTCGTTGGCGCGTCCGCTGTGGAACCGTCTGTCCTTTCAGCGTCCTTTTCCAAGTGAAGGGGTTCGCTATAAGGTCTCGTTAAGTATCTCTACTCCGAACAAGATGGGGATGTTGATTTCCAGAGTCAAGGCCCGTATTGTATGCCCACACCGAACAACGAATAACAACGAACGGTCCCGCCATGACACAGCCAACATTCGGCAAAAGAATCAAAGAGCTACGCACACAAAAGGGTAAGACCCTTGATCAGCTCGCGAGCGAGACCGGCTCCTCGAAAAGCTACATCTGGGAGCTGGAGAACAAGGATCCTCCGCGTCCTTCCGCTGAAAAGCTCGCCGCCATCGCCGTGGCACTCGGGGTCACGACGGACTATCTGATCGGCCGCGAAGAGGTCACCCTAGCGGATGCCCAGGACAAAGCCTTCTTCCGAGAATACAGTCAGATGGATCCCGACACCCGCGAGAAAATCCGAGCAATGGCAAAAGTGCTTGGAGGCAAGAAGGAGTGACACCGAAGTCGCCGCGGCGTGCCGCCAACGATATCTCGCTTGTTCTGAACATGGTGCTCGGAAACGACAGGTTCGACCGAGGCCCCGTCAACGTCGAGGAGGTAGCCATCGAATACACAAGGCAGATCTCTCCCGAGAGCCATATTGAATCTGTTGTGGCGGAAGATCTTCCAGGCTGCGAAGGCGCGCTCGTGCCAGGCGACAGCCAGCCCCGCCGATGGGCGATCATGTATGACAAGGGGCAGAATTCAGGACGGCGCGCCTATACCATCGCTCACGAACTCGGGCATTTCATGCTTCACCGCCAGCTTGTCGATGAAGAGCCGGATTTTAACGGGGGTTTTCGTTGTTCTAAAAACGCCGTCGAACATGGTGCGGGTGCGGACATCGAGAAGGAGGCAAACGAATTTGCGGCCACTTTGCTGATGCCGCTCGATGACTACCGTCGCCAGGTTCCTTCTGACCAGCTCCCCAATTTGGAACGCCTTGGTGACCTCGCTAGCCGGTACGGGGTGTCTCTAACGGCTGCGTGTTTGCGCTGGCTTGAGTACACAACGACTCGGGCCATGGTGATCGCATCCGTTGACGGGTTCGCGTTGTGGGCGAAATCGAGCGACGCCGCCTTCAAGTCCGGGCGCTTTCTGCGAACAAAAAGCGATCTCTTCGAAATGCCGGAAGCATCCCTTGCGGTCAAGAAGGGCCCCGCAAACGAATCCTTGGAGGGTGTGCAGCAGAAGGCTGGAGTTTGGTTCCCAGAACCAGCAATTGAAATGTGCATGCGCTCCGATAAGTTCGACTTCGAACTGACCTTGCTTCAGTTCGAGGGAAAAGCGCCCGCATACCAGGCTGAGGATGACTTCGAGGACTCATATACGCAGTTCTTCAAGCTCGGCGCGGCGAGCTGAGAACTTGTGGGAAATCTTCAACACGGACTGGAAATCGAAGAGGTTCACAGTCGAGGGGCTCTCCTCGACCCAACAAAATCGCCTGGCCCATACTTTATAGATCGCGGTTCCATCGATCAGGATCGCGCCCAATCAGCATATCGCTATATGAAGCGAACACTATCGGGGGCTTGAGCGCGGAGGTGATGTAGCCAGCGATTACCTTGGCATTGTCTGGCCCAGTCGCGACCTGAACTTGCGCCATGTCACCATTCACGGTTTCCTCGCACCGCTACCCCCTGCCCCGGAACTCCAGCACCTTTCCGCCGTCCCTGAGATAGGCATCCCTGCTCTCGGGCCACACGACCTTCGGCGGGATCCAGCGTGTCACCATGAGCTCCCGTCGCCGCCCGGCTCTTCTATTATCCATCGGCCGGGGGTGAGTGTCGTGTTTGACCAGTCGACGTTATAGCTCGCCGACAAGCTTCTCAGTCCGCACATCGGAGCCCAAAAGAATGGTGAAAGGGGTCCACGTCATGGCGGAAATTTCCTCCGGTGGACAGCGCTCAGGCACTTGACTGGTCTTTCAGTCGATCCGACGCCGAGATTATACGATTTGCCATCCGGGCATTGGCGAAGTAGCTGACAAGCAAGCCCGCGGTGATCAGCTCGGTGTTTTTGAAAAGCTTGACGAACGACCAGTCGGTAAGTTGAGAGAACGTTATCGCAACACTGTGGATATGCGACATCGCTTTCTCGCTATCGAACTGATTGGACATCAGCAGAGAGCAGACAGCAAGCGTCGATTCGTTGAGTATGTCGACTATATGAAAAGGATGAAGTTCGCTTGGGCCCCGGTGACACCACACCCTCTGCACATTCTCAGCGTTGAAATTGCCGAGATGACGGAGGACGTCATCTCTCAAAGCAAGGACTGCCCTGCGCGTTTCAGTATCGACACATCCCAGCAACAGTTCCGTGTTCAGTTCCTCCAGGGCGAACTGTCGAATTTCCTTCGAGGTTCCAAATTGTTGGTTTCCGCGCGGAACTGAGCCGGTTAGGCGCATAATTTCCATTGAGAATTGAGCCATGTGAACCTTCCCCTCAACGCGGTGAGCGACGGGGGCAACGGAGTGATCCACATGGGACTTTTAAACATCATCCGTCGGATGGCACTGCGCGAGAAGCTGTCGGTTCGCGAGATCAGCCGACGAACCGGATTGTCGCGCAACACGATCGCGAAGTACTTGAGCGCTGGCACGATCGAACCGAAGTTCGCGATACCAGAGCGACCAAGCAAGCTCGATCCTTTTGCCGATAAACTGGCCGGCTGGCTGAAGACCGAGGCCGGGAAGTCGCGCAAGCAGCGTCGAACGTTGAAGCAGGTTCACGCCGATCTGGTGGCTCTTGGCTTTGCCGGCTCTTATGGCCGGGTGGCCGCTTTCGCCCGTGATTGGCGGGCTGATCGGCAGCGTGAGCAGCAGACGACGGGCCGCGGCATATTCGTTCCGCTGTCTTTCCGCCCAGGTGAGGCATTCCAGTTCGATTGGAGCGAGGACTATGCCGTCATAGGCGGAGAGCGCGTGAAGCTTCAGGTCGCGCACATCAAGCTGTCGCACAGCCGTGCTTTTCTGCTCAGAGCCTACTTACTGCAGACGCATGAGATGCTGTTCGATGCCCACTGGCACGGCTTCCGGGTGTTCGGCGGCGTGCCTGGTCGCGGCATCTATGACAACATGAAGACGGCGGTCGATCGCGTGGGACGGGGCAAGGAGCGGCAGGTCAACATCCGCTTCCTGGCGATGACGAACCACTACGTCTTCGAACCCGAGTTCTGCAATCCGGCGGCAGGCTGGGAGAAGGGTCAGGTCGAGAAGAACGTCCAGGATGCCCGTCCACGGCTGTGGCAACAGATGCCGGACTTCCCAGATTTGGCGGCATTGAATGCCTGGCTGGAACAGCATTGCCAGAACCTGTGGCGGGAGACACCGCACGGCACCTTGCCTGGCACGATCGCCGACATTTGGGTCGCAGAGCAGGCCGCGTTGATGGCGTTGCCTAGCGCTTTTGACGGCTTCGTCGAGCAAAGCAAACGCGTCTCACCGACATGCCTCATTACCTTCGAACGGAACCGCTACAGTGTGCCTGCATCCTTTGCGAACCGGCCCGTCAGCCTGCGGATTTACCCTGAGCGGCTGGTCGTTGCGGCCGAGGGCAATATCCTATGCGAACATGCGCGGGTCATTGAGCGCAGCCACGACAAACCGCCGCGAACGATTTACGACTGGCGGCATTACCTTGCGGTCATCCAGCGCAAGCCCGGTGCCTTGCGCAATGGTGCGCCCTTCCTGGAATTGCCGTTGGCCTTTCGACAACTGCAGGCCCAGATGCTTCGCCGCCCCGGCGGTGATCGTGAGATGGTCGATATCCTCGCGCTCGTCCTTCATCACGACGAACAGGTCGTCGTCAGGGCTGTGGAACTGGCTCTGGATGCGGGCGTGGCGACCAAGACGCACGTGCTGAATCTTCTGCACCGGCTGATCGACGGCAAGACGACCGACGGCCCGGACATCGATACGCCACAGGCGCTGACCTTGCTGCGTGAACCCAAGGCCAATGTCGAACGCTACGATGGCTTGCGCGTCCGGATCGTGGGAGGTCGCCATGCGTCATGATCCTGCCAGCGCGGCCGTCGTCATCATGCTGCGCAGCCTGAAGATGTATGGCATGGCCCAGGCCGTCACGGACCTGATCGAGCAAGGGGCTCCGGCCTTCGACGCGGCCGTGCCGATCCTGTCCCAGTTGCTGAAAGCCGAAATGGCCGAGCGCGAGGTTCGATCCATCGCCTATCACATGAAGGCTGCCCGCTTCCCGGCCTACAAGGACCTCTCCGGCTTCGACTTCGCCGCCAGCGAGATCAACGAAGCGACCGTGCGCCAGTTGCACCGATGCGAGTTCATGGACGGAGCGCAGAATATCGTGCTCGTCGGCGGGCCGGGCACAGGCAAAACACATGTCGCGACAGCTCTCGGCATTCAGGCGATCGAGCATCATCGCCGAAAGGTCCGCTTCTTCTCGACCATCGAATTGGTCAACGCGCTCGAGCAGGAAAAGGCCAAGGGCAAGGCGGGCCAGATCGCAGAGACGTTGGTCAGGCTCGACGTGCTGATCCTGGACGAGTTGGGATACCTGCCGTTCAGCGCCTCCGGCGGCGCATTACTCTTCCACCTGCTGAGCAAGCTCTACGAGCGGACCAGCGTGGTGATCACCACCAACCTCAGCTTCAGCGAATGGGCCACGGTCTTCGGCGACGCCAAGATGACGACCGCTCTCCTCGATCGTCTGACCCATCGTTGTCACATCCTGGAAACCGGCAACGACAGCTTCCGCTTCAAAGCCAGCTCGGCCGCTGCGGCCCAGAAGAGAGGAGAAAAAGCCAATCCCTTGACCAAACCCTGATCAGAAAACCATACTCAGAGGTGGCTCACTTCTCGGTGGAAAAACCGGCTCAGTTCCGCGCGGAAACCAACACTTCTTCTACCCAGGCGCACTCACTGATGGTCAAATCCTTGCGAACATACGCGCGTGTGACATCGCTTCTTTCAAGCTGACCCTCTGATCGACGAGCATCCGCGCGAAGGTTATCGAGGACGCGTGTCGCGACATCGAACCGAATCCCGCCCTCGTCCAAGACTTCCTGAAGCACTCTTCCCCCCAGCTCAAAATCAACTTTTAAGTGAGTGTCGTTAATAATCAACCACGATCTATCGCCTGAACTGCAACACAACCGCCGCAGCCGCAAGTTTGCGTTCATTCGCATGCGCGCTCCGCGATTGAGGTGGGTATCGGCTGCTCATTACAGGCGCCATCCAACGCCGCTTTAGGTCGGATCGCGGGTGGGACTCGTCTCGCTTTCGGTTCCGTTTGGAGCGGGTAACAATGAGCGTGTAACCGAGCGGATAGCCACCGGCCGCAGCCGCCCTCGCTCTGCTCTCCAAACGATCTTATTTCCGCTTATTCGATCCCCATCAAGCTGCCGCGGCAAAGCCCTGCCAAAGACGCCGCCTATCGATCTCGCCGGTCACGCGCCGCAGAAGTCTCCCCGCCTCACGCTCCTCGCCATTTTCCAACAGTCTGGTCGCTTCGGCCACGATACCCATCAGGTCCGGGCGCTCCGACGGAGGTCTAGTATCGGCTGTCTGAGCCAGACCGAGACGGGCTGCCTCGGCCCGACGGAATACAATGTCGTGCAAGTACGGCTCAAGGGACCGCGGCGAACTATGACCCATCATTTGAGCTGCGATGATCAGAGCGGTTTCGTGCCATCCGGAGGAGGAGTCGAGGGAAACTCCGAACTCTTCAAGGTTCTGGAGGACAACCTCTACGGTGTGATGCGCAAACCGGGCTCGCAGCCGGTGAATGCCGGCGTTAGGAACCTGCGCCGCCCTGAACAAGGCTGAACATATTCTTGAAACGCTGTCCGCAACGATTGGCGTTCCCCGCTCGGATACAAAGATCCGATCCAGCCCTTTTTTGCCCCTCTTTTTCAAGATCAGCGCCCTTTCCGTCTCAATGTAGTCGATCGTGTCGAAGATCACTTCCTGCGGCACATATAGAACGCCCCCGCTCGGCCTGCGCTTCCGTTTCCTAAGTTTGACAGCCCACTGTCCTTTTTCGATCATCTCGGCTTGCTGCTCATCCGTCCAAGGCAGATCTTTCAGGCGCATGGAGAGAATTTCACTGACCCTCGCGCCTGTGCGAAATGCCCAGATCATCATCAAGACATTCCGCACTCCGTGCACCTGGGTGTCGGTAAAACTGGTGGCGCGATCGATGTCTTCAAACGTGGGCGTCGGTCTGCGCCCATACTTCGAACCCTCCCCGTGTTCGAGGAAGGGCCATACCCAATGAGATCGCTTCCTTCCCTTGCGAGTGATGATCATCTCTTCTTGCGAAGAGATCGGGAAAGAGTAGTCAAGCATTGCTTCAGGATATGCACTGGGACGGGCGATCTGTACGATGTACTTGAAGATTTTCTGTTCCGCCGTCCATTTGTAGAAAGAGTGAATGGTGCGCAACAACGTGTTGCGCCTCGGTGTCCTGATTCCTTCGGCAGTCAGCTCGCTCCGCCAGTCGATCAACACATCGTCATCAACTGCCTCTAGCTTGATGCGGTTCTTCCGGCAGTACTTGAGAAACTGACGCATGTGCTTCGCGGTCTCTTCGACCGACGACGGGTCCCGCTTCAATTTGACGACGAGATACCGGAACCAGTCGTTTACCACCTGCTGAACGCCATTCCAGATAATCGTGGGGATTTCCCAGAGATGCCCGTGGATTTTCGCAATTGCGAGAATTATCCGCGCGGTCCGCTTTCCACGCGCCAGAAAAACCACATTGTCGTTTGCCGCCTCGACGTCGGCGGGAGCCTGGCGCCGGTCTTTCAGGTTCTTCCCCTCCCATTCCTTGATCATCCTCCTGAGCCCGAAGTTCGAGCTTAGCGTCGGAGCGCTGCACCCAAGGAGATCGGCGATCCATTCGCGCAGGACGCCTTTGCGCGTAACCGGTGGCTTCATGCCATGGAAGTCAGCGTCAATAAGCGTCCGCAGCCGCTCCTGCAGATTGTCTGCCATATCACACCTCCCTCAATCCAGCGCTTCGTAACTCCCGGAGCAGGTGCTCAATTCGATCGTCTCGCTCTCTGATCGTTTTCCGAAGGTCTGCGTTGATAACTCTGGCACTCTCGAGTTCATTTGCCCTGCGTTCCAGATCGCTTCTCGCCTCATGCCATTGCCCGGAAACTACGACGAGTTCAGTCTTTAAAGAATCCCGCTCCCGCTCCACTTCGAGCCTTCGAATTTTCTCAGGCTTATAGCTTCTCTTGGCCTGTTTGGGCGGCTTTCCACCTCGTCTGCCGACCCCAAGCCTCTGGTTCAGGGTCGACATGAGCGCGTCGATCCTGAGGACTTGGGCACCGATGCCCGGATCCGTGGTGGTGAAACTCGTTTTGGACCCAATCCGAAGAATCCCCAGGTCCGGTCGGTGCCACGTTCGCCATCCATTGAGGGAGGATGGAATGTCATTTACGTTTGCCGGGATCCCGTTCCTGATCCATTTCTCCATCAGCTCGATGCGAGCCGCGACACGCGTTGAGAGAGATTGCCCCATCCTCACCCCTTCATCGTTTCAGTGAATCCCGGTACTTCGAAAGCACTACGACCTTTTGAGACGCTAGTTCCGCGAAGACGCCCGTAGCTTGTGCCGCGGTTTCGGTCAGATCCTCGATCTCCAACTCGATGTAGCCGACGTTTCCCTGGGAGATGAGAGCCCACGGGCAAGATGGACAGATCGACGGTCCCGCCGCACGGAAGTCGGGCCCGAAGTCCCCTTTTTCGAAACCAGCCTCTTGCCGACAGGCCGCGCGTTCGCATCCCTGCTCTGTATGGGGGCAACAACAGGTGGCCCAGGGCTTCACCGTCAATACGATATGCTGCTTGGTCATCAACCGCAGAATGATCGCGGCTCTCTGCTCGGACACGACCATCACGGTTTCGTCGAGCTTCCGTCGGACCCGTTTCACGAACTTGCGGAAGCGGTCGCCCATCGCGCCTACGAATTCCTCGTCGTTCGCCGCCACGCGCTCCGCAACGAACACCTTATACGCAGTGATCTCCTTCAACCAGATCAAGGCTGCTTCGGGATCAAGACGGAGGTAGTCGTTCGCTGCTTCCAGATCGTATTGTCTCAAGTGATGTGCAAGGGTCTCTTTCTTGCCGTGCCACCGGTAGATAAACATGACCGCGAAGAAGCGCCGGAACTGACGCGCGGTCCATTTCCACGCTTGCACCTGGCCATGCTTGTCACGGTATCTGTCCGTGCCAAGCCTGCGCGCAATGGATTGGATGCCGGGTACCAGCTTGATCCTTTTGCCAGTGGTCGGATCATTCAGCGTGAATAACTTTTGATCTTCGTCGGGGTCATCGGCATCGAACGAACGCAGAGTCTCGACGGCGCGCGCGACAATTCGCGGAATTGGAATCCATGTCCACTTCCGCTCCGACTTCTCGATGTAGACATTCAACCACCATCCTTGGGCGTCGCTGCCCTTCAGACAGCTCCGTTTGAGCTTCAGAATTTCCTTCAGACGCCTCGCCGTGAATCCCGCGATGAGGACGAACGCCGCAGCAGTTATTAACTTGATCTTGGTCTTGGCGGACAAGGCTTGCTTGTAATCCCAAGCGACCGTGTTCCTAGATCGCCAAGCAGCGGCGTAAGTTGACGTGGCGTCCTCCGCGTTCCGCTGAATGTAGTTCGCGCTCTCCGACAGAAAGCGGAGAACGAGTTCGAAGGGAGCGATCGGGGTCGGCTCCGTAGTTGCGCCAAGTGCGTTCGCACGGGCAGATGCTCCCTCCGGAAATGGATCGAAAGAAAGCGACGGGGCCGACATGAAATGACGGAGCGCGAACAAGGCCTCAAAAATCGCGGTGACTACGTGTACGTTCACCACCGTAACCGTCTTGATACCGGACCGCAGCAATGTTTTACCGTTCAACTTGGCGGTAGTGTACGCAACTTCCCGCTCAAGGGCATTCTTCCGCCACTTGTTTGGAATGTGAAGTGCCTGCGTAATGCTTGCAAGATTAAATACCTTATCTTGAGCATATCTAGGTGGCACATCCGCCCAACTCTCGAACTGCTCAAGAAGGCCGCGTACCAGCATCGAGGCGGAGGTGATCCCATCGCTTCCCGCTTTGCTTGCAACACAGATTTCGTCGACTTGCTCGCTCGTGAGTTGGGCGAATGATCTGTAGCCCCTGGCAATCAAACCCCATGCAAGCTGAATAGCTGCCATTGCATATCGCTTGTGCCGCTGGGCATCGTCGATCCTAGTGTAGCTGCCCTCGCGGATCCAGAAAACAAACTCCTTAACCGTCGCATAGAGCTCGCGCTCTTCCGTCAGGAGGCGGCCGTTCGGCAGCCTCACGCGAAAGTCGATCGTTTCCGTGTCACCTTCGCCGATGGTGTCCTCGATTGACCAAACATCCGCTTCATAGACGGCCCCAAGCCATTTAGCGTTTCGCTCTAGTATTCGCCGTGGTGCCGCGGCGGTTGTAAGGCCTGCAACTCGTTGCGCCATCAGAAAGGTCTCCGGTGTCGAAAGTTGGGGTGAGCCATCACCTGGTCGGCAAGAGTTACCGCCTGGCGCCAGATCCGCGCCATCGTTGTCGCCAGGATCTTGCGCTCGACGGTCTCGATGAACAGAAGCCATGGGTACCAAACGAAGTACCAGCGCTCGGGCCTATCGCGGACCCATATCGCCTGTGCTTCAAGCAACGACGCCCTCCAGATGATCATCAAGGCCAGATCGTTCGTTCGGGCAATCACAATGAGCTGAGGACAGTTGTTCCAGCAGTCGAGATGCGCACACGGAGCACCATTACTTCCAGGGCGGCCTTGAATATCTTTACAAAAGGTGCCGAGACCAGTTTCTTGCAGATCGGAGACTTTTTTCTCCAATTCTTCTTTGGAATAACCCAGAAGTGCTTGGGCATCCTCCTCCCCATAAACTGTCAGTACCTCCCAGGAGTCCATGAAGGGTCGGATATCCTCGTCGCGCATGAAGCGTGTGGGCGGATGATCCGTGTACCCCTGACTAACATTCAGACCATGTTGTCCCAAACCCGCGGCGACGCGAGCACTGGCTCCACCCTCGAGCGCGGCGATCAGAAGTATGGTCGGCCGCAACATCGAAGGTGTGACGTCAAGACCCGCGAGTTCCGGGATCCCTGCGACGATCTTCTTGAACTGATCCCTTATAAACCATTCTTCGACTTGCTTGGGCACCGACCGGACATTCGCTACGAACAGAAGGCGCGCGTCATCGGCGTTGAGAACTGACCGCAGCCCCGCCCCTGCGGACAACAGCCATTCCATTCCCCTGGCCGCGTGTGACTTGCTGTTAAGGTGCGCATGGATTGGCTTGCCTTGCGCCCTTGCCTTCTGGCCGGTCACGTGAATGCAACCACTTATCTCCGACGGTTCCATCGCATCGATGAAAAGGCTGCGCCCAACCGCTATGTTCGCTCCTGATTCAATGAGGTAGAGGAGGAGGATGGCTCCCACAGCATCACGATGCGGAGTAACAAATGCCTCGACGTAATGCTTTCCGCCGAATTCAAGCGCTCTCTTCGCAAAGAACGCCCCATAAACTTTGTCTTTCTTTGGATAGAATCCTCTGAAGCGATCCGAGACCAGGCGGGTTAGGTTCGCAAGTCCCTGCTCAGGATCGTCGAGCGGAAATGCCTCCCTCATAAGAAGTCGGCGATTGCCCGGGTTTCCGGCGCCGGTTGCTATCCTCTCTTTCCAATTCTCTCCGAAATCCCTTCCGGCCTTGACCAGTTCTTTTCCACGGTCCCAATGCTCCCGCCACCGGACATAAACGGCAGCGACAGCGTCTTTTATAAGCGCCAGTCTGCGTTTGAGAACCTGCAGGATCACCTTGTCAGGTTTGTCGCCTGGGTTCGGCTCTCGGCGGGAAAGCTCACTGCGAAGTGTCTTTAGGAAACCGGCCTCAGCCTCCTTGTCAACCTCGACGCCGTGCAGTCTGGAAGACTCATCAAGAATCAACGTTGCAAAAGCAAGGTAATCGTCCACACCATTACTTGCCGGGGGTTGGGCAATTGTGTGCCTATGTTGAGATTTATTTCGGGTCGCCTTAAGCGGCAAGTCCAGTTCCGGAAATGCTCGGTCATTAGCGAGGTGACGAATGACGTTGTTGGCCACTACGAGCTTTGTCTTGGCAGCCGCCCCGTTCAAGTCTGCCCGCTGGTTAACTCGGTCAGCGTAGCCCTTGATTGCACGTGTCCAGCAACCCTGGTCGACCGCTGTAGCCCGTCCCGTATTCAATCCAGCTTTGACCGCTCTACAGTCCGGATCCTCCGACGTCGCGATAAAGCGAAGCAACTCTATTAACGCCAGGAAGGCCGACTTTGCGGTATCTTTCTTCGCAGATTTGAACGCTTTTAGGAACGAAGCGCTTACTCGTGTGAGAAACCCCTCCGACCAACCAAAATCCACCAACCCCCGGAAGCAGAAGAGCCTTCCAGAAAACACATTGCAGAGAGGGTCGCGCTCAAGGGAGACGACCAGCTCTCCATCTGCAGCCGCAATGACTTCAACGAAAGGGCTGCGTGTTAGACGACTAACTGATATCCCTGTGATCGAGGCAAGTCGGCCACGGTCGTAGGACAGCCCAGTACTGTTCAGCGGTGCCCCATTGGCGATTGCCACGCGAACTTGTTCAATTTCCTGCCTCAAGGAGGTCGGGAGATAGCCAGTTTCAGCAACAATTGCGTCGTATTTTTCAACGAGCGCCAACAGGCGAGGATTTCGAACAAGGACAGACTTGGAAAGGCTCATTCCAAACCGTGCTAGAAGAGCTTTCCGCTCAACCTTACTATCCCGTATCTGCAGAGTTCCACTGGCAATTGACTGGGCTAGCCATGCCTCGATCTCCGGAACTTTTGCCTCATGACTGTTCTGCAGTCCGCCAGTCGCTGTTTCGTAATCGCGGAGAATATCCACGTAGTGGTACATCGCGCCGAATGAGAAACCAAACATCCGCGCCAGGCGCCGCCGATCGATTTTTCCTCCACGGCTCCTTGGAATACCCCCTTCGAGCAAGTCGTTGTTCAGAATTTCGACAATACGACTTTCCGTCGACCCGCGTTTATAGAGCTGATGTTTTTCCAGGTCCGGATACATCGAGACAATGGAGGATGCTGAAACTGACATTCCGGCTGGCATGATTTGTTCGAGCATGGCACGGATCCGCGCGCACTAAAGAGTTCGGCGTCGCTCAATGCAACGCTCGCTATGCTGTCAGGTTCAGCCAATTCGACTTGTGAAGCTTCGCTAGACCGCGACGGGAGCCTCGATTGCCGGATGCGGATCGTATCCCGTCACCTCGAAATCCTCGATCTTGTAGCCATCAATGCTGTCTGGGCGTCGCAACAGGCGGAGCTTCGGGAATGGTCTAGGCTCACGTTTCAAGATCGTCTCTGCGAGCTCGAGATGGTTGAGATACAGATGTACGTCGCCGCCGACCCAGATAAGTTCGTTGGGTACCATGTCTACTTGCTGTGCGACCATTGCTAGCAGGGCCGCCTGCTGGCAGACGTTGAATGGATTCCCTAACCCCAGATCGTTCGACCTGGTTCCGACCATGAGAGAGAGCATGGGGCGGACAGGCTCGCCCCGATCACTCTCAGCCCCCATTCCACTAACAAAAAACTGATAGAAATTGTGACAGGGGTTCAACGCCATTCGGTCGAGGTCGGCGACATTCCAGGCGTGGAACAGCATCCGCCTGCTCGTCGGGTTCGTACGAAGAGTCTCGATGACGGCCGCTACCTGGTCGTATTCCCGTCCATCGGGTCCGACCCAACGCCGCCACTGCTTTCCATAGACAGGACCGAGGTCACCCCACTCGAGCGCAAATTGCTCGTCCTCAACTATGCGGGCCTCGAAATCTTCCTGGGAGATCTGGTGGCCTGTAGCCGTGCGGTACTTGTCCAAAGGCCAGTCAGTCCATATCCGGACGTTCTGATGCAAGAGAGACCTGATGTTCGTCTGGCCGGTGAGGAACCATAGCATCTCCTTCACCGCAGTTTTCCAGTACACGCGCTTTGTCGTATAGACTGGGAACGTGCCATCCGACATGTCGAACCGCATCATTGCGCCGAACGAGGCCAGGGTTCCAACGCCTGTTCGATCAATACGTTTGTCGCCTTTGGTGAGCACGTTCTCGACGATATCGAGATACTGATATTCGGGATGCCGGGCCATGAATCCTACCTTGAGTTCTATGCGCGATCGTGACGTCCAAGAACGGGCAAAACAACCGGTCTGGGATTGAAAAACACAACAGCGACACAACTTTTGATTTTACTACGTATTTTTACGCACCCAGTGATTGGGCATCCAACAAGGCAAAGGCACAGGTGCTACTCGGCCAACTAAGGAGATAAACGGTCGTGGCACCGCCGCTTCGCTCCTCTACGCCGGATGAGTTGAGAACCCGGCCGCCGCCCGTCGCCGTCAGCCTTTACTGCCGCCGGATGGCAATGGGACCGGTACACTATGGTCCTTGTCAATGAATCGTGGAATTACAGGGGCTTACAATCGAAGATACCGGATCGATGCCGGAAAAGAATGGTACCCCAAGGAAGATGTCGGCCGAACGCTGATAGAGCTGGCAGGACAGCTTACCGTCGGCGACATAGAACTGGAACAGGCAATGGCAGGGCGGTAACGCCATGTCATCCACCTCGGCAGGGTTCCATGCTGAAACGATGTGCCGGCGTGAATTCGGATTCTTGACGATGCCCGAAACGAGATTGGATATCTGGTCGATATGGCCGCCATCGGGAGCTGGCCAGGAACGCCACTGAGCGCCATAGACCGGCCCAAGGTCGCCGTTTTCGTCGGCCCATTCGTCCCAGATCGAGACGCCATTGTCCTTGAGGTAGCCGATATTGGTGTCGCCGCGAAGAAACCAGAGAAGCTCGTGGATGATGGAACGCAGATGCAGCTTCTTGGTCGTCAGGACAGGAAAGCCTTCCTGCAGATCGAACCGCATCTGATAGCCGAACACGGAGCGTGTGCCGGTGCCCGTTCGATCGCCTCGATCGGTTCCGTGTTCCATCACATGCTTCAAGAGATCGAGATACTGCTTCATCGTCCGCCGCCGATTCCGTTCCGTACCTATTTAGGCGTTTTATCTGTTGAAACCAATCATCATGCGGCTATTATCCCGGCAATTCTCCGCGACACCTGCCAGACGGCCGGAGGCGCTTTCAGGCTACCGTCAGGTTTGCGTGTCGCCCTATGCTCAGCGCGGGGGCGCTCCACGGGGTTTCAGCGCTGTCAGTATATTAGCGGCAATTCACGCCGCTTTCCTTTGGGGCCAACCGCATTTTTGGGGGGAAATGATGGCAGAGAGCCCGATACGATTGCAGCTGCGAACAGAGCGGCGGGACGAAGTATTCGCCAAAGAGGATCAGCCGATTGGCGACTTCACCTTCAATGCGAAGGTCGCAGATGTCTTTGACGACATGGTCAGCCGATCCGTGCCGTATTACGAAGAAATGCAGCGGATGGTCTGTGAGTTGGCGCAGGACTTCGCCGCTCCGGCCTGAACGATCAGGGCTGCCTGCTCCTCGTTGAGAAATTGACCAGCGAGGATACGGCCTTCAACCGGCTGTTCGCCCAGCACTATTACGACTTCAAGCGACGAAACGGCTACTCCGAAATCGAGATCGCCCAGAAGCGCGAAACGCTTGAAAATGTGCTCATCCCCTATCGTCTGGAAGAGAACATGCAGCTTCTGAAAGAGGTCGGCTTCCGCAGTGTCGAGGTCTTTTTCCGCTGGTACAATTTCTGCGGCATCGTGGCCGTCAAGTGAGGCTGGGCGCAAAAAATGAAAGCAGCCATGATTCATATCGGGAACTTCTTCTTCAAATATCGCAATCAGCCGTTCCCGCTCATAATTGTCACCTTGTTTCTGATGACGCTACCGCCCTCGGAAATCGGGGGAAGCGTTACGGCGGAGCGCGTTAAAGACGTAGTTGCGCTTCTGATCCTGCTTGCCGGCCTGGCTTTGCGCGCAACAGTGATCGGCTATGCCTATATTCAGCGAGGCGGCCTGAAGAAGCGTGTCTACGCCGCCGATCTCGTGATCGAGGGGATGTTCGGCGTCTGCCGCAACCGCTCTATGGCGGAAACATGCTGGTCTATGCAGCCGTGTTCTTGCTGCATGGAAATCCAATGGTCGTAGTTGTCGGCATAGCGCTCTTCATGCTCGTCTACCAATGCATCGTCTACGCCGAGGAAGCATTTCTCGAAAACAAGTTTGGCGACGCCTATCGAGCCTACTGTGCCGACATTCCGCGCGGGATGCTTCGCTTTGGCAATTTCGCGCCGGCGACGCATGGGATGGTGTTCAATGCGAAGCGCGTCATCGCGAAGGACTATTCGACTGTTTCCGCCGCCCTTCTGGCCGTTCTCCTGATCGAGATCTACCGGGTCGCCGGCGCAGCCAATGCGCTGTCTCTCCCCTACCTCTCTCTTCTTGTCTTCTTCGTTGCCGTCGTGGGCGCTGCCACCGGTATGGTGAGTCTGCTCAAGAAGCGCGGTGTCTTCAATGAGGCAACGGCCGTCTGCTAGAGCACGGGCGAAGTTCCTGCAGTCCCGCTCACTACGAAACGGTTTTGTGACAACACCTCTTCCCAACCGAGGCGGAAAACACTATATCAGCCATGCCGGTCCTCGGGCCGGCTATGGCGATAAATGAGCGGTGTAATAAACCTATTGGACCCGGGGGCGGTACCCGGCGCCTCCACCAAAAACCGGCGGCCTTGCCACAAGATGGCCGGCTTTTGATGGGGGCGAAACAGGATCGACAAGGGTGTAAAGATCGTCTTTTTGCTCGGCATTGTACCGCCGTTATCGGGCT
>Ga0102593_1000779_pt1 | contig 42650 bp, 38 predicted proteins | sample AraplaCol_mMS_r2_2_FD_76862 | JGI IMG/M metagenome (GOLD analysis project Ga0102593, IMG submission 76862) | Arabidopsis root microbial communities from North Carolina, USA - plate scrape MF_Col_mMS_r2 (SPADES assembly) (version 2) | ecosystem: Host-associated > Plants > Roots > Endosphere...
GTCGAGAACCACTTTCGTTATAATGGCCATCACATTCAGCAGGCTGAGCACTTTTTCCTAGTGTCGCTGGATCGGCATGACATCACCAGTCATGAGGATCACCTCACACAGCACTGGCTGCCGCTTGCTGATTTGCCGAACGTCGATCTTCGCCCTTTTGTCGTGCGAGATGCCATGGCTTCAGGTAGCTACTTGACCGATAGGCACCTCATCCAAATGCTGGAATAGGTCGCGGAAATCCTGACTTTTCATCGGAAGCATCGCGAACTGAAAACGCTCCCAAATTCGTGTCGCAAAAATCGAACGCAAAAGTCCGCCTCTTAAGGGGGATTTTTGCGACCGCGTTTTGCGCGGTGTCATTTTTGGGTACGCCCTAGAGTGACAGTCAAATGTGACGTGCGGTATATGAAACAAAAGGGTAGATTTTCGATCAAAGTGACGTTACACAATCGAAGCCACCCTAATGTTACAGAATTGCTATGGTCCGCATCGGATACGCTCGCGTCAGCACCACAGATCAGGACCTCGATATTCAGAACGAGCGCCTGAAGGCTGCTGGTTGCGAAATCATTCGCTCGGAAACCGGATCAGGAGGGTCCCGAAAGGGGCGGTCGGAGCTGGAAACCATAATGCAGTTTTTGCACGCGGGCGACGAACTTGTGGTTCTGCGGCTTGATCGGCTCGGCCGTTCCACACGCGACGTTCTCAATCTCGTTCATGAGCTTGACGAAAAAGGCGCGTCACTCCGCATTCTTGAGCCCGAAGTCACGACGGCCGGCAGCATGGGTCGAATGGTCATTACCATCCTCGGCATGGTCGCCGACATGGAACTCAAGTTCATCAAAGACAGGCAACGTGCGGGCATCGACGCGGCAAAAGCGGACGGCATCTACACTGGCAGGAAGAAGAATGTTGATGACGCAGAAATCCGCAGGCGGATCGCGGCTGGCGCAACGAAAGCCGACGTTGCTCGTGAACTGAACATTTCCAGGATGACTGTCTACCGCGCCTTGGAAGGCCAAGGTTCACCGTCAGTCTCTATCTGATCACGAGTTCTCTACCTGTTCTTTGAGTTGGCCAAAATCGCAGCTTCGGGCCGACTGCGCCTTCTCTATGTGGTGGATGAGCCCGCGGCTCGAGGCCGTCCGCTTACCATAAGAAGCCCGCTGAGAGCGATGCAGGGTCTGACGATTTTGGGGAGCATATCTTGGTCGCGAGGCTCCCGCGACTGAAAATTTCCCTGACGGAGTTCCATCCCGGATCAACGACTTCAAAGATCGCGCAAACTCATCTAGATCAGTGCCTACATGAGTAGGTAGCTACACGATCCCCCACGCCCGAAATCTCCCCCTCCCCGTCATCTCCCGGAAGCCGAGCTTCCCCACAATCCGCCGCGCCGCCTGGCGGCGTCACCCCGAGCGCTTTTTCGACCACGCCTGCCGAGACAAGCGGTTTTGCCATGACCCGCTCCGGCAGCTTTGACGACGTCGGCCTCCCATCCAGCTTCCATTCAATCATCAGTCGCGTCGGCGCCAGCCGGTCATGCTCCTTCAGTCCGATTTCGGCAGCCGCATTCAGCCCCTGGGCAATGGCCAGCAGCCGGGTTTCGCGATCGCGATGCCCGCGCTGATCGAAGGGAATGGGACGGCCACATCGCGGGGCGTCGTGGAGGACAAGGTCCTCGAGGTGGACGAGTTCGCCGCCGAGCCACAACCAGGTGCAGGCGTCAATGAAGTGGGATCGTTCGATCCAGCCCACACCGACCGGCGAATGGCCGATGCGCCCGTCGAGACGCACCAGCGCGATCCCGGCGTCCGGAATCGGCCATAGGAGGCTGGTCAGGTGATTTTCGCAGAAACGTAACACATTGACATCATGGTAAACGCGTCCTTAATTGGAAGTGATCTCCGGCATTACTTCCGCGATCGCTGACGATCGCGATAGCGGCGTTTCACTTCCGATAACTACCAATTGTCGATGGTGACGCGATCAAAGTCCGCGCAATTCCCTTCGGCTGCTCTTGGCTCGAAAATTTGGCGGCGGCTTTTCAGCGTCAAAGCCTGCAATCGAGCAAGAGGCTGTGCCTAACCTCCTCCAGATCCTCGGATTTCGGGCTCTTTGCCCATGGCAAGCCCCCAGCGCGTGTTCTCGGCCTCCGATGAGCCGTCCTCCATTTCGACCTCGTTTCCGCGCCCGACGGCTTCCTATTCTGATCATAAAACACACTTGCAAAGGAACGTTTACTGACGCATGCATTATCTGTACAAACCGCCGCTATAGACGACATCGGAGTTCCATGGCGAGACCCGCAATCCCCGATCCCCATCCTGCTCCCCAGAGGCTGATTGGATACGCGCGTGTGTCGACAGAAGACCAGATCAATGACGCCCAGGTGGACGAGTTGCGAGCGGCTGGTTGCTATCGCATCCATCAGGAGCACGGATCCGGGGCATCAAGGGTGAGGCCCATCCTCAGGAAGCTTCTCCGCGAACTTGTCGCGGGCGACGTGCTCGTTGTCGTCCGGTTGGATCGGCTGGCGCGCTCCGTTAGCCATTTGCTTGCTGTCATCGAAGACCTAGAGAAAAGGGGCGTTCACTTCCGGTCCCTCCGTGATCCAATTGACACCTCGACGCCGCAAGGCATGTTTTCTCTGCAGGTATTGGGTGCCGTAGCCCAACTCGAGCGTGCGCTCATCGCAGAGCGAACCAAAGCCGGCATGAAGGCGGCTAAAGCGCGGGGGCGGCTCGCCGGCAATCCAGGACTTCGCGAGCGCCGACCGGAAGCTATCCGTGCTGTCTCTGCCGCCCGCAATCGGGCTTATCTGGACGAACTGATCTCATCGGCGCAGACATGGTTGCCGACTGTTCGCAAGCTGCGGCCGCAACATAGTTGGGACAATGTGGTGCTGATCCTTAATCGCAAAGGTCACAGCTGGACGGTCGAACGCTTGCGCCGGGCAGTTCACCGGATGGTACGCGAAAAGCTTGCCGAGCCAGAACTGCTCGCCCGCTCTCCTCGGCGGCCGCCGGAGGACAATCTGATGAAGCTGGTCGCCGCGATCGCGATCGCCGATCCCGACCTATCGCTTCGAGAGATTGCTGCGCAGTTGGACCAGATGCATGAGCGACCGCCGCGTGGTGGCCGGAAATGGCAGCCGTCTTCAGTGAGGGCGCTGTTGGACGAAGCGCGCCGCTTCGGACTCATACGCTTATGAGTGCTGGTCGTAATGCGGCTGAACGAGGCGCGCTTGATTGGCGACATATGGTTTGCCGCCCTTTTGGATATAGTCGATTCTAACCTTTCAAGGTGCTCTCTGGGTCTCCGCGACAGCCTTCGAGCATCACATGAGCGAGAGGATTCATTTCTATCACTCATCGCAAGGGATTATGGTGAGTTATAGAAAGGGTGCCTATAACCGCCAATTTGGCCTCGATGCCGACAATCGGCCATCAACGCCGCAAGAGCGCGGCATCGCGGAAATGATGCTCGATGTGTACGACACTTGGTCCGCCCCGCTCAACGACGAAACCCTGTTTCGCTGGCACGGCATGATGATGACAGGCAATCGCCATCTTGGAGCGATCGGCGCATATCGAACGCATGAAGATGCCATGCAGATTGTGCCCGGCCGTCAGGACAATCCGACCGTCCACTATGAAGCCCCACCATCAAGGCGGGTCCCCGCGGAAATGGCGGCCTACACCAAGTAGTTCAACAAAACCGCGCCACCCGGTTAACTCCCCTTGCCCGATCTTACCCGTGCCGGCGTAGGCCATTTGTATTGCGAAAGCATCCGTCCGTTTGAAGATGGAAATGGAAGGCTTTGCCGAGCGCTCGCTGAAAAATCGCTTGCCCAAAACATCGGGCAAACCGAGCTTTGATTGCGTTTGTCCACACGATCGAGGATGGCCGGAAAGCCTATTACGATCAGCTCGAACGGCATCAGCGCATGCTCGAGATCACCGAATGACTGTGTATTTGGCGGGAACCATCCTTGATGCGCAACAGACCACCTTGACTCGGGTGGCCTTCTATATCCGCAAGGCGAAATTCAATCACCGGTTCCGCGGGCAATTCAACGACCGCCAGGAGAAGGCCATCACTCGGATGTTTCGGAAAGGCCCTGGGGGGTTTAAAGGTGGACTAAGCGCTGAGAATTACATTTCGATCAGGCGGACCTCGCGACAGCGACACGCGATCTTCATGACTTGTTGGAGAGAGATGCTCTCACGCGCACCGGCGAACGCCGGCACGCACGCTACGCACTAAATCTGCCCTGATTACGAATAAGAGACAGAACTCAACCGCCGCGTCCCTTTTGGACAAAGGACCGAAGAGGCTGAACCAGCTGCCCGACACGCGGGCTTCAAAATCATGCAAACCGGGTCAGGTTTCTCGACCGCGCTTTTGCGGCAACTTCCTCGCGATTGTGCGGCGGATGTGAGGTCTCGAGCGAATCGAGCAATTCGCGCGCGCATGCGGCGATTGAAACGATTGCGTGTTCAAATGCTGCCTCATTGCGTCTCGACGGCTTGGTCGTTCCACTCAGCTTTCGTACGAACTGTAATGCCGCATCACGTATTTCCTGATCGGTCGCCGGCGGATCGAAATTGAAAAGTGGTTTTATATTTCTGCACATGGACTGCTCCCAGTCATCTTCGCTTAACACGTGGCCTAGGGCCGGCCGGACGGTGGCTCATCTGCGCCGGGAGATTTCAAAGCACGATGCGCCTTCTCTCGGTGCAACCACTTCCCGTGCCCATCCCATCCTCGCCTCCCCCTCGATCGGACAGTCCTACCCCTCTGTCGCTCGGGCTCACAACACCTAGATAACGAAAGAGACGCCATAAGTCAGTCTGTCAGCCACCGCTCCTGGCATCGGGTGCACGCGCCATGGCGTCGAGGTCACCATTGACGCCGGTTTTGCCGCCTGCGTCGGATGGTTCCATGTCCCCTTTGCCTTGAACGTCGGACCGCTCGGCACCCACCCTTAACGTCGAAGCCCCGGAAGCTGTCACGCAAAAGGTAACAGCTGTTACCTTTTGGACCCCGGCTATCATAATCGCCTCGATCGTCAAACACGAGCGGCAGACCATTGATGCCACCGCAAACTCGCTTGTCGAGCGGCCCTGCCCCATCCCTTTCTGTCCCAAAGTTATGGTCGCTGCCATCGCTCCGTGCATTAAGTGCACAGCACGCCACGCGCCATTGGTGACATCGTTTGACCGCCCGCGTCGGATCCTTCCACGGCCCCCATGTTTAAAACGTCAGACAGCTCGGCATTTATCCGCAACGTCCGAAGTTCCCGGAAGCTGTGTCGCCTTTGGTAATTGAGCTTTCTTGAAGGAGGAGAGGGGTCCATCCTGTCGGCACGCTCCACTCCAAAGGTAACAGCTGTTACCTTTGGGTCCCAGTAGGGCTGCCTGGTTGGTCAAACCCAGGCGATAATAACATTAACGTCGATGCCGCCCAAAAATGGCGTATCGATCCGACCCTGCCCTGTCCCTCTCTGTCTCCAAGTCATTGTCGCTGCCATTGCTGCAGGCACTCACTGCGCAGGACGCCGCAGCGGCGAAGTCACCAGTTGACGCCGGTTTCTGCCCGTCCGCGACTGGACCCTTCCACGTCCCTTTTGCAACCGCTCGGCACTTACTCGTAACGGCCGACGTCCCCGAAGTTATCTCGCTTTTGGTGATTGAGCCTTTTCAAGGAGGAGAAGGGTCATCCTTGTCGGCCGCCCCACCCAAAAGGTAACAGCTGTTACCTTTCGAGCCCATCGGACCAAGGTCGCCTGGCTCGTTGTCGACCGGATCCTGCCCCGGCCCTCTCCGTAGGTGGATAGGCAGATTACGTTCGACAGGGAGGAAGAACGAGGTGGCGATAGGTAACCCCCCACCACGTCCATCGCTCCCCGCAGCGAGACAGCCTGCAGCACCCGGCCCGCGCAAACGCCATTGCCGGCCTTCCTGGAACCTCTTCTGCCCGGCGGGTGCCGCAGATGCCGACTGCCTCTCCGTCCTTTAGGCAGCAATGCACAATGATTCCGGACGAGTCACAAGCTGGCCGAACGGGTGGCATGGCTTCTTGAATGAACATTCGGAGACCACCTTCGTCACGGCTCGCACTCATTCTCTCCCTGATCAACGTCCATTGCTCGCGCAAGCTCAGCTGCCGGCAAAGTTGGACGAACCCCGCGTGAAGCGACTCGGTTGGGTGGCCAAAATGCCCGAACAGAGGAACCGCCCAGGATCATGGATGCTGTGCGCTCGGCCTCGCCCAATGCCCTCGATACACGCCACCCCGCTCCTTCGAATTCGTTTACGCCCTCCAACACCCATGTTCTTCTTCGAGCCGAGTGGCTCCAAGGACGCGCAAAGATTTCGCCTCCGATCGGCAACACATTCAGAACGGAGGGTGCCCCGGATAGGCAGGTTAGTTCTCAATGAACAGGAGGAACGGGACTCCCCAGCCACAGCTATCTCGCCTGTCCTTCAGGGCAGTTGTACCGCCCTCGCCGTCTTGCGGAAGCCAGATGGACTATGGCTGCACCACGGCGGGCGCAAACCGATACCTGGCGAAACGACCGCTCTTTCTGGATACACCCGCCCCATTGCCGCTCATGCGACCCAGAGGGCGAAGCCACGCCCAGAAATCGAACTATTCCTGTAGCGGCGTCAAGGTAAACCTCGTCGCCGGTTCCGCATGCCCAAGCGCGGAATAACAGCTGCTACCTTTCGCCTATCTATCCCGTGTATTCATCCCGCTTTCGGCAAGACCGTAAAGGCTTTTTGAAAGGTGAAGACTCCCATCGACCGCCCGGTCGACCATTGCACGGAAATAGCCCCCCGGCTTTGCAATCAGCTCCGGGTCACGCAAGGATTTTTCGAGCACAGTCGCCAAGATGGCGGACGCAGCATAACGGCCGACCCTCCCTACACCGTCTACCCATGCAGCCTCCGAAAGGCCGATCATGCGCCGCATCATTTCGGCCGCGCCGACAACATCGGACCAGCCGTCAAACTCCACACTGACACATTCCTGCGCCGCGCGGCACCCAACCTGCAGCAAGCCAACCGGCACCGCAGCTAAAACAGCACCCTGGATATCACCAACCGCCTTCTCCGCCTGCCGCAATCGGGATTGCGTGTCACCAACCGCCGCTTCAGGCTTATTTTCATAAGCCATTTCGACGGCGGAGCCGTCGTCAGTTTGTTTGATGTCTCGCTCGTAAGAGCGAGTCCGTTCATTACTTTCAGAAAGGTTTTTAGGGGTTGTATTAATAGTAGAGCTGACGCCTATGTCACCCGCGCATGACATATTATGCTCACCGAAGCGAGCTTCGGCATATTCAAGAACCTCGGAATGCAGTGATTCGAGCTTGCTTGCTTGCTCAGCGCGGCTCACCATCGTCTCCATGATCGCCTGTGCAGCGCACCTCCAGCTATCCGCCTTCTCCGGGAATGCTTCGCAGGCATCGATGATTGCCCTGGAAAACCGCGTAACCGCTCGCCGCGCATCCTGGGTAGCCTTCAGTTCCCTTTGATAGTTGTCAACGCTCTCCTTGATCTCAGCAAGCCGCACGCGCGCCGGCGTAAAATCGAGCCCGAAGCCGCTGGCAACCATCCCGTCATTGTCGCGGTACACGAAGCGCCGGCCCGTTGGGCTGTCTCGGTAGGCAGCGATCCCAGCTTCAACGATCCTGCGCAGGCACCGCGTAACCGTGCGCTCGGAGCGCAGCGTGTATTCTGCGAGCTTGGCGTTCGAAATTGCAACGATCGGCCTGCCGGCCCCTTTCCAGTCATCGCCGCGCGAGAGGCCAAGGAGAATGTCCAGGACATGATAGGTCGTGCCGTCGATCCCAAGGATCGGCGCTGCTTTCTTCAACAGGAGGGAGATCTCCGATTTCGAGGTGTCCGGGATGTCGTTGGCCATCGCCATTCGCGCGCTTGCGAGAATGGCCGGACTGACGCGTCTGAACGATGCGATTGCCGTTGCTTCTGTCATTAGCTAGCCTGCCCGCAGCGCCTTAGCGTGCGGCTCCATCGAGATTCTTGTTGATGAAAGCCAGCAGACGGGCACAGTTTTTCGTTCCCAGCTGTTACGCAGGGGTTGATTGTGCCAGCGGTCCGTCATAGAATCAGTTTGTTAGAGCTGATGTCGACGGGACGTTTTCGTACTGTCGGCTAGGATTTTAAGGGTTCGCCGATTGCCGTCGGTGAGCCCTTTCCTATTTCTGAACCAGCCTACCGCATCGGCGTCTCCCCGTTTTGTTGCCGGTACTCGTCCACCAGTGCCGGAAGCTTTTCGATGAGCCAGGCCGACAGGCCTGGCATCTTGCTTTCCGGAATTGTAATGAGCGTTGAGGAACGCGAGGATTTCGCGGTAATCACCGCGCCGCCACCGATCTCGATCTCTTCGCCGCGATCTCCGCTGGCTGCCTTGTGTTCCAGGGCGTTCATGAGCGCGGCGAAGCGCTGATCGCTTGGGGACGCAACCCATGTCCTCGTCGACGTCACCTGGTCAATGATAAGCTGGGCTGCGGCCGGAGCCCTACCGTCCTTGAAATGGGCGGCGAGCTTTTCCCACTTCGGCCGGCCAATTGAAGGCGCCGCACCGATCCTGGCGATCAGTTCGGCCGGGAACTGTTCTGCGATCCCAATCAACATCGAAATATAGGTCAGCTTGCCATCTGCCCTGCCGAGGGCGGCAGCAATCGTCTCCCGGCGGAAGCCGCGCGACTTGAGGGTTGCAGCAAACAGCGCCTGCTCGATGAACGAGAGATTGGCGCGTTCGGTATTCTCGATCCCTTGAGCGACCACCAACTCGTCGTCGGTGAGCTCACGGATGATCGCTTTTACCGGCCGTTCAAGAATCTGACAGGCCCGCAAACGCCTATGGCCATAAGCGACCTGAAAGTAGCCTTGCTTGTCAGGGGAGGGGCGAACGAGGATGGGAAGTCTCTGGCCGCTTTCGCGGATGCCCTCAACGAAACCCTGAAATAACGGATCTCCCTCGATGTCGAGGCGATCCCTGACAAAGGAGGGAACGACATGGGCGGAGTCAATTTCGACAATTGCTTCCGAACCGCTCAGTTGTTCACGAAGGCGGTCGTTCTCCTCTTCCACGGCGACAAAGGCCCGGTCCATCGACTTGACGGCCCCAGATCCAACTTTGGCCGCGGGACCTGCCGAGATCTGTTTCGCAAGCTCAGCGGAATCGACATTCCCAAAAAGGGTTTTCATCCGATTGGAGCGTTCTTTGGCATTGGTCATGACCGTCCCCATACCGATTGGATGTGGTTGAAGATCTCGAGATTGACAGCATCGACGGAGTCCAAGGCGCGTGTGAGGGTGTCACGACCGACAGAACCGCGTGCCATTTCGTAAAGGCTCTTCTTCTCCAAGCCGGCGCTGGCGATTGCCGTCGTGTCCACCACGGCTGGCGCCAGCACGTCCTCGCCAAACAGTGATCGCAGGAGTGCGACGACATTCACCTGAGGAACATCGTTCGGATTATGCCTAGTGATGACATATCGAATGAAATCGTGTTCAAGAATACCGCCACGTTCCTCGATCACGTGCATGACATCGCTCAACATTGCCAGGAACTGGTTCATGCTGGCGACGTCGATCATCGCCGGATGAACGGTGATCAGCAGCGAGGTGGCGGCACAGAGCGCGCCCAGCGTAAGATAACCCAGTTGCGGCGGCGCATCGATCACGACGACATCATAGTCGTCCGCGACGCTGTTTATGACGGCGCCGAGCCGCCGGAAAAAGATCCCGTCGCCGCGGCCGCCGCCGCTTGCAATCGCCTGGGGCGTCTCATGCTCGTATTCCATGAGTTCCAGGTTGCCCGGTATCAGATCGATGCCGTCAAAATAGGTATTGCGGATGATGTCGCGCATCGGCCGTCGGTTGTCTTCGTCATAGCGAATGGCCGCATAAATGGTCTCGTTCTCGCTGACATCGAACTCGGGCTGATAGCCGAACATGGCCGACAAGGATGCCTGCGGGTCGAGATCGATTGCCAGCACTCGCAAACCGGCCAGCGCGAGATAATGGGTAAGATGGACGGTCGTCGTCGTTTTGGCGGATCCGCCCTTGAAGTTTGCAACCGCGATGACTTGCAGCTTCTCGCCGGGGCGCCGGCGCGGCAAGAAATCCAACGCTTCCACAGGACGTTTGGTTGCCAGGTATCGTCGGAGTTCATTGACCTGGGCCAGCGTGTAGCTCCTGCGGCCATTCTCCAGCCGCTCCGGCATTGCGCCTTCGCCGTCCAACGACATTTGGCGGAGGGTCGATTCTGCGATCCCGAGCATGCTGGCAACGTCGCGTGATGTGAACGTGCGCAACGATTTCATCGCTTCAGGCGGATACATATGTGTCCGAAGCGACTGCAACTGCGCTGACAACATCTGCGCTTGGCGTGTAATCTTCGCAGCGGAGGATTCGCTCGTTTGCTTGCGTGTCGTCATCTGATCCATTTTCACCTCGCGACGGTTTTTCACCGATGATCGCGCATTTTCCGTCGCAAAGGTTGCAGGTATCGCGTGAGTCGTCAAACCTTCTTTGGTTAACGAAAATTTAATAAACAACTTGCTGCCGACACCGTCATCCGGCGCTCCACCATATTTTTCAACGACTTGAAGGCGTGGAGCGTCACTGAGCGGTTGTTTTCATGCCCGCACTTTTGCGGGTGGCGGTACTATGTGCACGGGCCGCCTTGGTATGGACAAGGCACACCTCCAGCGGCAGCGACGAGCGACTCGCAGATTTGCGACTGGAATCAAACCGCTTCTTTGCGCAAATCACGATCCGCGCACCAGCACAATTGCGGAGCGGGATCATGAAGCTGATAGCAATCCAGGCGCCGACGTCGAGCAAGGACGCAGCGCTTCTCGCGTCGGCGCGGACCGGCTCGCCTGAAACGTCTCCAGATCCAATGGTCGGGAGCGCGATCAATTCGACGAAATCGAACCGACCTATATTCTTGCCTTATCGGATAGGGGATATTGACGTGGTGATCGGTTGCGCACGGCTGCTGCCCGCCAATGACCTGACCATGCTTTCGCCAGGGCGGCTCGACGCACATCCGTCATGATCGAAAGCTCGCGCTTCTACGTCGATACTGTTTGTCCTCGTGAAGCCGGGGAGGGGGGCCTTGCGCCACGTCACGTTCGGTATGTTTGCAGATATCCTACGGCCACTCGCCCAGGTACCATCCTTCACGGAAATGAATCAGTCGCATGTGATTGATTCAAATGTGTCGTTGGACGTCGCCGTCCCGTTTGACGATGATGCCAACATGACTGTGCAGCCCTACCACCTCTATGTCGAACGAGCGGATCCGGCGAAGAACATGGCGCGCTACTACGCCATAGAGATTGGGCAGACGCTGTTTGGAGAGCCCTGCCTGACGCGGCGATGGGGACGGATCGGCAGGCGTGGGCAGGAAAAGCACCATGTCTTCGAACGGGAGGAGGAGGCAGTTCGACTGTTCCTCGACCTGGTGAAACAAAAACGTGCTCGCGGCTACCGACCGAAATCAACTGTCCGGTATTTGTGGGGCTGACCTCGTTCATCTTCTTTCCTTCATAGCCGAAGCGAGGGTGCCCCGCAGCCTCCCGAATGGATGTCTGTGTCAGCAGTTCGGCCCCGCCTGAACGGCGGGGGCCTTAGCGGGCTCTTAGTCGCGGTTGGGGCGGGACCAGATCAGCTGGTAGCCGTCCTCGCCTTCGATCTCGGAGAGCGTTGCGTAGATCGGAGCTGGGAAGCTTGGATCGTCCAGCTTGACCGAGAGATAGTCGCGGTCGCTCTCGCTGAAGCGCCCTTCACGGCCTCGATGGCTGTCACAAGGATCGGTGACGGTCGGACGGCACCTGAAGAGGCCGCAAAGCAGCAAGGGTGGCAAGTCGCAGATTTGTTAGTCGAAGAGAACCCTCAGACCACGCCCTTCTTAAGGATGAAGTTCCCATAGGCGCGCGATTCCGCCGTCTGGATGACTGCAAACGATCGCATCGCGATGGGATAGTACGCAAACCTCTCGACCGGTTGGCTCGCTATGGAACGGCCCTCTGCTTCACTGCAAACGGCGAGGACGTCTTTGTGTACTTCCAGCAACTCGCCTGGCGCGTCGACGGCCTCCATGTGCATCAGAGGCGTCTCACTAAACGTGTCCAAGGGCATCATCTGAAGGATCCCGCGGATTGCAGTCGGTGCATCGACACCCTCCAAGATGAGAAGCTTTCCGCTCGTGGTTTGGGTCGCTACACGAAAACCGGCGAAGTTTCGATCCACGATTGCCAGTTCGTCGCCGTGACCCATGGAGGCCATGACCCACAACAGGTCGGCCGTAATGAACGGCGGCACACCCTTCAGCATGGCGTCTCCCTCCCAAGAGATTAGCAGCGACAAGAACGATGAACGATTAGCAGAAAAAAACGATTGCGCAAACGTTTCGATGGCGCTAGCGTTATTACATAGCGGATCCTGGGAGAGCCTCTGGAGGTTGGAATTCCGCTTGGGAGGATAGTTTGAAAAACCTGTTTGTTGCGCTGCTGGCGAGAGCTGGAGTGCGCTCATGACGACTATTTCCGAGGTGGCAAAGGCGGCCGGGGTCTCAGTCTCCACGGTTTCGCACGTTCTCAATAAGACGCGCTACGTCTCGCCCGAGAAGGTCAAGCTCGTCCTCGAGTCCGTGGAGGCGATCGGATATATCCCCAATACAGTCGCTCGCTCGCTCAAATTGTCATCGACAGGTACCGTCGGCCTCGCGATTTCCGCAATTTCGAACCCTTATTTCAGTGACATCATCTGTGCGATTGAAACCGAGTGTTCCAAACGGGGCTTGATCGTGTTCCTCTGTGACACGCAAGATGACCCGGTCCGGGAGCTGGAACTGGTCCAGCATCTGCATCAACGCCGAGTCGACGGGATTATACTTGCGCCTTCGGGCGATCCTAAAAAAGCGCTGGACTATCTCATCCGGTCCGACCTTCCCTGTGTGCTTGTTGACAGGCTGTCGGACAACCGTTTCGACCAGGTCGGGACGGATAACGTCGCCGCAATACAAACGCTCGTCGATCATCTCGTGACGCTGCATCATCGACGGGTTGGGATCATTCTCGGTCAACCCGGCTTTGCGACGACCGTGGAGCGCGCAAAGGCCTTCCGCGCAGCGATGATCGAGAAGGGAATAGAGGTAGAGGACAATTTAATCAGCGACGGCAATCGCAGCACCGCCGACGCCACTGCTTCGACGCACCGTTTGCTGGAGCTGAAGGAGCCGCCGACAGCGATTCTTGCTTCGAACAATCTGGCGATGATCGGGGCTATGAGGGCTATCCGGGAGCGGAAGCTGCGTGTTCCCGCGGACATTTCTGTGCTTGGAATCGATGATTTTGAATGGGCAGATTATTTCGAACCGCGCCTGACGCTGATGGCCCAGCCTTGCGATGAGATTGGCAGGAAGGCGGCGGACTTGCTGATCGAGCGGATAGGCAACAAGCTCCGCCCCCGCGAGACCATTCGACTGTCGCCAGTTTTGCGGGTGCGTGAATCGTGTGGAGAGGCAGCATGAGCCACGTTGTTCTTTCAGCGAAAGGTGTGGTCAAGCGCTTCGGCGGCGTTCAAGCGCTTCGTGGCGTGGATTTCGAACTAAAGGTTGGCGAAATCCATGCGCTGCTTGGTGAAAATGGTGCCGGAAAGTCGACGTTGATGAACTTGTTGTCCGGTGTGAATACCCCGGACGAGGGAGAGATCTTCATCGACGGCAAACCCGCGCGATTTCATAGCCCGCGCGATGCACAAGCAGCGGGGATCGCAACGATCTTCCAGGAGCTGGACCTCGTTCCGAGCCTGACCGTGGCCGCCAATCTCTTTCTTGGGCGAGAGCTTGTCCATCGGCATGGTATGCTCGATGGCAAGGCGATGCTGCAAGAGGCGCGCAAAAGACTGGAAGCGATCGACCGATCGATCGATCCCACCCAGTTCGTCAGTGAGCTTTCGATCGGCCAGCGCCAGGTCGTCGCCATCGTCAAGGCGCTTTCCTACGCATCGAGAGCCCTCATCATGGATGAGCCGACGGCTGCCTTGACCGTTGGCGAAGTGGATCGATTGTTCGACATCATGCGTGGCCTGGCGTCCTCGGGCGTTGGCATCGTCTATATCTCGCATCGTCTTGAGGAAGTGCCGCAGATCGCTCACCGCGTAACGGTCATGCGCGACGGCAAGGTGGCTGGCGTCACCAAACCAGATGCTCCGCAGGCCGAACTGGTGCAGCTTCTCGTCGGACGTCCTTTGAACGAGCTTTATCCGCGCCGCGCCCATAGTGTTGGTGACGTGCTCCTGCGGATGCGGCAGGCTTCCTTCCGCCCACATCGCGCGTCTCCCGGGTGGCAAGCGCCAATCAAAGTCGATCTCGATGTTCGTAGCGGCGAAATCGTCGGGCTCGCTGGCGTTATGGGGGCGGGTCGAACCGAGCTCTTGAGCGCACTCTACGGAACAGGCGTGCCGGGCCAATGGCATGGGGACATTACGATTGGTGGCAGACCGACCAGGCTTAAATCGATCGCGGCTGCTCGCAGGGCAGGACTGGCATTCGTAACCGATGACCGGCGTGGAGCCGGTCTCATGTTGCGTATGTCTGTAGGTCTCAATCTGGTGATGTCGATCATCCGCTGGATATCACCAAGAGGCTTTATGTCTGCGCGACGCCAAGAGGACGCGATCAAAAGTTCTTTCGGCCAATTCGACATCCGTCCCAAGAATCCCGGGATCGCGGTCGGGGCACTTTCGGGGGGGAATCAACAGAAGGTCGTCCTCGCAAAGGAAGTGCTGGGAAATCCGCGCTTGTTGCTTCTCGACGAGCCGACGCGTGGCGTCGACGTCGGCGCAAAGGGGGAAATCTACGCCCGCCTGCGCAAACTTGCTTCAGAGGGATTGGGCATTCTTGTCGCTTCGAGCGAGATGCCCGAGTTGATCGGCCTGTGCGATCGAATAGTGGTTTTGCGCAACGGCAGCAGCGTTGCTGAGTTTTCTGGCGGCGTCGACGAACACGAAGTCCTGGCGGCCGCCAACGGGAGGGAGGCCTGATGTCCGAACAGCAAATTACATCCAATCCAGCCATTCAGCCCGCCAAGCGGATGGATCCGCTTGCGGTGTTGGTCCGCTTCCAAAGCTTGATCGGCCTTATACTCGTTTTCGCCGGGGGCATCATTTTCTCACCGCGTCGGCACGGTGTCATCCTGTTCATTCAACCCGACAACATCGCCAACATCGTCCGTGCGGTGTCTGAGACTGGCATCATCGCAATCGGAATGACGTTCGTGATCATCACGGCCGGAATTGATCTCTCGGTTGGGGCGACACTTGGTCTTGCGAGCGTGGTAACAGCAACATTGATGGTCTCAGGCGGTTTTGGGCTGATCACGACGGTGCTGGCAGTGCTGCTGATGGGCATTTGCTTCGGGTTGGTCCAGGGAGCGATCTCAAGCAAGTTTCGACTTGAAGCGTTTATCGTGACTCTCGCCGGTCTACAGGCAGCTCGCGGGCTTGCACTCGTTGTGTCGGACAATCAGTACATCAATATCTCTTATGGTGATGGTCCTGGGCTCGCTCCGCCCATCTTTGCCATTCTGGGCGGTCGGCTATTCGGCAACGTCGTTCCCGTGGCTACGATCGTCTTCTTGATCTTTGCCTGCATCGCCACGCTGGTGCTGAACACGACCAGATTCGGCCGTTACGTCTATGCCGTCGGCGGAAATGAGCGCGCCGCCCGCATCTCAGGTGTTCCGGTCTCGGCAATCAAGATCGCCGTTTACGCCATTACCGGCTTTGCATCCGCGCTTGCTGGCATCGTCCATGCCGGGCAATTCAATTTTGGGAGTGCCAATGATGGGACCGGATATGAATTGACGGCCATCGCGGCTGTCGTCATCGGAGGAACCAGCCTGTTTGGCGGGTCAGGTTCAATGGTCGGAACAATCGCCGGTACGATCATGCTCGGCGCTTTGGCCAATATATTGCAGCTGAACAACATCACGCCAGCGATGCAGTTGCTTGCTACCGCGGCAATTATCGTTCTGGCGGCAGTCCTTCAATCCCTCGTTCGTCGCCGCGAAGGATTGGGCAGGTAGTGTGGCGGCATCACCCGGAGGGTGGATCCGGGATCAATGTGGAGGAGAAAGTAATGACACAGAATGCATTTCGACTGTCGCATGCCGGGCGCATGGCGCTCCTGGCCGGGTCATGCCTTGCTATTGCCGGCGTGGCCCACGCTGCCGATCCGCTGGTGAAGGCTTGTGCCAAGGATGGCGAGTTCGTCATCGGCTTCTCGCAGGCCAACAATGCGGAGCCCTATCGCCAGCACGTCAACGATGAACTAGAGGCAGCCGCCAAGGCAGTCCCGCAGTTCACGCTGCAGATCGCTGACGGCGCGGGCAACGTCAACACCCAGACATCGCAGGTCGACAATTTCATCACCCAAAAGGTTGACCTTCTGTTGATCTCGCCTTTCGAGGCGGCTCCGCTTACGCCCGCCGTCAAGCGGGCAATGGACGCGGGTATCCCGGTCATCGAACTTGACCGCAAGACAAACGGTGAGGCTGGCAAGGACTACACAGCTTTCATCGGAGGAGATAACTACAAAATCGCGTTGGCCGCCGGCGAATATACGAGCAAGACGCTTCTGCCGGACGGCGGCGAGGCGGCCGTGCTGCAGGGGCTGCCGAGCTCGACACCAGCCGTCGAACGGCTCAACGGCTTCAAAGATGGCGTGAAGGCAAACCCCAAGATCCAGATCGTGGCGGAACAAGCGGCTGACTGGTTGCCGGATAAAGCGCAGACCGCCTTCGCGGCAATGCTGCAGGCTCATCCCGATATCAAGATGGTCTATGCCAGCAACGACATGATGGCGGCGGGTGCGCTACTTGCTGCGAAAGGTGCCGGTAAGAGCGTGAAGATCATCGGCACCGACGGCTTGCCGGGTCCAGCAGGCGGGATCGAGGCAGTCGCAAAGGGCGACTGGTCAGCGACCTTCACTTATCCGACAGGAGGCAAAGAGGCGGTCGACATGGCTAAGTCGATATTGCTGGACTGCGCATCGTCGGTGCCGGCGACAGTAACGGTCGATACCACCGCTATTACGCCCGAAAACGCGAAGCAGATGATGGGTAAGTAAAGCTCCAGACTCAACCCGGCCGGACGCGTCAGTTCAGCCGGGTTGAACCATATCCACCGGTTGGCGCGTCTGACCGAGTCGTCGCGTCATTCGACCAGTTGGTCGAAAATTTCAGCAGCAGCCGGCCTAAGTCTTCTTACGGTGCCGCGGGGCTGGTGAGGCGCCAGCCGTGACAGAATGTCAGGTCCGAGTTGGGCCAAGATCGCGAAACTGAAAAGCCAAACCCGAAAACGTCACCGAACATTGATGACCCAAAGCGATGGAATGGCGCTAGCCTGATCGCATGTCATGTGGCAGAAGGCGTCTGGACTGGTCATCACCGACGATGTTATCGACCAAGTATTGGTTGGCGAAGTCAAAAGAGGTAAGTCTAGCAGTTCGTCGACTCGCGTATGCGCGTCTCGGTCTCCTGCCATGTCGGCAGCTTCGCGGACTGATCGGATCATTGGCCATTCGCGGCTAGAACACTCCCTGAAAGGACTTTGCAATGGCACGGCTTGTTGTCGTTTCCAATCGAGTGCCGATTCCCGATAAAGACGGCGTGGCACCGGCGGGCGGTCTTGCCGTCGCCTTGCAGGCCGCTCTCCAGGAACGCGGGGGCATCTGGATGGGATGGTCGGGCAAGTCGAGCGGAAGCCGTGAACCGGAGAGGCTCTCGCGGCGGCAGCAAGGTAACATCACCTATGCCGTGACCGACCTGACCGACACCGACGTCGAGGAATATTATCACGGCTTTGCCAACCGCGTTCTCTGGCCGGTTTGCCACTATCGGCTCGATCTTGCAGAGTATGGCCGCAAGGAAATGGCCGGCTATTTCCGAGTCAACCGCTTCTTCGCACAGAGGCTGGCGCCGCTGATCGAGCCGGACGACGTCATCTGGGTGCATGATTATCATCTCATTCCGCTGGCGGCGGAACTGCGCCGGATAGGGCTGAAAAACCGAATCGGTTTCTTCCTGCACATCCCCTGGCCATCAGCCGACGTGCTCGTCACGATGCCGGTGCATGAGGAAATCATGCGTGGATTGTCGCACTACGACCTTCTCGGCTTCCAGACCGACCATGATCTTCAGAATTTCGCCGGTTATCTCACGCGGGAGGGTATCGGTAACGACCTCGGCGACGGCTTATTTGATTCACACGGACGGACGTTCAAGGCAGCTGCCTACCCAATTGGGATCGAGACCGCGGCTTTCGCTGAACTCGCAGGCAAAGCTTCGGCAAACATAATGGTCCGCAAGGCCCGGCAGAGCGTCGAGGGACGCGACTTGATCATCGGCGTCGACAGGCTCGACTATTCGAAGGGCATTACCCAGCGTCTGGACGCTTTCGAACGTTTCATCACCAACAATCCAGCCTATCAAAACAAGGTGACATACTTGCAGATCACGCCCAAATCGCGATCCGAAGTGCCTGAATATGAACAGATGCAGCGAATGGTGGCTGAACAGGCGGGCCGGGTAAATGGCGCGATAGGAACCGTGGATTGGGTGCCGATCCGCTACATTAATCGGTCCAGCAGCAGAAATGTGCTCGCTGGCCTCTACCGTCTTGCGACAATCGGATTCGTAACGCCGTTGCGCGATGGGATGAACCTGGTCGCGAAGGAATATGTCGCGGCGCAAGACCCCGATCGCCCGGGCGTCCTCGTTCTTTCCCGCTTTGCCGGCGCAGCCCGCGAGTTGAAAGGTGCGCTGCTGGTTAATCCCTATGATGTCGAAGGCACCGCCAATGCCCTTGCCAAGGCACTCACGATGTCGATCGAAGAACGCCGCGAACGCTGGCGGGGAATGATGGATCATCTGCTCGAACACGACGTCTCTCGCTGGTGCAATGACTTTCTGAGAGATTTGATCGTGAAGACGCCTGCCGCCAATTAGGTTTTCCACGCAAACCGGACGATCGAACCGCGCCGGATCGCCGGCGCCAAAACTCACGACTGAGAGGGTTGCGTTCTGATTTGCGACCCCTCCCAATGCACCGCGTCTCAGCTTCACACGGAGCCCGGTGTCCCGGCTGAGTGTCATGCGAGAAGGCGGCCAGACCTTCTCGCTCGAGCCAGTGCTCAGATCCTGAAGATGGGCATCACGCCTTGCCCTTGCGGACGACGTCCGCAATCGTCACCTCTTTGGGAATGAGCTTCAGTTTGAAAAAGGTGTCGGCGATGCTCTGCTGCTGCGCGACGACGGTGTCATCCAGACTCTTGATCCCGTAGGACTGACGTTCGAGCGCCTTGACGAGGACAGGTTCGGGGATGCCGACCGACGGTGATAGCTCCGCAGCCGCAGCCGCGGTGTCGGACTTGGTCCATTCGTCGATCTCGGAAATGGCGTCGATCAAGACATCGATCGCCTGGGCATGGCCGTCAACCAGCGAAGTCGTGCCGAGATAGAACTGGTGGTTGGGAACGATGCCCTCGCCGTTTCTGAGCTCTCGCGCTTCGATCGCCACTTCCGCAGCTGCCTGGAAGGGATCCCAGATGACCCATGCATCCACTGCGCCCTTTTCGAAAGCCGCGCGGCCATCGGCCGGGGCGAGAAAGGATGGCTCCACGTCCTCGTAGGTCAAACCGGCTTCTTCGAGCGCCTTGACGAGCAGGTAGTGCACGTTCGAGCCTTTGTTAAAGGCGACCTTCTTGCCCTTCAGGTCGGCAACGGACTTGATGGGGCTATCCTTCGGGACAAGTATGGCTTCACCGCGCGGGGCGGGCGGCTCGTGTGCGATATAGACAAGCGGAGCGTTCGCCGCCTGGGCGAAGATCGGCGGCGTTTCCCCGGTCGATCCGAAATCGACAGCACCAGCGTTCAGGGCTTCGAGGAGCTGGGGACCGCCCGGAAATTCAGTCCATTCAACGGTGTAGTCGATGGATTTGAGTTTCTTCTCCAGCAACCCTTTGCCCTTGAGAAGCACCAGAGTTCCATATTTCTGGTAACCGATGCGCACGACCTTGTCAGCCGCACCAGCCAGTCGAACCTGCATCAAAGGTGTCGCGATGGCACCTGCCACCACCGCAGTGAAAGCGCGTCTTGTGATCTTCATCATACCCTCCGGAATAGACGACGCTAAAATAAAGTATGTCTACATTTTTCCTAGAGTATACGTGCTCCCGCGTGCGCTTCTTCGGGATTCGCTTTTTTGTTCTGCCGCAGTAGCGAGCAAAAAGAACCGCGCCTGTTGCTGGCCCGATTTCGAGCGCCGATCGGAGCGTCGAGGCGTTGCTAAAACAGCGGGTGGCTGCCGTCTTTACCGATGACGGTTTCCTTGACAAGGAATATGGCCATGAGGAAGGACAACCCGGCTGTATCTGGGTCGTCGATGTCAAGTCGAATGTGTAGTGGCGCCAACCTACATCAAATTCTTGCATCGTGTTTATGAGCCCCAGACCACTGACTGCTCATGCCGCTTGATCAGGTGCTTGAGGTTATCGAAGCCCGTGCGGATGTGGCGGGCGAAGTGATCTACGGCAGGCGTGCGAGGTGCGTCCGAACGCTTCAACAGACCGAGCGCGCGTTCCGGATGGGGGATGGGGACGGGCAGGGCTGTGATGGATTTTTCGTTACGCAATGCGAAGACGACGCTGTGCGGCATGATGGTCAGTGCGTCAGCCGCCTTCATGTAGTGGACGACACTCATGAGGGAGCCGCCCGAATAGCGAATCTTGACTTCGGTTGCGCCGAAAGACAGGAGCATGCTGCGCAGATCGGTAAGCAGCGGGCTGCCTGGCGGTGGTGCCACCCAGGGAAAATCGAGCAGGTGTGCCGGTTGAGGCCGCCGCTTCAACAGCAATGGATGGGTGACCCGGCAGGCGATGACGTTGCGGCCGGGCAGGATTTGCTGGAATTCAAGGCCGGAGCCCTCGTCGAGAATATCGATTGGACAGATGGCAAGGTCGATCTGGTCGGCATTGAGCGCGGCCCGGAGGTCTGGGAAATAACCATAGGTCTGGTCGATGCGCACGTCTGGATGCAGGTTCTGGAACTCGGCGACCATCCCGGCGATCAACGCGTCCATGAAAAAAGGCGTGCCGCCGACACGCACCACGCCGCTCCTGCCGACCCGAAAGCTTTCGACGACATCGGAGGCCTTGCGTGATGCCGAGAGCATGGTCTGACCGTGGTCGGCCAAGGCTCGGCCGAGCGGCGTCGGCTGCAGCGGACGGCGGCCCTTGATGAAGAGCGGTTCCCCGATCCGCGCTTCCAGCATGGAAAGCGTGCGCGACACCGCCGGCTGGGAAAGGCCGAGCAGGGCCGCGCCCTCGGTGACGCCGCCGGTTTTGACGACCGCAGCCAGTTGGACAAGATGTCGTTCATCTATCTTCATAACGATATGATATATTAAACTGGAATAAAATCATCATGGGCAACGTGATCTCGCGCTAATTTATCTCTACCAGCCATTGCTTTGGAGGAGACGCATGACGCCGGGTCCGATGGCGCTGAATTTCAGCGAAGCCAACTCGCATGACATGTTCGCGCAACGACTTCCGCCATCAAAGGAGCACAGCCTGCCGCAGGTTCTCGCGGCGGCGGTGACGCATCTTCATACCTTGATCCGCGAAGTGCGACCCACCCAGGCGGAATGGCGCCAGGTCATCGAATTCTTGACCGATGTCGGCCACGCCAGCGACGAGCGGCGCCAGGAGTGGGTGCTGCTGTCGGATCTGCTCGGCGCTTCGGCACTGGTCGAGGAGATCAACTCGCGCCGTCCGAAGACGGCCACCCCCAACACCGTGCGCGGACCTTTCTTCCGCGCCGACGTTCCGCAACTGCCGCTCGGCGGCAATATTTCGCTCGATGGAATCGGCGAGACACTGGAGGTTTCCGGCCGCGTGCAGGATCTCGATGGCGATCCTATCGCGAATACCGAAATCATCACCTGGCAGGCCAATGCTCAAGGGCTCTACGAAAACCAGCAGCCGGACCTGCAACCGGAATTCAATCTGCGCGGCAGCTTCCGCACGGATGCGGACGGACGTTTCCACTATCGGACCATCAAGCCATGTGGCTATGGCGTGCCCGACGATGGTCCGGTGGGAAAGCTTCTGCGGGAGGCGGGCTATCCGCTGCGCCGCCCGGCGCATCTTCATTTCATCATCAAGGCGCCGGGCTTCGAGACGATCACCACGCATATCTATGACGGCAGCGATCCGCATCTGGCCGAAGACGCGATCTTCGGCGTCAAGCCGGAGCTAGTGCGAAGCTTCGAGCGCCAGGGCGAGCGGCAAGGCAAGGGCGCAACGACCTGGCGGCTCGACCTCGCCTTCGTCATGGTCCGCGCCAGACAGAGAGGCGACACATGAGCCGCGATTTCATCTATAGCGGCAGCCCCGCCCATATCGTCTTCGGCGAAGGCAAGAGCGCTGCCGCCGGCGAATGGGTGGAAAAGCTCGGATGCGCCAAGGCGTTCGTCCTCTCGACGCCGCAACAGAGGGCCGACGCTGAAGCGTTGGCCGCGCGGCTGGGCTCTCTCGCCGTCGGCGTCTTTGCCGGCGCCGTCATGCACACGCCAGTCGATGTCACCGAAGAGGCGATGGAAGTGGTTCTCCGAACGCAGGCCGATTGCGTCGTTTCGCTCGGCGGCGGATCGACCACCGGGCTTGGCAAGGCAATCGCCTATCGCACGGATCTGCATCAGATCGTCATTCCGACGACCTATGCCGGATCGGAAGTCACGCCTATCCTCGGCCAGACGGAGGGCGGGCGCAAGACCACCGTGCGCCATGCGAGCATCCTGCCTGAGGTGGTGATCTACGACCCCGCCCTGACGCTCGGCCTGCCGGTTGGCATGAGCGTCACCTCGGGCCTGAATGCCATGGCCCATGCGGTCGAGGCGCTCTACGCGCAGGATCGCAACCCGATATCGACACTGATGGCGGCGGAGGGGCTGCGGGCCTTCAAGACCAGTCTGCCCGACATCGTCGCTGTGCCGCGGGATGCCGATGTCCGCGCCGATGCGCTCTACGGCGCCTGGCTCTGCGGCACCGTGCTCGGTACGGTCGGTATGGCCCTGCACCACAAGATCTGCCACACGCTGGGCGGCACTTTCGATACGCCGCACGCCGACACGCATGCGATCATGCTGCCCCACACCGCCGCCTACAATGCCGCTGCCGTGCCGGAACTTCTGGCGCCTGTCGCCGATATCTTTGGCGGTTCGGTCGGCGGCGGGCTTTGGGATTTCGCCAGTCAGATCGGTTCACCGCAGGCGCTGAAGGATCTTGGCCTCAGCGAAACCGATCTCGATCGCGCAGCCGAGATCGCCACCGAAAATCCCTACTGGAATCCGAGGCCGATCGACCGGCAATCCATTCGTGCCCTGCTACAGGATGCCTGGCAGGGCAAACGACCGGCATGAGTTGACGACAGACATCACGCTCTCTGGGAGGAGAGAAAAATGGGAGGAGGAAACATGTTTACGAGACGCGATTTTCTGAAGACGACGGCCGCCACCGGGGCACTGGTGGCGACATCCGGGCTTGCCGCCCCCGCAATCGCACAGGATGCTGCGATCAAGCTCGGTTATGTCAGCCCGCAGACGGGGCCGCTTGCCGCCTTCGGCGAGGCCGACAAATTCGTCATCGACAGCTTTCTGACGACCACCAAGTCGATGGGTCTCAACTATGAGGTCGTCGTCAAGGACAGCCAGTCCAATCCGAACCGGGCGGCGGAGGTCGCCAAGGAACTGATCGTCACCGATGAGGTGAACCTGATCCTCGTCGCCTCGACGCCGGAGACCACCAATCCGGTGGCGACCACCTGCGAGGCCGAGGAAATGCCCTGTATTTCGACGGTGGCGCCCTGGCAACCCTGGTTCATCGGCCAGCAGGGCAATCCCGGCGACCCCACCTCGTGGAAACCATTCAACTATGCCTATCACTTCTTCTGGGGTCTCGAGGACGTCATCTCCGTCTTCACCAATATGTGGGCGCAGATCGAGACCAATAAGAAGGTCGGCGGCTTGTTCCCCAATGATGGCGATGGCAATGCCTGGGGCGATAAGGTCGTCGGCTTTCCGCCGGTGCTGGAAAAGATGGGCTATGGCCTGATCGACCCGGGCCGCTACCAGAATATGACCGACGATTTTTCGGCGCAGATTAACGCCTTCAAATCGGGCCAGTGCGAGATCATCACCGGCGTAGTGATCCCGCCTGACTTCACCACCTTCTGGAACCAGGCCAAGCAGCAGGGTTTCGCCCCGAAAATCGCCTCGATCGGCAAGGCGCTACTCTTCCCGCAGACCGTGGAGGCGCTTGGCAATGCCGGGCATAATCTGTCGTCGGAAGTCTGGTGGACGCCGAGCCATCCGTTCAAGTCGTCCTTGACGGGGGAAAGTGCGACACAGGTGGCAGCCGCCTTCACCAAGGTGACTAACAGGCCCTGGACACAGCCGATCGGTTTTGCCCATGCGCTGTTCGAGCTGGCGGTGGATGCGATGAAGCGGGCCGGAGACCCCAAGGATGGGGATGCCGTCGCGCAGGCGATTGCGGCGACCAAGCTCGATACGCTGGTCGGGCCGATCGCCTGGGACGGCAAGGGCCTGCCGCCGTTTGCCGCCAAGAACATTGCCAAGACGCCGCTCGTCGGCGGCCAGTGGCGGCTCAAAGACGGCGGCGGCTACGATCTCGTCATCACCGACAATAAGACGGCGCCGAACATACCGGTCGGCGGCAAGATGGAAGCTATCGCCTGATTTTGGGCGCGGGGCCTGCCAGAGGCCCCGCCTGTTCTGGGAGGAATGGGTTTGGCAATTCTCGAACTCGATGGTGTCTCGAAGAAATTCGGAGCGTTGACCGTCGCCGAGCAGATTTCCTTTGCCGTCTGCGAAGGCGAGGCGCTGGGGATCATCGGGCCGAACGGCGCCGGCAAGTCGACGCTCTTCAATCTGATCACCGGCAATATCGCCGCCGATAGCGGCAGCATCCGCTTTCTCGGCAGCGATGTGACGCGCACGCCGCCGATGGCGCGCTGCCTGTCGGGAATGGGCCGCACCTTCCAGATCCCGCAGCCGTTCGAGAAGCTGACGGTCTTTGAAAACCTCCTGGTCGCCGGCGCTTTCGGCTCGCGGCGGCGCGAGGCCGAGGTGTCGGACCGCTGCGCCGAAATCCTGGTGGATACAGGGCTGATCGACAAGGCGAATGTGCTGGCCGGAGGCCTGTCGCTGCTACAGCGCAAGCGGCTGGAACTGGCGCGCGCGCTGGCGACGGAACCGAAGCTGCTGCTGCTCGATGAAATCGCCGGCGGACTGACCGAGGGCGAATGCCGGTCGTTGGTTGCCACGATCCGCGCCATTCATGCGCGCGGCGTTGCGGTCATCTGGATCGAGCATGTGCTGCACGCGCTGAATTCCGTCGTCGAGCGGCTGCTGGTGCTGCACTTCGGCAGGGTCATCGGCATCGGCAAGCCGCAGGACATCATGGCCTCGCGCGATGTGCGCGAAATCTATCTGGGGATCGAGATCTGATGGCGCTGCTCGAAACCAGAGGCTTGACTGCCTCCTACGGTGATTTCCAGGCGCTGTTCGGTGTCGATATTACGGTCGGCGCCGGCGAAACCATCGCCATCATCGGCGCCAACGGCGCCGGCAAGACGACGCTGATGCGCTCGATCTCGGGCGTGCTCGCCAATGCGGCTTCGTCGATCCTTTACCGCGACGAGCCGATCGGCGCGCTGCCGGCGCCTGACATTCTGGCGCGCGGCATTGCCATGGTGCCGGAAGGGCGAAAGCTCTTTCCATCGCTGAGTGTCGAGGAGAACCTGCTGATCGGCAATTATGGCCGCAAGGTCGATGGGCCGTGGACGCTCGAAAGCGTCTTTTCGCTGTTCCCGGTCCTCAAGGAGCGGCGCGACAATCCGGCCACAGCACTTTCCGGCGGGCAGCAGCAGATGGTGGCGATCGGCCGGGGGCTGATGTCCAATCCGGCGGTGCTGCTCTGCGACGAGATCAGCCTCGGTCTGGCGCCTGTCGTGGTCCGCGATATCTACGCCGCCTTTCCACGAATCCGCGAGACCGGCGCTTCGATCGTCATCGTCGAGCAGGACATCGCCCAGGCGCTGAAGGTGGCCGACCGCGTCTACTGCATGATGGAAGGGCGGGTGACGCTCTTCGGCCGCGCCGCCGATCTTAGCCGCAACGACATCCACAAGGCCTATTTCGGGACGGATCACCATGAACTGGCTTGATACCATTCTCCAGGGCGTGCTGCTCGGCGGGCTCTATGCGCTGTTTGCAGCGGGGCTCAGTCTCGTCTTCGGCATTATGCGGCTGGTCAACCTCGCCCATGGCGACCTGATCGTGCTTGCCGCCTTCCTGATCCTGGTGCTGGTGACGACACTCGGGCTCGACCCGTTTGTTGCCGCCCTGATAGCGATGCCGCTGATGTTCGCCATCGGTTGGGGCCTGCAATATTTCCTGCTCAACCGCACGCTCGGCAAGGATATCCTGCCGCCGCTGCTCGTCACCTTCGGCCTGTCGATCGTCATCCAGAACGGCTTGCTCGAAGGTTTTTCCGCCGATAGCCGCCGCGTCTTTGCCGGCAGCCTCGAAAGCGCCTCCGTGAATTTGGGCCCCGTCACCGCCGGCATCATGCCGCTGATGACATTCTTTTCGGCGGTCGCCGTCATCGTCTGTCTCAACCAGCTGATCTATCGCACGTCCGTCGGCCGCGCCTTCCGGGCAACCTCGGACGATCCGGTGACAGCAGGGCTGATGGGCATCCGGCCGCAACGTATCTTCGCCATGGCGACGGGACTTGCCATGGTCGTGGTGACGATCGCGGCTCTCTACCTCGGGACGCGAGCAAATTTCGATCCGACATCAGGACCGGCGCGGCTGATCTATGCCTTCGAGGCGGTGATCATCGGCGGGCTTGGCTCGCTCTGGGGCACGCTCGCCGGCGGCATCATTCTCGGCGTTGCCCAGACGCTGGGCGCTGCGATCAATCCGGAATGGCAGATCCTTGCCGGCCATCTGGCATTCCTCGCCGTTCTCCTGTTCAAGCCGCGCGGCCTTTTCCCGCGCGCGGTGGATTGAGGTGCATCGATGACCATGGCCATTCCCTCCTTCACCGTCGAGACGCGCACCAGGGCATCGACATTGTCCGCCGCGGCGATCATTGCCCTTTTGCTGCTTGCCTGTGCCGCACCCTTCATCGTCTCGCGCGGCGTCATCCAGGACTTGTTCTTCATCCTCACCATGCTGGTCTTGGCGCAGAACTGGAACCTGCTTGCCGGTTATGCCGGGCTGATCTCGGTCGGCCAGCAGGTCTTCGTCGGCTTCGGCGCCTATTCGATGTTCGGCTGCGTCATCCTGTTCGGCATCGATCCGGTCGTTGCAATCCTGATTGCCGGGCTGTTCTCGGTCGCCCTTGCCATTCCCACAGCCTTCTTCACCTTTCGGCTTTACGGCCCCTATTTCGCCATAGGCACCTGGGTGGTGGCCGAGGTCGTGCGGTTGCTGCTGGCCCAGTGGAAAGCGCTCGGCGGCGGCACGGGCACCTCGTTGCCGCGGGATGCGGCCCGCGACATGATGGGCGTCGGCGTAATGCGCGATGTCTTCGGCATGAAGGCCTCGCAGGCAGGCGATGCACTGACCTACTGGCTGGCGCTGATCCTCGTCGTCGCGACCATCGGCTTCATCTATGGGCTGCTGCGCAGCAAGCAGGGCCTTGGCCTCGCCGCCGTGCGCGACAACGAGCAGGCGGCCCGCGCCGTCGGCGTCGATGCGCGGCGGATGAAGACGCTGGTCTATCTCGCCACCGCCTTCATGACAGGCATTGCCGGCGCGCTGATCTATGTGCAGAAGGCGCGGATTTCGCCGGATGCGGCCTTCTCGGTCACCGACTGGACCGCCTATGTCATCTTCATCGTCGTGATCGGCGGCATCGGCACGATCGAGGGACCGATCCTCGGCGTCATCATCTTTTTTCTGCTGCAGAACCTCCTGGCCGATTATGGCTCCTGGTACCTGCTGATGCTGGGTCTTCTCGGCATCGCCATCATGCTGTTTGCGCCGCGCGGCCTTTGGGGACTGTTCTCAGAACGCACCGGCATCCAGCTTTTCCCGGTTCGCCGCGTCCTGAAGGGCGGGCCGCTCAATCTCACGCATAGGGGAGGGCCTCATGGCTGACATTACCACCAACGTACTCATCATCGGCACCGGCCCAGCAGGCTCCGCCAGCGCTGCCCTGCTCTCGTCCTACGGGGTCGAGAACCTGGTGATCAACCGCTACCGCTGGCTCGCCAGCACGCCGCGCGCCCACATCACCAACCAGCGCACCATGGAGGTGCTGCGCGATCTCGGCCGCGACGTGGAGGATGAGGCCTATATGTTCGCGGCCGAGCAGGACCTGATGGGTGAGAACGTCTTCTGCACCTCGCTCACCGGCGAGGAGATCGGCCGGATGAAGAGCTGGGGCAAACATCCGCTGTCACGCGCCGAGCACCAGCTGTCGTCGCCGACCCTTATGAATGACCTGCCGCAGACCTTCATGGAACCGCTGCTCTACAAGACGGCCTGTTCGCGCGGCAGCCAATCGCGCATGTCGACGGAATATCTAAGCCATGTACAGGATGAAGACGGGGTTACGACGACCTGTCTCGACCGGCTGACCGGCAAGGAGTTCACCGTCCGCTCGAAATTTCTGGTTGGCGCCGATGGCGGCAATTCCAGGGTTGCGGAACATGCGGGCCTGACATTCGAAGGCAAGATGGGCGTCGCCGGTTCGATGAACATTCTGTTTGAGGCCGATCTGTCGCGACTGGTCGCCCATCGACCCTCGGTGCTTTACTGGGTGCTGCAGCCGGGCGCCGATGTCGGCGGCATCGGCATGGGTCTGGTGCGCATGGTCAGGCCGTGGAACGAGTGGCTGATCGTCTGGGGTTACGACATCAATCAGCCGGCCCCTTCGGTGGATGAAGCGCATGCGAAGAAGGTCGTGCGCGACCTGGTCGGCGATTCCGATCTCGAGATGACGATCAAGTCGGTCTCGACCTGGACCGTCAACAACATGTACGCGACGTCAATGTCGAACGGCCGCGTCTTCTGCATGGGCGACGCCACCCATCGCCATCCGCCGTCAAACGGGCTCGGCTCGAACACCTCGATCCAGGATGCATTCAACCTAGCATGGAAGCTGGCTTTCGTCCTCAAGGGCGCCGCTGACCAGAAACTTCTCGATAGCTATCAGGACGAGCGAGCGCCTGTCGCCAAGCAGATCGTCACCCGCGCCAACAAGTCGATCGAAGAATTCGGGCCGATCTTCAAGGCGCTCGGCCTGCTTGATTCGATCGATCCGGTTAAGATGCAGCAGAACATGGATGCTCGCTGCAACAACACGGTTGCTGCTGAAGAACAGCGCGCCGCCATCCGCAAGGCGATCGCCGACAAAGTCTATGAGTTCGATTGCCACGGCGTCGAGATGAACCAGCGCTATCGATCCCGGGCGATCGTAACGGATGGGCAGGCGGAGCCGGCGTTCGCCAGAGACCCGGAGCTGCACTGCCAGCAGACGAGTTGGCCGGGTGCAAGGCTTCCACATGCCTGGGTTTATTCCGCGACAGGTGAAAAGCTGTCGACGCTCGACCTTGCCGGACACGGCAAGTTCACGGTGCTCACCGGCATCGGCGGGCAGGGCTGGATCGAGGCCGCCCGAACCCTGGGGAAGGAACGGGGCATCGATATAGCCGCACACCTGATCGGTCCGCGTCAGCCCTGGCAGGACTTTACCGGCGACTGGGCGAATATGCGCGAAATCCGCGACAGCGGCGTCCTGCTCGTGCGTCCCGACCATCATATCGCCTGGCGAAGCGAGGCGATCGTCGACGATCCGTCAGCCGAACTGCGGCGCGTGCTGACCACCGTTTTAGGGAAATGAGGCCATGATTGACGCACATGAAAAGGGTTTCTTCACAGAGGAGAACTCAGTTGAGGTGGTGACGAGCCGGAACGCCACCGCCACAGACCAGCGCCTGAAGCGTGTGATGGATGTCGTAACACGTAAGCTGCACGAGGCGGTAAAGGAGCTTGAGCCGACGCAGGAGGAATGGATGGAGGCAATCCTTTTTCTCACCCGCACAGGGCACACATGCAACGAATGGCGACAGGAATTTATCCTGCTGTCGGACGTGCTCGGCGTGTCGATGCTGGTCGACGCCATCAATAACCGCAAGCCCTCAGGGGCTTCCGAAAGCACTGTTCTTGGCCCGTTTCACGTTGCCGACGCGCCGGAACTGCCGATGGGCGCCAACATCTGCCTCGATCAGAAGGGCGAGGACATGGTCATCGGCGGCCACATCCTCGGCACTGATGGCAGGCCGATTGCCAACGCTGTGATCGACGTCTGGCAGGCCAACGACGAAGGCTTCTACGACGTGCAGCAGAAGGGGATCCAACCAGACTTCAACCTCCGCGGCGTCTTTCGCACCGGCGCGGACGGCCGTTACTGGTTTCGCGCGGTCAAGCCTAAGTATTACCCGATCCCGGACGATGGACCGGTTGGCAAGCTGCTCGGTGCGCTCGGTCGCCACCCCTACAGGCCTGCTCACCTGCACTACATCATCAAGGCCCACGGCTTCGAGACGCTCACGACACACATCTTTGATCCGGACGACCCGTATATCCATTCTGACGCCGTCTTCGGTGTGAAGGAGAGCTTGCTTGCCAAGTTCCAGCAGGTTGAGGATCCGGTACGCGCCAACGAGCTCGGTTTCCTGGGTGAGTTCTGGCAGGTAGAGCACGATTTCGTGCTGGCTCGGCCGGAGGAGTAGGATCTTTTGGCGCAAGTCGGCCCCGTCCAAACCGGCGACCAGTTCCACTCGCGGTGAGGTCCGGACGGGCATCTTCGGCCAACCACCCATGTCCGCAGCGTTGGTCGCGCGCGGGGTGGGAGGGTGCTCCTCGAAAGGTCGCCCCCTCGTTTCCCTCACGAGATAGGTTGCTGGTAAGAACGCGGATGCTGGGAGCTACCTGCTCTGAAGTGGCGCCGGAAGCAACTCAGGTGGAAAGTCCTGGTAGGAAACCGGTCGCAAAAACCGATAGATTGCCAGCGTGCCGACTGAAGTCGACCGACCGTCGGACGTTGCCGGGTACGGCCCGCCGTGCACCATCGCCGGAGAAACCTCGACGCCGGTGCCGAACCCGTTCACGAGGAGACGACCGGCCAGGAGCTCCAACTGGGAAAGCATTTCCGCAGCATTCGACAAGTCGTCTTGGTGGACGTGCAGGGCAATCGTCAATTGACCTTCCAAAGCGTTCACGACCTGGCGCAGATCTGCTTCATCCCGGCAACGCACGATCAATCCTGCTGCGCCGAATATCTCCTCCTGAAGCTCGGGCTCTGACAGGAAGGATGCCGAGGTCGTTTCAAAGAGGGCTGCCACTGCCTGTTGCGGCGTTCCCTGCTTTCCCGTCGCCAACTGCGATACGGAAGACGACGCCGACAGTCTGGCGACACCCTTCCGATAGGCCTCGCATATCCCCCCGGTCAGCATCGTTTGAGCCGGAGATTCCTGAAGAGCTGCGGAGGCAGCGTTTATGAACGCGTCGAGGCCGGGGCCATCGATTGCGATGATGAGGCCTGGATTGGTGCAGAACTGACCGGCTCCCAAGGTCAAGGAGGACGCGAACGATTTCCCGATCGCTTCCGCGTTGTTCTGCAGGGCGTTCGGGAAAAGGATGACGGGATTGATGCTGCTCATTTCGGCGTAGACCGGAATTGGCTGCTTCCGCTCCGACGCAATCTTCATCAGTGCGGTTCCGCCGCGCCGGGAGCCCGTAAAGCCCACTGCACGTATCCGATGATCGGCGACAAGCATCTGTCCAACCTCAAAACCAGCGTCGAACAGTAAGGCGAAAGTTCCTGCCGGCAGGCCGCTTGCTGCGACCGCCTGCTGGACGGCGCTGCCGACAAGCGCCGACGTTCCGGGGTGGGCGGAATGAGCCTTCACGATGACCGGACAACCGGCCGCAAGAGCGGAGGCCGTATCGCCTCCTGCGACGGAGAAAGCAAGAGGGAAATTCGAAGCGCCAAACACCGCCACAGGCCCGAGAGCCACGTTGCGAAGACGAAGATCAGGCTTGGGTGCAGGCTTCCGATCGGGATCGGCCGGATCGAACCGGAGTTCTTGGAATGCACCTTCGCGTACCTCTTTGGCGAACAGGCGAAGCTGGCCGACGGTTCTCGTTCGTTCGCCTTCGAGACGCCCGCGCGGCAGGCCGGTTTCGTCCATCGCTCTCAGGATCAGATCGTCACCGAGTTCGAAAATGTTCTCTGCAATCGCCTCCAGGAAAAGGGCGCGCTTCTCCAGCGGTGTCTCCCGATAAATGGGAAAAGCATCCCAGGCGATAGCCGTGGCTTGCGCCACCTGATCTTTTGTCGCTCCCGCAAAGCTCGGCTCCATAGGTAAGCCGCTGGCGGGATTGGTGGCGGAAAAGCTGGCTGCGCCGCCCCGCAGAACCGCGCCGCCGATGAGAAGATCGCCGGAGACTTTCATGATACATCCTTTCGAAAACCTATTCTGGACCACTGTTCAGGTCCGCGTTAAAAGATCGCTTGCGGACCTTTCAACGATGATGGCTGGATGTAGATAGTCTCAGAGCGCCGCAAAACCAAGTCACGGGGTCAAAAAGTAATACTTTTTTCAGCCTCCGATATTGTCCTTCAAGATCGCTCAGCGATCGAGAGTTTCACCGCCTCGTCGAAAACCCACCGGCGCCAAAGATCGGCGAGGAAGAACTGAACGCCCTGCTTCAGGAAAGAGTGGCCACGCGTTTCGAACGCGGTGCGGCCAAGCCTGCCGACTTTACTGCAGCGATTGTCGATCGACAGTCCAGCCAAAGGTAATCTCGCGGAACCATCCGACGTGGACTATCCGTGTAAAAGCGCGATAAGCGATATCGGCATCTCGACCGCGAAAAAATCCATTGCCGCTCTGATAATCATCGCCCACACGGTTATTAGGAAAATTAACGCTGCAAACCTAATTTCTACTGGTTGCATTAATTGCTCCCCCCAGCATGTGCGTCCCCCCCGAGACAAAACCTTATTATTCCTCGCGCAAATTCGCTGTGCGCGAGGGATGATGTGCGACTGAAGAGAGAGTGGGCGCGTGCAGCGCCGAAGTTTTGGCTCTCTCAAACCTGATGCCGCTTTGACCGATCAAGTCGCCGGACATAGCCTGTTGCTGCGTTCGAGATAATGCCCATCAAGGAAGGAGCGGTAAGCGTCCGCGATACCCTCCTTCAAACCGATCTTAGGAGACCAGCCGAGCGTGCGAAGCTTGTCGACGCTCAAGAGTTTACGTGGCGTGCCATCTGGCTTGGTCAGGTCGCGCGTGATCTTGCCTTCGAAACCAACGACCTTGGAGACGAGATATCCCAAATCCAGGATGGTAATGTCCTCGCCCGAACCTACGTTCACATGACTTTCGGCGGAATAGGTCTTCATGAGATGGAGGCAGGCGTCGGCGCAATCGTCAACATGCAGGAATTCGCGCCGTGGCGTGCCAGTACCCCAGATGCATATCTCTTGCTGCTGGTTGATCTTGGCCTCATGCGCCTTGCGTATCAGCGCCGGCATGACATGGCTTGACCCGAGGTCAAAATTATCCCCTGGACCATAAAGATTGGTAGGCATGGCCGAGATGAAATCTCTACCGTGCTGTTTGCGATAAGCTTCGCAGAGCTTCAATCCGGCAATTTTAGCGATCGCATACCATTCATTCGTGGGCTCAAGCGATCCAGTCAGAAGTGAGTCCTCAACGATCGGCTGATCGGCGAATTTCGGATAGATGCAGGACGAGCCCAGAAATATCAGTTTTTCGACGTGAGATCTATGGGCTGCGTGGATGACGTTCGCTTGGAGAATCAAGTTGTCGTAAAGGAAGTCGGCCGGATAGGTAGCGTTCGCCAGAATACCGCCGACCCTCGCAGCAGCGAGGAAGACGGCGTCGGGACGGTTCTCGTTCATCCAGGCCTCCACCTGGTCCTGCCGTCTGAGATCGACCTCGGCGCGGGTGGCCGTCAAAATCTCGCAGCCCTCGGAAGCGAGACGACGCACGATCGCAGAGCCCACCATGCCGCGGTGGCCCGCGACATAGACCCTTTTTCCGGCAAGGCTATAGATCACCTCAGGCATAGGCAAAACCTTTGGTTACGCCTACCGACGGCACGTTTCGTGCCATGACCTTCAGATCCTCGCGAACCATCTCCGTAACCAGCTGATCCAGACTGGTCTCATGTTTCCAGCCAAGCTTCGTGTGCGCCTTCGTCGGATCGCCAATCAGAAGATCAACTTCGGTCGGACGAAAGTAAGCTGGATCGATCTCCACCACACACTGGCCGGATGTCTTATCGTATCCCTTTTCCTCAACCCCGTTCCCACGCCAATCAATAGGCATGCCGACCTTTGCAAAGGCCTTGTCGACAAAGGAGCGAACGGAGTGCGTTTCGCCGGTCGCAAGGACATAGTCCTCCGGTTCGTCCTGTTGCAGCATCAGCCACATGCCGCGGACATATTCGCGTGCATGTCCCCAGTCGCGCTTGGCATCCAAATTGCCGAGATAGAGCCTTTCCTGCAGCCCAAGATGGATCGCAGCCGCTGCCCGGGTGATTTTACGCGTCACGAAGGTTTCGCCGCGGATCGGGCTTTCATGATTGAACAAAATACCGTTCGAGGCGTGCATGCCATATGCCTCGCGATAATTGACCACTATCCAATAGGCATAAAGCTTGGCCACCGCGTAGGGTGATCGAGGGTAGAACGGGGTCGTTTCGCTCTGCGGGACTTCCTGGACTTTGCCGTAGAGCTCGGAGGTGGACGCTTGATAGAAGCGGGTCTTCCTGGTCAGCCCAAGGAGGCGAATTGCTTCAAGCAGCCGAAGCGTCCCGGTTCCATCTGCGTTAGCAGTATATTCCGGTGTCTCGAAAGAGACTTGAACGTGGCTCTGTGCGGCAAGATTATAGACCTCGTCCGGCTGCGTTTCCTGAACGACACGGATGAGATTGGTTGAATCAGTCATGTCCCCGAAATGCAGAATAAAACGCGGATTCTCGACATGGGGATCCTCGTATAGATGCTCGATTCGACTGGTGTTGAAGGACGATGAGCGTCGCTTGAGGCCGTGAACGATATAGCCCTTCTCCAGGAGCAATTCGGCCAAATAGGCACCGTCCTGACCTGTTATACCCGTAATCAGCGCGACTTTTCGGTTCTTTGTCATTCCCGTATCCATGATTGCCCTCCAACTCGAATACCAATGCAGAAGCGGATGATGCTGTATATTTCGCACAATATCACACAAATGAGAGTTTAGTGCTTTATATTTTAAGTATTCTCTCTCTTTAAGCTGTAGTATTTCATCAGTGATTTCGAAAACAATTCCGAGTCACTGAAATTATACAACGCGTGCCTTGCGGGATTTACATTGTTGATCGCGACAACGATTTCAGAATTTCTCGAGATTTTCATTTGCTGCAGGCTGAACTCGACCGCGCGGCGGCTCGTCTTTCCCCATCTAACGACCGCCAGTGTTTTTTCCGCCAGGGCAGTCAAATGCACGGTATCTGCCGAGGCGAGCACAGGCGCGCTGTCGAAGATGACAATCTGGCCAGCCGCGCCCGCCATCTCGATGATTTCCGCCAGGCCGTTCGAACGGATGCGCCGCTGGAGACTAAATCTTCCAGATGGAATGAAGTCGATACCACATGGATGGCGGTAGATGATGTCGCGGAGATCGGCCTGACCATTCAGGAATTCGTTCAGTCCGTACTTTAACCCCGACCTGAAAAACGAATCGAGTTTTCCCCGCCGAAGGTCGCCATCGACCAGCAGCACCGGAATTGCGGCGGCGGCAAGTTCGATAGCCAGCGATCTCGCGACAAGCGACTTGCCTTCCCCGCTGTGGGCCGAGGTAACGACGATACTGCTCGGCGACTTGCCGCCATTGGACTGCTTGAGTGAAAGCACCACGGTACGGATTGCTTCGTCAAACATCGGGACCGGCATATGTTCGAACATCGTTTTCGAATTTTCCCACCGCGCCAGACGCGGGATAAGTCCAGCCGGTATCGTGCGCGCCATTGCAGTTATTTGGTCGAAACTCCGGACCGTCCGGTCCGACATCTCGATCACGAAAGCAGCCGTTACGGCACCCGAGATTGCAGCCAGGAGGGCGCCCACCAGATAGAAAAGCCGTCCACGTCCCTGTGGCGCGAGCGGCACTGTAGCCGGTGATAAAACTTCCAATTCCGCCCCCGGCAGCATGGCCTTCGCGGCGAGGTCACGGCGCTGGTTCTCAAGCTTGTCGAGTGCCGTTTGTTCCTTTTCGGCGATTTTCTGCAGTCGCAACAACTCCGTCTGCACCAGCGCATCGCGTATGCGTTTTTCTTGCGCAACAACCAACCGGGATTGTACTCCTTCAGCTTCATGATCAAGTGCGGTGAGCTTCGCGCGCATTGTCTGGAGATATTGCTTGGTCGCAAGGTCGAGATCGGCACGGGATTTTTCGATCTCGCCACGTAAATCCACCACGGCCTCGGCATTGCCGTCATATGTCTCAAGAAGACGGGCGAGATCCTGCTCCTGTCCGCGAAGATCGCGTTGCTTTATGGCAATGCTATCGGGGACGACGATATTCTGTGCGACGACCGAAGCTTTATCCGCTGCTTCCAGCGCCGATATCACCCCCTCTACCTCAACGCGGCTTTCTTCGATTTTCCCTTCCCGGCCAGTGAGCTCTAGAAATGACTTGATCCGTTCCTCCTGGGCGTCCTCTTGCGAGACGACGTCCATCGATTCTTGGTAGTTGCGGGCAGCGTCGCGAGAAATGTCCGCGCGAGCTTGCTGTTCGGTGATGCGCTGTCGGATCCATTCTCCCGCTGCCTCCAGGCGGGCATCGACACTGCCCTTCCGTTCATCGAGGTAAATGCTGATGATCCGGTTCGGAACCGCGGCTGCCAGTAGAGGATCAGTCGAATTGAAGCTGATCTGGACAACGTCACTCTTATCTTCATGCCACACGCCGAGCGCCCTAAAATATTCCGGGATGATGGCGTTGATGTTGTTCCGATCAAGCGGGGTAGTTTTTTTTGTGTCGAACAGGCCGCGCAACGTGGCCCGGACCCGTTCAATGAACGAGATCTCCCGCAGCGCTGGATTGAATTCCTCCCGCACTTCAAGATGCAGTTCGCGGACAACTCGCTCTGCGATGCTTCTGGATAGAAGCCGTTCAGTCTCCGATTTCGCGTCAAGCAGATCACTGTGGCTGGCATCTTCAGCATCAAGTGATGTTGCAAGGGGCTGGTGGACAATTAACCGGGCCCAGCCCTGGTAGGTGGGCTCCAACCCAAAGATCATAATCGCCGCGGGCGCCATGAACAGAACGGTTATCGCGATGATCATGATCATTCTTCGCCGTACGAGACGGAAGATGGATCCCAGATCCAAGTTGTCCGCCTTGGTCTCCACCTGAAAGCGAGGATCGTAGCGCATCGGCGAGATCGGAAGGTTGCGGTCCGGCGGAACAGTGGAAATCGTCATCGTGCGCCAACCATTGCTTGAGGTTTCGCGGAAACGGTTTCGTAAAGTTTCTCGAGCGACCGCATATAGGCCCTCATGCTGAAATGGTTGAGATAATGTGTGCGCCCCTGGACCGAGAGGCGGATGCAGATTTCTGGATCGGACACCAGCTTCGCCAGGGCTGCAGCCAGGGCATCCTGGTCTCCGACTGGGACGAAGATGCCGGTTTCGCCGTCGGTAATGACTTCGTCATGCGCCCCGACACGCGTGGTGACGACCGCGAGACCGTGGGACAGCCCTTCGAGCACGGCCATTGCCAGACCTTCGGCGTGCGAAGGCAGGACCAGTATATCTGCACGCGCACACAGGGCTCGCGCCTCACCGGCGTCAAGCCAGCCGGGCATTTCTACCAGATTTGCAAGCGCCATGGCGTCAGCCTGACGGCGATAATCCTCAACAGGTCCGTCGCCAGCAAGTACAGCCCGCCACTGGAGTTCTTTCATGACCGGATGGCTCAGCGCCAACAGAAGCTCTCTGACCCCCTTGCGTTCACTCAACCGGCCAAGGAATACGATCAACGGTATCTGACCGACGCGAATATCGTGCGACCCGGGGTCGGGGACGCAATTATGGGCAACGACCGTGCGGCGCTCGTCGACGCCCAGCAGTGTCGTCAGCGTCATGCGATCGCGCTGGCCGAGCGCCACAACGCAATCGGCATTTTGAAACATCCGACGTATGAGCCGTTGTTGGCGCGGCGAGCGTTGCGCAAAGTCGCCGGCATAGTCGTAATCGTGCAGGTGCAATATGTGGCAACACCCGAGCAAACGGGCAGCCTCGGTCAGGATCAGTTTTCGGGAGGTACTGCCGCGGCCGGCGATATGGATATGGTGAATGCGAGCGGGCGCAACAATCCGGTCCTTTGCCATCGTCAGGATGGCGGCGAGCAGGCGTGCGGGTGATGCCACCTTGGACCATCGAGCCCCTCTGGTATCGGTGACGAAATGTTGCGTTCCGGTCTCTTTGGCGGTCTCTGTTATATAGCCGATCAGCCTGCCAATTCCGCCGCCGTTCTCGCAGCCGCCCGGAACATAGTGGCGGACGCTAGCCGCGTTCCGTGCTGCCATTCGACTTCTGTCCGTGAGGGCCTCCATCAGCATGACCCGACCACCTCCCGATAAACAGCCGCGGCTTGGGCGCCGACCCGTTCAGGCGAATTCGGTCCTTGTGCCCATTCGAGCGCATTGGCACCGAAATTGTTTCTAAGCTCGCCGTTGTCTGCCAATGTCCTGATTGCTGCCGCGAGCTCTTTGGCATCTCCGGGAGAGACCACCATTCCCAGCCCGTTGGGCTGAACGGTGCCTCGCAACTCGCCGACATCCGTAACGATGACCGGTTTGCCAAATGCGGCCGCAAGGTTGAGCACACCGCTTTGGGATGCTTCCGTATAGGGAAGCACGACGATGTCGGTGTCCAGGAAAAGCTGGGCGACCTCTGCATCCTCGATGAAACGATTGCGAATGTCGTAGCGGCCGGCATCCCCCATGAGCGGCTGGAAGATAAGCGGATTGTCGCCACGTCCTGCGACCGTGATGCGCAGGTTGGGAAGTACGTCCTTGAGTATCGCCTCGGCCCGGACCAGATGTTCCAGGCCTTTGTAGGCAAAAATCCGTCCGAAGAGCAGGACGCGTATCGTTCCATCCGCTTCGCGCGGCGCCATCTTCTGTCGCCGGGCGAGCTCTGCATAGCGATGGATCGAGGGATGCGACAGAACATGGACACAGTCCGGCGATTTTGAATATCGATCGACGGCCAGCCGCTTCAGTCCCTCACCGTGGACAACAAGATGTCCGGATTGCTTCACCATCAATTCGGGGGCCCAGCCGGGCAGCGTACGCGTATCGGAGTCGCCGGGATGGATTTCCACGTCATGAACGGTCGTCACCAGCGGGATTGGGCGCCAGAACGGCGCGGCGAGGTTCAGCCAAAGTGTCGAATTGCTCAGGAGATGGATGAGGTTCGGCCGCTCCCGCCGGATCAGATGCGTAAGCTGGTACAGAAACCAGGGATTGGAGACAGAACGGTGTCTCGGCCAGTCCAGAAGGTGCAGATCGACTGCTGGATCGATGGAAGAGGCGAGATGTGCGTAACGCCGCCGCGGCACGGCAAGCACAACGTCTAGGTGTTGGGCAACGCCGCTGGCAAACGCGATGGTATAATCTTCCAGTTCGGAAACCAATAGCAGCGCCTTCATTCCGCTGCCTCCGACAAGCCGGCGTCCAGACCGAGCCGTGACAGGCCGTGTGCCGAGCGCAAACTATCGCGTGTCCGCCTGAGCAGGTTCGGTTCGCCGGCAAAGAAGAGGCCTTCGACCGCAAGCTTGAACCGGGTGCGTGCATCGGCTCCCTGCAGCTTTGCCGACGCGACGCGATAGGGATAGTGATCCGTCAGTTGTAGTCTTGCCGGCAGCTTATGGGCTGAGAGAAACAGGTTCGTTGCTTCAACGGTTTGCTGCCAGTGCGTCATCCGCTTCCTTAGTGTGGTCGCATCCTCGATCGAGCGATACCAGTTGTTATTGTGGATGCGGTAGAACCCAAGCGGATCCGACATGGCAATGACGTCCCCCAGAAACGGATAGATCCCCACGAGCCAGGCATCGGCTGATATGCGGAATTGTTCGGGAATGCTGCCTGCTGCATTCCATGCGCTACGTCGTACCGCGATGGCTGACGTCATCGGAAAAGGCCACCAACCAGCCGATCTCGTGAGCAGCGGCGACAAAGCGCCCGAACACAGGCTTCGAGGGATCGGTTTGGAAGTCGGCGTGCCATCGACAAGGGTTGGCTGCAGTCGGTGATAGACGAGCGATGCTTGAGGGTTTGCGCGGAACGCTGCAGCCGTTGCCGACAGCTTGCTCGGCGCCCACCAGTCGTCGGCATCCAGAAAGCAGAGGATCTCGCCCGCGCTTTCGCGCACAGCGGTATTGATCGCAGCGGCCTGTCCTGCGTTCTCTTGAAAGATCACCTTCACTTGGCTGTCATACGCTTCCAGAACAGACCGCGACTGGTCGCTAGAGCCGTCATCGACGACGATTATCTCGACGTTGTGCGCGTCCTGGTTCAACACGCTGTCTATCGCCCGCCCGACGAAGCGAGCGTAGTTGTAATTATTGATGAGGACACTGAGGGCTGGCTGCTCCATGACGCGTTCTCAGGCGGATTGCGGCGTTGCACCGCTGTACAGCAGCGCAAAGTTGCTTAAGACGTCGTGCTTGGCGCGGCCATCGAGGTTTGGAGCCTCAGGGATGGTGATATCCAAAGTCCCTTGTCGGCCGGACAGCATCTCGCGCAGAGCCGATGAGATTGCCACGCCGAGTAGGGCGCCCGTCGTGTTGCATAGAGAACTAGGATCATGACGCAGAAACATAGAAATCCTAAACCTTCCAGGCTTCGACTGCAGAGAGAGCCTCTGTCAGAATTGTTGCCTCACGCCAGCGGAAACGCGGCTTACCCACCACGCTTCACAAGACGATCGCTGCCACGGTACCGGTGAACCGACATGCGCAACATCTGCTCTTAAGGGCAATCCGGTGACATGAAGACCCGTCTTTTGGCTAAACACCGGCTGAAGTCTTACGCACACCATAGTCTTTAGGTGGAGCGAAGGTGCATTAGGCGTAGCCCGCCCTTCACTAGGACAGGTTGACTGCGGATGTGGCTGAATGGTTGCTTGGGAGCAGTGCAGCACGAAGGCCGACACCTGTTTTTTGACTGCCGCGATCAACAGTCGCTTGTCTTTCAAGTCAGTCGGGACGAATAATGAGAGTAGATAGCCTCGGAACTGCCAGCGGACCAACCATTAGTTGGCGGAGCGTAGAATGCTGGGGCGCCGGCATATCCCTTTTCTTTCAGGCGGGCGCGTTGCTGCCGCTTATCCTGGCAGATGCGGACGGAACGCTCAGCGATTCTGCCAGATCTATACTGCGTCTTCCTTGCTTTCCTGTGTATGTATTTACAATCGTGATCCTGTTACGCAATTTTCCGCAATTTCTAACCGCGCTCAGGCGAAATCTCATTGTTCCCGCGATCCTTGTCCTACCATTTTTATCCACCCTATGGTCAATAGATCCTCCAACGACCTTGAGGCGCGCAATCGGCCTTTTGTTTTGCCTGCTTCTTTCCTATGTCCTGGCGATACGTTTCACACCAAGGCAGTTGCTGTTCCTGATATTTGTGACCCTTGGAGCCTGTATCGTCCTCAGTGTGGTTATCTCCGTGGTGTCACCAAGTCTCGCCACCATGCCGGATGGTACTATGCGGGGCATCTTCATCCACAAGAACGTCCTGGGCTGGTACGCGTCTCTGATGATCTTGGTGGCAACGGCCGTGCTGATCGACGGGACGCTCGGCCTGCGGCGAACCGCGTTCATCTTGTTGGCCGCGGGTGTGATCTGCCTTGTAAGCTCCGGATCGATGACTGCGACCATTGCAACGTCGGTGGCGTATTGCCTGATCGGCTTTTATTCCCTCCTGCAAAGAAGCAGTAGCATTGGCCGCGTCGTCATCGTTCTGTTTTTCGTTCAACTGTCTCTTGGCATTCTGATTTCGCTTCACGAATTCCTGGTTCCGGCCCTTGAAGCGCTCGGTAAGGACGCGACTTTGACGGGTCGGGTGCCACTGTGGGAACTGGTTGATGTCGAAATATCCCACCGTTGGATGTTTGGGTATGGTTACCAGGCTTTCTGGACAACTGAGAACCCCGAAGCGACGCACATGTGGTTCAAGCTCGGATGGCCGGCGCCCCACGCGCATAATGGATACCGCGATATCTTGTTGAGCTTTGGAATAACGGGAATGATTCCGTTTGTTCTGATGCTTCCCCAGGCAATCCGCCGGGGCGCGGTCCTTCACTGTCACGATACGCAGTACGGGTGGCTCTGGCTCAACGTCCTAACAATC
>Ga0102593_1000781_pt1 | contig 42435 bp, 41 predicted proteins | sample AraplaCol_mMS_r2_2_FD_76862 | JGI IMG/M metagenome (GOLD analysis project Ga0102593, IMG submission 76862) | Arabidopsis root microbial communities from North Carolina, USA - plate scrape MF_Col_mMS_r2 (SPADES assembly) (version 2) | ecosystem: Host-associated > Plants > Roots > Endosphere...
CGGGTTCTACAAGGGAATCGATCCCTCTTCAACGCGCGCTAAAGACTGCTACTATTCGGGGCATGACATTCTTCGAAACACTCGTTGCACTGCTTGCTGTCGCAATCCTGCTATTGCAGGTAACCAGGCGAATGCGGCTGCCGTATCCCGGCATCCTCGCAGCAGCCGGCGTTGCCGTCGCGGTGTTGCCGGGTGCGCCAGATATACCCATCGATCCTCCGACCGCCCTTGCATTGTTCATCGCCCCCATACTTGTCGATTCCGCCTACGACTTCCCGATCGGCGCGGCGCGACGCATGTTGGTGCCGCTGTTCGTCTACGCGGTTGTGGCGGTGCTGTTCACGGTTGGAGTCGTGGTGTCGATCAGTGCACTTACTGTCGGGCTGCCCATCGCGGTGGCAGTCACTCTCGGTGCGATCGTCGCACCGCCGGATGCTGCCGCGGCCACTGCGGTCCTGTCCAATCTGCCGGTCGACCGCCGGGTCGACGCACTTCTCAAGGGCGAAAGCCTGTTCAACGATGCCACGGCGCTGCTGCTGTTCAGCGCGGCTTTGACCATCCAGGCGAGGGGTGGGTTCGATACTGAAACCGTAGCGCGGATGGCCTTTGCGGCGCCGGGCGGAATCCTGTTCGGCATTGGCTTCGGGTTTCTGGTTTCACGACTTCGTCCCGCCACCGACAATACGGTTGGCGGCACGCTGCTTCAGTTCGTCTATGCATTCGCGACGTGGCTGATTGCCGAGCGTCTGCACCTGTCTGCCGTGCTGGCAACCGTGGCAAGTGCAATGACACTCGCTACCCTTGCCAAGGTCGACGATCCTCCGCGCATGCGGGTCCACTCGTTTGCCGTCTGGACGACCGTGGTCTTCCTGTTGAACGTGGTTGCCTTCCTGCTGATGGGACTGCAGGCCCGGCGCATTGTTGGCGCCATGTCGGCGACCGAACTGGAGAGGGCGATCGGGTTCGCTGCGATCGTCGTCGTAGGCGTTATTGCGTCGCGCTTGGCGATTGCATTCTTTTTTCACGCGGTTGTCGGCTATCGGCATCGGCGCGGTCATGAACTCGCACCCTTTGAACATGGTGAAACGCTGCTGGTTGGGTGGTCGGGTATGCGCGGACTGGTTACCCTTGCCACCGCGTTCGTGTTGCCTGCGGACTTCCCCGAGCGAGACCTCGTGGTTTTGACGGCCTTCTCGGTCGTGCTCGCAACACTGGTCATCCAGGGCGCAACTCTCGCGCCCATGATCCGTCTCCTGAAGCTCGGGAGGGAGGATAAGGCGAGGCAGGAAGTCCACATGGCACGCAAGTCTCTTGCCCAGGCTGCCCTTGGCCGCCTTGAAGGCGAGAAGGGCCCCGAGGTCGAGGCCGTTAGACAATCCTATCGAGAAATGTGCGAGAGTGGCCCTGGATCTTTGCCGGCCCGCCGTCGTGATCTGGCCCTTGCGGCTGTACTGGCGCAACGCAAGCGCCTCGACGAACTGCGCGACGCGGATCTCGTCGGGCCTGGCCAGTATCTTGAACTGCAGGAGGATCTCGATTGGAAGCAGCTTGCCGTGGCTTTGGACGAGGAGCGGCGAATTACCGAGAGTTAGATTCGCACTGAGAGCGGCTCGGGCTGGGACGAACTCCATTTCCTGATACTGATGAGGACAAGATCGTCGAAATCCCGAGAGTTCTGAGAAAGGTCGAGGCTGGATCACCAGTGGAATGTTTGCCTGGCTAGCCCAAGCGCCTCGCTCCTTGGGCAGCGTTTGCCTGTCCTGCGACTCCGATCATTTCAGGCTGCATTTGTTCTCGACATCAAGGCTGGGGGATTCTTTCTGTTGATGCTTCCACCGGTCGTAGCCGTCACCTTTGGCATAAGCTTGACTTTCGACCGTCCGCCAATCCCGCGCATATCGGACGGCAAAGCCCTCCACCCCCCATTCCCGGAATTGGTCGACATGCGTCAACTCATGGGCCCACGCACAGGGACTCGCGGCTACATGGGGGTCTCTGAATACAATCACATCCATTAGGGTAACTGCATCTGCAAAACCGCCATGCTCCAGCAAGTAGCCAAGGCTGAAGGAACTGTCGTTAATGATTTTGTATCTGACGCGATTCATTGAGTCTTCGCTGGCATAGCCGGTCAACTGACGGCGAATCTCTGCAGGTATCGGCAGGGCGTCATGTATGGCCTCATTGCGGCTGGCAGTGATTAGGCTCGCGAGTATCGGGCCGCTCAGAGCATATGCCTGAAACTCGTTGAGCGCGCCGACCACACTTTCATTTGCGGCGATGACGAAGCTATTGTCCCTGCGGTCAGCCTGATAATGAGCAACGGCGGATGGTCCGTCGAGCATCAGACCAACGGCAACGATGACAGACAGGACCCAGATAGTCGCGCAGCGTCGGTTCATCGCAGTAATTTCTTCTCATCGGTAAGATATGATAATCCTGTGGATCATCCGCGGCTAGGCGACCATTATTGATATGGCCGGTCGAAGCACATCGGAATTCAAGACCCTGTTCGTGAGAAACACGCGCGAGTTGGATTTCGCGTTCCTTTTGAGAACGCCAACACAGGAACTCATCATCTGTCAGGCATCTGTGTCAGTCGATCAGTCGGCCGATGCTTTGCGGAATCGGGCGTACACGGAGTTGTTTGAAGCTCTCGAAACGCTCCAGAAGCTGGACGAGGATGAACCTATGCACATCGATGTCGATACGTATCGTGTCGCGTCGAGCGTTCTGAGTTGTTTGTCATACCATGACCGTTATGAAGTGTTTGTAGAACAGTTCATTGAGGACGGCGAGGAGGCCCACTGCCATATCGTCATGTCAGAACACGCGGATCTCTCAAAGGAACTGCAACCGTTCAAAAGCGATCGTAGAACCCAGATTATCTACGGCATCTGGGAGAAAATGGCTGGGCCAGAGCGCCATGTCTGTGCTTGCGACGAGGAGTTCGCGGACAAGATAGCAGAGGTTTCTCTGCCGCCCGCTGGAACCTTCCCGGAAGAAAGCGAAACGGCTGATGGCACGAGCTCCGACGACTGAATTCGGAGCTGCGGGCTGATACCGTGCCTACGTCCGAATCCAAAATTCCTCAACTGATCTTCTCCCTGAGTGTCGCCCGCGAGATGGCGGAGCAGGAGGGCGCACTGGCCGATGTTCAAAGCCGTGATAGCTGAGATGAAGGCGGCTGCCGTCGAGGCGGCAAGGAAGGCGTCTGCGGAGATGTTGTGTCACGCTGATTTTGACAGGCACGTGGCTTGGCCAGGCCCCTGAGCGGCGGAGAAAACCAGCTACGCCGCACTACACGCGCTAGTCCAGCCGCCTCTCCTTAACCGGGGAGGCGGCTTTTTTTGTTGGATGCGTAACTCAGCGGGCGATTGCGCCGCCGACAATGGCGCCCAGGGCGAAAGCTGCCGCCGGATACCAAAAACCATCTGATCCGCGATGGTAGCCGGGCCGGCGGTCGTGGTAGCCGCGATAACCGTGGTAATAGCCATGCCGATCAGGTCCACGATGCGGGCCATGCGCGTAATTGGAGTGATGAGGGGGTGGTGGACGATGATATCGATCCCTGGCTTGGGCCAGAGGGGCAGTTAACACTGTGGCAGCAATTGCCATTATGAGCAGTTTCTTCATTCTAGATTCCTCGTTTAGCGACCCGAGGAATAACGGGCGGAAGATGAATGGTAAGTGAACTAATAATATGCTCACTTTTTGTTTATCGGGTGTTTACTGCGGCCGGTTCCACAGCAGACCGGGCGGACAATCGTCTACTCGCAAAAGTGCGGGTCAGCGTTACTGCAGTTGGGTGTTTCCGAGGACCGTTTGGCGGACGTCGTGACGTTGCAGGATGCTGATTGAAACAGGGAGGTCCATGAGAGGGTCGAACCTCCCTGCCATTATTCTTGAAGAGAAGTCTCGCTGGCAGCGGGGATCCGCAAGTCGAAACCTTCACTTCGTCGCATCCCAGGTTGCGATGTTCCTAATATACACTTGCTCGGAAAAGTGGTCTAATTATTCAAAGGTATTAGTCGGCCGCAAGCTACTGTGCCTGATCTAGGGTTGGACCGAGACGCCTCATTTCAAGCATCGCTTCGCAAGACGCCTCAGCAAGCAGAGCTAACTGTTCTGAACCGTGTACTCCCTGGCGGTAGATCTCAATGACAATAGCCGCAAGATGGAGCCTATCCGCGCTGGTCATCGATCGAATGCTTTTGAGTGACGTTTTTCAAGACATCCTCACAGATGGACAAGTCTTGCGATGTGAGTGCTTGGTCACGTTGTTGCATCGTGTGGTGCCACCGCCAGGTTTGAGGGTTGTACAAGAGCGGGTTCCGGAATGCGCCGAGGGGTTTATCCGCGCCGCCAATACCGCGACCGTCGTCCAACAGACAATCGACAGCTGGTTCACGGCCACCAGCCGCGATCCTGAACATGAGCAATTCGACGCGGAGCAGGCGAAGCGCGAGGCACAAAACGCCATCGAACAGGCGCGCGTGGATCAGAGCTGGATCGATTTCCGCAATGAAGTGCAGGCCAAGCCGGAGCTGTTGCTTGACTATGTGAAGCCCGGCGATGGCAAGGTCGATGGCCGTCTCTACCATCTCTGGCGCCTGCTCAGCCGTCTCGGCGAGAACAGCTCCCATTACGCGATTGCCGATATCTCGCCACTGCGCCCGCTCTTCGGCGATGCGGTGGTCGAGGCGTTTCGCCAGGCAATGACCCAATATTGGCAGCTGCTGCATACCGCGCTCCCGTCCGAGGTGCCGCCGGAGGAGCGGCGGATCAACCGTGCATATGACCTGCTGGGTATCGTCGGTGTTACCCTGGAAGCGGGCAACAATCGGCAATGGGCGGAGGCGCTCGACGAGGAGGAGGCGAAGCTTGCCACCCGCTTTGCGACGCGCGAGCTCAATGGCTTTCCGAAATGGATCGATGACCTGGCGGCGGCACACCCCGCCGTGGTAAAGGATATTCTCTGGCGCTACCTTGCGGTCGATCTGGAGCCGACTAATGCGGACGAGTATCGCCCCCACATGCAAGACGTGGTCGGTGCCGGCGATGCGGTTGCGACGCTCATGGCGCCGCTGATGCTCGACTGGCTCGACGCGCATCCTGACGTCCCCGACGACGCGCTCGACATCGCTCTGCGTCTCATCGCGCGGGACCCGGCCACTCTCGCGGCGGCCATTCCGCTGGCATCACGCCGTAGCCTCGACCCGCGCAGCCGGTGGACGCGCGCCGCCTATATCGGGCTCGTCTACGCCCATGACGCGGCGGGCGCGACTGACCTGTTAATCCAGGCGTTTCAGACCATTAACCCCAAGGAGCAGGTGCTCCTCGCGCAGGCCGCCCTTCCGCGCGCCTTCGGCTCCCGCTATCGGCTCGATCAGCTTAAACTGTCGCCGGTCCCCTTTGCCAGCCTCGAACGGTTGGTGTTGCTCGCCTTCGAGCAGATCCGGCCCGACGAGGACAATAGCCGGCCGAGCCTCAAGGTCTACTCACGCGACGAGCGCGACCATGCCGAAGATGCGCGCGGCGGGCTATTCAACACGCTGGTCAATACGCCGGGATATGCGACCTACGCGGCGATCCAGCGCTTTCGAAGTATCCCCAACTTCCCCGTCTGGGATCGCCGCCTGCGTGAGCTGGGGTTCGAGCGCGCAGCGGCGGACTCCGAACCGAAGGCACTGCGCGCGGTGGATGTCTTGACCTTCGAGAAGAGCCACGAACTGGTACCGGCGACCTCAGCAGATCTACGGCGCGTCGGCGTCGCACGTCTCAGCGACATCGCACACCAGTTGCTGCACGGCGATTTCAACCAGGGCCTGACCGTCGCGCGCCTGCCTGACGAGGTCGATGTCCAGAATTGGTTCGCGGACAAATTGGCTTCCATGCAGGGGCAAAGCTACTCGCTCGAGCGCGAACCGCATGTCGCCGAGGAGAGAGAGCCCGACGTCCGCCTGGGCTCACTCGAGATCCAGCGGCGAAGTCGCCGATCGAGATCAAGGTAGCCGGGAGCTGGTCGCTAGAGCAACTAGAGGACGCGCTGACCGCGCAGCTGCGAGGCCGTTATCTCCGCGACAAGGATAATCGCTTCGGCATTCTCCTCGTCGTCCACAACACCGTACGTGGCAGGGGTTGGAAGAAGGGGAGCAGCTACCTGAAGTTTGCCGAGGTCATTGCCCATCTAGTGACGATCGCGCAGGACATGGCGTCTGCCGATGCGATGGCGCCTCAGATGATCCCCGTCGGCATCGACCTCTCGCCCTTCGCCCAGCGCTTAGGGGCTGCGGAAGGAAGGGCCACCAAGACGCTGCCGACGGCCGACACCGAACCGTCGACCGAAGAGTGAGGCGGGGCGTCAGATCTGCGCGGCGGGCTTCCGGTGTATCAGCTAGCTGGATGAAGGTCCGCTATTTGAATTTCGGCCATGAAAGCTGCCGGAAGAGCTAACGGCCCCAAAGTCGGGCATCTACTGACGGCAAGCACACGCCCGCCATTGACGCGAAGCCGACGAATCCCGATAACCGCGTGTGGATATTTGCTACCTGCCAGATCGACCCCGAGAAGCCCTTTCCGTATAGAAAAGTATACTTTCTATTACGCCCCCTCTTGCTCGTATTCTTGGCGTACATTAATTATGTGCAATAACTCTCTTAGAGGTAATTGTGCAACAATGGCAATCATTGGATACGCGCGTGTTTCGAGTGTCGGCCAGGACCACGCCGGCCAGGTAGAGCGGTTGAAGGAGGCGGGCGCGACGAAGATATTCCACGAGAAACGGTCAGGTGTGGACCGTGAGCGGGAGGAGCTAAAAAAGTGCCTCGACTATACGCGCGAGGGCGACACGCTACTGGTGACGAAATTGGATCGATTGGCGCGCTCGACTGCGGACCTCTACGCCATCGTCACGATGCTAGAGGGCAAGGGCGTGGCTTTCAAGGTTCTGGACGATGCGGCCGTGGATACCACGAGCCGCACAGGCAAGCTGGTAATGGGAATTCTGGCGCTCATTGCAGAGTTCGAGACGGCCATCCGGCGCGAGCGCCAGATGGAAGGGATCGCGCGGGCGAAGGCTGAAGGTAGGACCGGAGGCCGGCCCAAATTGGTCACGGATGAAATCGCCAGCGACATACAGCAGCGCCGCGTTGCCGGCGAAAGCTTTCGTTCGATCGCCAAGAGCGTTGGTTTCAGCGTGGCCACCGTGCAGAATGTCTTGAAAACCGTGGCTAAGGCCGAAGTGCTGGAATGATCGGGTCCGCCGACAGGGGCAGCAACTGGCCACTAAGGACACGCTTCGAAGGATCAACCGACCGGGTTCGGGAAAATCGTTCTAACTCGAACGACTGTGATTGACCGCTTCCTCTCAGGCATTCAGTCAGCCCAACGTGAGGATTATTTGGTGGTGCAAAGTGCACTCTACGCCTTCGAGAACGGCTTCAACCGAAGCCTGCTCTTGTGATCGCTCGGCCCGGGCGCACCACTGGGGGCAGGTCAACCACATCTTCAGCCTCCTCGATCTGGCAGTGCGTCAACGACCGCTGTCTCGCCCGTAGGAGTCATCCTTCAAGCACCTCAGAAACTTGTTTCAGTTATTTCCGGGATCGCTGATGTTCTCGTATGGCAAACCGAACGGTGCGGCTTAAACAGGCGCACCAACAGGGCGCAGCAGGACCGAGCATCCTGTACAGGACGAAATCAGCCAGATACCAGGCGCAGGAATCGTTGAGGAAAGTGGTAATTAATCCGTTTGTAACCGGAGCTCCGAGCGATGGGAAGGCTCGCCCCGGCAACTGGATACAAACCTTCATCTTTTTCGGTTTCAGGTACTTGTCAGCAATCCTCTCCAAAACGGCCTCTTACGTCGGAGAGGAAAATTGACGAAGATACCCGCACACGTGAGCTCGCTGCGGCCGAGGATTGGAAGTATCCCGCTCTGCATACTGACAAGCGGCTACATCCTTGTATTCTGCAACAATACGTTCTGGCGGAAGGCGACTGATTATCTCGGAAGCGGAAGTGGTTCGCTTTGGGCGTTGTACCTCGCGATGCTGGCTCTGTTCGTGGCCGCAATCACCCCCTTTTCGATCAAGTACCTCATTAAGCCTTTTCTGATCTTCCTGGTCGTCGTCGCCGCCGTGGCGTCTCATTTCACCGACACCTTTGGGGTCGTTCTCGACAGCGACATGATCCGCAACGCGATGGAGACGACCCCTGCGGAAGCGCACCACCTCATCACGTCCGCGTTCATTGTTCACGTTGCCATCTTCGGGATCGTACCATCACTCGTGATCGCCTGGACGAAGGTCGAACACCGCCCGTTCACGCCAAAGGTCTTTTGGAACCTCACAGCAATCCTCGCATCACTCGCGATCTTCGGCATGTGTGGTATAACCTACTCGCGTGAGTACACAGCCGCCATAAGAGAACGGCGCGACATCACAAAGAGCTTCAATCCCGTCACACCGATTGTCAGCGCCGCCCGCTACTTCATGAGCGCAGGGAAAGAAGCTAGGATCGTTGTTCAACCTGTCGGTGTCGACGCCAGGGTTAGGCCTTCCGAACCGGCCCTCAACAAGCCGCGAGTTACGATAATTGTCGCTGGCGAGACTGCGCGCGCGGAGAACTTCTCGCTTGGCGGATACCCACGCGAAACCAACCCGCACCTCAAGGCCGCGAATGTCTTCTATTTCCCCAATACGGCGAGTTGCGGCACTGCTACCGCGACCTCTATCCCCTGCATGTTTTCGCGGTTCACTCGCGCGGATTTCACCCATGCAAAGGCCATGGCGAATGAAACGCTTTTGGACGTACTGGCGCACGCAAGGATCGAGGTTGCCTGGTTCGACAACAACACGGGCAGCAAGGGCGTTGCCGATCGTGTCCAATACGTTGACTTGGCGAATTCGAAAGACCCCCGATTCTGCCAGGATGGCGAGTGCCTGGACGGCATCTTCCTCGACAAGCTTGATGCTTGGCTGGACCACGTCAAAGGCGATAGCGTTCTGGTTCTTCATCAGTTGGGCAGTCACGGGCCCGCTTACTATCTTCGGTACCCCGAACATCAAGGCAAGTTCGTTCCGGATTGCCGTACGCCGGAGCTTGGCAAGTGCTCTAACGGGGAGATCGTCAATGCCTATGACAACTCGATCCTCTATACCGACGACTTCATCGGCACCGTGATCGATCGTCTCAAGGCTCGTTCGGGCAAAATGGCGACTGGCCTAATTTACATGTCCGATCATGGGGAGTCGCTCGGCGAGAAGGGGTTGTACCTGCATGGAACGCCATACATGTTCGCTCCCTCGCAGCAGACACACGTGCCTTTCCTGACGTGGTTCGACAACGACTTCACCAAATCGATGGATCTGGATACGGCCTGCCTCCGGAAGGGGACGACAGCCGCGACCTCCCACGACAACCTATTCCATAGCGTACTTGGGATGATGAACGTGACGACCTCGGTTTACGACGAAAAGCTCGACGTATTCGCAAAGTGCAGGAGCGGGAATTCGTGACAATGACTACGCGACGGCAACACAAGCGCTAGGAACGCGATCCCGTGAACGTGCTTGTCGTTGAGGACAACATCAACATCGGGGACGCGATATCGGCCCATGTGGTGGCCGATGGGCATCGCGTTGATTGGTGTTTGAGCCTGAAGGATGCTAGCGGTCGACTGATAGCGCAAAAGTATGATCTGGTGCTTTTGGACCTGCGCCTTCCGGACGGCAATGGCCTGTCGCTCCTGCGGGAGATCCGACGGGGAGACGACAAGACCCCGGTTATCATCATGACTGCGCAGGACCAATACAGCGATCGGCTGGCGGGATTGAAGGGAGGAGCAGACGATTTCCTCGTCAAGCCTTTCGACCTCGACGAATTATCCGCACGAATGAAGCTGATCAAGCAATGAGGCAAACAATTGGCAACTCTCATAGGCGACTAAATTCGGCAGCTGCTTATCGAGTTGTGCCCTTCGCATTGCTGTTGTTGGCGGTCGCGGCTCTATTCCACATTGCAGTTGAGGTGGTTGAAGGCGACACACTGGCTTGGGACCAGGCTTTCCTTCTTTCGTTGAGGGACGCGGACGATGTTGCACTACCTATCGGACCGACCTGGGTACGACGGCAATGCTGAATTTCACGAGCCTTGGCGGTGTCGCGGTGCTCCTGTTGATCACGCTGGCCACCGTCGGTATCCTGCTGATCTCACGCCGGCCGGTCGAAACTCTGTTTGCGACAGTTGGGCTTGCAGGCGGCTGGCTGTGCAGCAACGCTCTGAAGACTTGGGCCGCAAGGCCACGCCCCAACGTTGTCACACATTTGGTACCGGTCGGCGATGCCAGTTTTCCAAGTGGTCACGCCATGGTTTCTGCAGCAACCTATCTGGCATTGGCAATTGTCGCCTCCCGATTTCTGCATGCGCCAGCCCAGAAAGCATATGTTTTCATCATCGCTGGTGCGCTTATCTGCGCGATAGGCGTCAGCCGAATTTACCTCGGCGTACATTATCCGACCGATGTCCTCTTCGGGTGGTGCGCGGGCTTCCTTTGGACGTTCGCCTGCTGGCTCGCTCTCAGACGTTTCCTTCCCCCGTTGGGATGAGCGCCAAACACACTTTCAGGTAGCCGTCAGACTACTGTGACCAAATCGTGGCGCGCCGGGTGTGCTTTGGGGAAGAAAGCGCGCCCATCTAACATTGATATACATGTGGAGCGGATATGACCGACCCGTCTAACCGTCTTGTCTTGCATACGAATTCGCGCGACCAGGTGTTTGCCGACGAACGCGATTCAGTTGCGGACTTCTCGTTCAATTCCACCGTCGCGAACGTATTCGATGACATGGTCAGCCGCTCGGTCCCGTTCTACGGGGAGATGCAGCGGATGGTTTGCGAACTGGCGAAGGACTTCGCCCAGCCCCAGTCGAACCTCTATGATATTGGTTGCTCGACGGCCACTACGCTGCTGGCATTGGACCAGGTCGTCGACAATCATGTTGATTTCGTCGGAATCGATAATGCCCCCGAAATGCTCAAGAAGGCGGCGGAGAAGATCGAGGCTTCGGGAACGAACCGGTCAATCGATCTGGTGACCGGCGACCTGCACTGCGGCTTTTCCATCGAGAATGCCAGCGTCGTCACGATGCTGCTCACGCTTCAGTTTGTGCGTCCGCTCTTTCGTGAACGGGTGATGAAGACGATCTTTGAGGGCCTCAACGACCACGGTTGCCTGTTGCTGATCGAGAAGTTGACCAGTGAGGACACGACTTTCAACAGGCTGTTCATTGAACACTACTACGACTTCAAGCGGCGCAACGGCTATTCCTCGATCGAAATATCGAAGAAGCGGGAAGCGTTGGAAAACGTTCTCATCCCTTACCGCCTCGAGGAAAACATCCAATTGCTCAAAGAGGTGGGCTTCAAGAGCACGGAAGTTTTCTTCCGCTGGTACAATTTCTGCGGCATCGTCGCGGTCAAGTGAGATAAAATATCATGAAGAAACTCATGCTCCCGATCGGGAACTTTTTCTTTAAGTACCGAAACCAGGCGTTTCCGCTCATTATCGTCGCATTATTTATTGCTGCCCGGCCGACGACGGCGATTCTGGGTAGTGCGGCGCTCGAACAGTGGAAAGATATTGTTGCGCTTCTCATCGTACTCGCGGGATTGGTACTGCGGGCAACCGTGATTGGTTATGCCTACATCAAGCGTGGCGGCTTGAATAAGCGGGTCTACGCCAAAGACTTGGTCACGGAAGGCATGTTCGGCGTTTGCCGAAACCCGCTGTACGTAGGAAACATGCTTGTTTACTCGGGGCTGTTCCTATTCCACGGCAATCCAGTTGTCGTGATCATTGGCTGCCTTCTGTTTGCCTTCATCTACCAATGCATCATCTACGCCGAAGAGGAGTTTCTTGCTGACAAGTTCGGCGAGGCCTACCGCGCCTATTGCTTGGATACTCCAAGGTGGGGGCTCAAGCTTAGTGCATTTTCGACAGCGACCGAGGGAATGGCATTCAATTTTAAGCGAGTGATCGCAAAAGACTATTCGACCATGTCGTCTACGTTGATCGCGCTATTGGCGACCGAGTTCTATCGCGTGTCGGTGGACTCCATATCGCAACAAGAAATGTCATACGCGATCTTGCTTCTGGCAGTGTTTGTCGGCGTGATCGCGCTCACCGGTCTTGTGAGCTCTCTCAAGAAGCTTGGCGTCTTTGACGACATGGTTACCGCGCATCAATAAGCTCGTTTTCGGCAGCTCGGTAAACGGGTAACATTTGTTGTTGCGCGCACTGCGCGTGAGCAAATTCGCATCCTGTCCGACCCGGGTGCCTCTTAGCCGGCGGTGCGGGCATGCTCTTCAAGATCTTCCCAGCTCTCGTCCATCGCGTAGGCTGCAGAGAGGCGAGGGATACCAACATGTCCGAAATAGAAGGAGAGTTGCCGTTCGGCGGCCTCCTCGTCTAGACCTGCAATCCGGTTACCGTAGAGCGCCGATGCGAGTCCAGTTCGATCCGCCCCCGCCTGGCAATGGACTAGAATGGGCTTGGGTAAGGACGCCATGAGTCTCACCAACTCGTCGGCGCGTTGTGGGCTTAGCACCTTAGAGGCGGACATCGGGAAGTCTACATGTCTCAACCCGAGCCGCTGTGCGGTGGCCACCTCTGCCGAATACCAGGTGCCTTTCTCCCGAGGTGGCCGCAGATTAATGACTGACCTGATGCCATGATCCCGGACATACGCTTCCAACTGACTGGGACTTGGCTGCGCTGAACGATACAATTGGCCCTTGACGACCGTATGAAAGTTTCCTTCCAACCGCAGATAAGCAGGGTATGCGCCCGTGGCTATTCCGGAGAATGTGAGGCACGCGAGCGGGATCAAGATCCGCTTGGAAAACATCTGCGCCCAGTGTTTTGGAAATCGAACACAAGGAATGGATGCCATTTGATGCTGCCGGACACCTGAAGCACTATAGGGCGTGAAGTCTGGCCGAGATCTTCAGTGCGGGATAGTTGTATTGAGCGCTAGAGGAATACGCCTAGTCTTGACGATCGATCCCCGTTCACGGTCCGCGTCAACGCTTTGCCGAAACCATGCAGTTCGGTAAGATGACTTCACTGGGTCTTCGACGTATCAAGGTGCGAAGATTGCGGCTAGACTTGCCGGCAAAGGCTTTGAGATCAACGTGCAAGTTCGATCGATTTCGTTGCCGTTCAACGCGGCGGATGCGGTGGCTGTTTCAATTATCGCTCCGCGACCTTGTTTCGGAGATGCTGATAGTCGATGCGTATTCTGCCGATCGAATGTGACGAGAAAACCGCGGACTACATCGTCGGCGGGATCGAGGGGGCAGGGCACGCCGGCGATCTCATGGAAGATGGCCGCGAAGGCCTATGTCAGGCGACGCGCGAACCCCATGACGTCCAAGTAACCCATATTAGGCACCTGCGCTCCAATACCGACAAGCCATTCGGTGTCCAGTGGCTGCAGATCCGCAACACCGGCTATAGCCTCCATGCCCCGCATTAGTGTCTGGCGTTCGACCCCTTTCCGTCTGGCGATCACCTTTGGACTGGTCTTCGTCATTGCCTTCGTCATCACCGGGTTCATCACGTACCAATTGCTGAGACAGAACCTGGTTCAGGAGCTGGACGACTCCATCAAGGAGATTCATGCCGTCATTGCTTCGACCTACGCCCCCGATGACATGGAGGACCTGATCTCGGCGGTGAATACGTATGCGCACGTCAATAAGGCCGACGAGCGCATATTCGCGTTGATCGATGCGGACGGCAAACCAATCGCTGGCAATTTTTCGGGTGGAACACTCCAAGACGGCATTTCGGATGTTTCCTCGGAAGACCTCTGCCTCGGGGGGGACACCGACTATCGCGTTCTGTCCGGGATGATCGCAGACAAGCGGCTGATCGTCGGTCAGAGCTATGAGAAAACCGACAGGCTGGAGGATATCACCTTCATCAGTTTCGCGTGGGCATCCGTCCTCGTCATTGCGCTTGCGATTGTCGGCGGCGTGCTGCTTGCATCGAAGGCGCAGAGGCGGCTCGATGGCATTGCCAAGGCCATGGATGCGGTTTCGCATGGTCAACTTGATACGCGTGTACCACTCCAAGGCAATGGCGACGACATCGATGCGGTTTCGGCGCAGATCAACCAAGCACTCGAGCGTCTTTCTGTCCTTGTCGAGACCATGAGGCAGATCAGTGCGGATATCGCCCATGAACTCAAGACACCCCTAAATCGGCTGAGAATGCAGATCGAGACAGCGATAAGCGGCGAGGAACGAGGCGAGAAAGTAACAGCGGCACTGCTGGACAGCCGTGACGAAGCCGACCAGATCAACTCGACCTTCGAGGCACTGCTGCGAATATCACAGATCGAAGCCGGCGCGCGCAAAACCCGGTTCCGTGCGATCGATCTTGCTGAAGTCATGACTTCGGTCTTCGAAATTTATGCAGACGTGGCCGAGGACAACGGCCAGACCCTGACGACACACGTCGACACCGGTGGGAATTGCATTGTCCAAGGCGATAGGGAGCTCCTGACCCAAATGTTCGTGAATCTGGTCGAGAACGCTATCCGTCACTGCCCCGCAGACACGAACATCGATCTCTCACTCTTGAAGGACGATCGACAGGTTACGGCGACGGTAGCCGACACCGGCCCGGGAATTCCGGCAGGGGAGCGCGAGAAGGTCTTCCGTCGCCTGTATCGACTCGACAAGAGCCGCACGACGTCGGGCAGCGGGCTTGGCTTGAGCTTGGTTCGTGCTATTGCCGATTTGCATGGCGGCAGCGTCATCCTGCGGAACAACAATCCGGGCCTGCGCGTCGACATTCGTCTTCAATGTTCATAAATCACGGAGCGCTTCATAGGCTCCACGTCTCGATCTCGCATTGGCCACGAGCACGGCGGCTGCGACCGACAGCACAATCAGAATATGGACCGAGAGCAAATATGCCCATGGGACCGAGACGGTCTCGGGCGGGGGGTCGAAAACACCCGTCAGTAGCTTGACGAGCATCCAGGCTGTTAGGACGCCCGACACTAGGCCGAAGACCACACCGCCGATCAGAATTAGAAGACCTTCGCACCAAAGGAAGCTTGCCAATTGCCGGGGTGTCGCCCCGATCAGCGTGAGGATCGCAAAATTGCGCCGCCGATCAATGAAGCCGAGCCCCAGCATCAGACCTGCGGCTGCGATCGCCATGACTGCTCCGAACGACAACTCTATGGTGGTCAGCCTCCCGACGTTCACGGCTAACAGGCTTGAACCGATGATGCGCGATGCATCGCCGATGGCCTTCACCTCCAAACCAGATGCCGACCCGAGCACCTTCCTCGCTCTTTCGGCGAGGCCGGCGGGATCGGCGGAAGCGCGCATCAGCACATATTCCGATGTGGCTGACATGGTCATCCTGGCGACGTAGTCCGAATTAGCGACGAGAAAGGAATCCCGCGGCGCGGTCGGAAATTCCCGAACCACCCCGATGAACTTGAACGGGATCGCGTGATATTGATTGTCGCTAGCACTGACGAGCCGGAGGTTGATCGTGTTGCCTTGCTGGAGCTGGAAATCACTGGCCGTTTCTTCCGATACAAGGACGCCATCCGGCGTTGCAGCCAGTGCGCTCAAGATATCGTTCGCCGATCCGCCTTGGAAATAGGCGTTCGGCAGGCCTGTCGCCGCGCCCAAGCTTTTAGGATCGATGCCATAGAGGTCCTGGAGATCGTTCCCCACATAGGCAAAACGATGCTGCATGGTTCGTGCGGCCGCTACGTCAGGCAGCTTCTCGAGTGTCGCCAGCTTGTCGCCGGCCGGATGCGCTGATGTCCCGAACACGGTCACATCCGCGCCATTGGTCAGTTCCGCGTCGATACGCGCCTGGCCCTCGTATGTCCGGTTGAAGATGGACGTCGATGTCAGGAAAGAAATGGCAAGCGCCATGGTGATGATTCCTTTTGTGAGCCGTGGCTCCTGGAAGGCCATCGACGCGGCCACGGCACTTGCCAGTTTGCCGGAGACCGGGCGCAAGGTGAGATTCAGCATGGGATTGCCGTCGGATATAAAGTATCGGCACAGGCGCATTGTGAGCAGGCCGAAGCCAACCCAGAACAGAAGAGGCGACAGGAAGGCGTTGTAGTCGACGGACGCTGCGGGCACTCCCTCGGGGGCCAACACGATTTCATATCCGGTGCTTGCGGATTGCCAGAACAGCAGTCCTGCGATCAACAAGAAAATCAAATCAAGCCAAAGCCTATGCCACAGCGGAACCCCTCGACGGCCGACCTTGCGCTGGGCAGCAACCACTGTTGTTGAACGCGATGCGTGCCACGCCGACATGGCAATCGCCGCCACGACGATTGTCCCACCGATGACGGCCATCGCCACGGCTGGCAACATATTGGCCGGGGCGAGGACGGGTGACGTTGAGACGTGGGAAAAGAAAAACGACAAAACCAACCCAAGCACTGTTGCTATGATGCCGATCGCGAACGGCTCGGACAGCCACAGAAGTAGTGCCCGGGACTGCGATGCCCCCTGTACTCGCAGAAGCGCTTGCTCCTGACTTCGTAGGCCCAAACCTGCGGCGGCCAATGAAACGGTGAGAATCACCGCCAGCACGACGCCCGGCAGTCCCAAGAACAAAAAAAGGATGAGTGCATAAAGCGCGTAGCTTCTGACCGCATCCAGGCGGGATCCGAGATTGTTGGACACCAGGGCCTGTCCGGCGACCCTGGCTTCCAGGTTTCGCGACTGACCTTGGACGAGAGAATAGGCTGCGGTCGGATCGGTCGGCAGTCTCTCGCGAACAAGCCTGATGTGGAATTGGGCGCGGGTGGTGTCGGGCCTGACTGTCTGCTGCTGATCGAAGATTCGATGCCAGTCGGCGAGCGGCAGGATGACGACATTGTCCGGCGGTGCTTGCGGTGCGGCCAGCGGCGGTAAGCCAACGCCCTGAAAAAGGGCGTCCGAGTCGGGCAGGTCTACAACGCCATCAGCAATCACGGCGACGGGCGGCAAGCCCACTCGCTTGATCAGCACCCTGTCGCCCGGTCCTACATGGAGATTCGCGGCAGTCTGCTGGGCGACGAGAACCCCGGACCGCTTTCCCGCAAGCCAGCGCAGCTCTTGAGGGAAGTCCCGGCCGTAGTCCGCGTCGAACGCGATTGCCTTGCCGGGACCTGTTTGCTGCGTCGTGTCTTCCGTTTGTGCTTCAAAGCCATCGGTCTGGGCATACTCTACCGTATGCATGCGGGAAATCGGGGCAGCTTTGCGGATCGCTTCGGCAATCGCCTGATGGTCCGCCGACGGGACCGCTTCGACCTGCCAGTCGATCGGCACATCGCTGACAGCACGTCGCGTCATCGACGCGCCGCTCTCCGTCAGAAACAAGCCCAGGGTGGACAGGAGCGCTGCCGTCAGCGTGACCCCGGCGGCCAGACCGATCACCCTGGCCGTTCGCCTCTTCAATATGCCGAACAGCCAGAGGGCGATCATCCGGTTTGCTCACGGCCAGGCCCGGGCGAAAGCCGGCCATGGTCCATTGTCCAGCGGGTTCGCATGCGTCGAGCCACCTTGGCATCATGCGTGGCAACAAGAAGCGCAGCTTCCGTGCCGGCGAGTTGGTCAAAAATCCTGTCGAGAAGGGACGTTGCGGTCAGCGTGTCCAACTGGCCAGTAGGCTCGTCCGCAATTAGCAGTCTCGGGCGCACCATGAGCGCCCGCACCATCGCCACCCGATGTGCCTGACCTCCCGAAAGTTCTTCCGGAAGTTTCCTTGTCAGGTTCGCCAGCCCGAACAATGCGAGCAGGCATTCGGCGCGCTCCTTGGAACGGGCGGGCTGTCCGGCCAGGAGAAGCGGCAGGGTGACGTTCTGTAGAACAGTCAACGGTGGAAAGAGGCTGGGTGTTTGGAATACGAACGCGATCTGCAGTGGCTGGAGGTCACGTCGGCTGCCGAGGGCGGGCCAACTGATATCTCCATGCGTGGGCGAAAGGAGGCCTCCCAACAGGGCGAGAAGGGTAGACTTTCCACTGCCCGAAGGGCCCTCCACGGCGATGCGGTCACCCGGGACGATCGAGCAACTGACTTGGTCAAGCACCAGAAGCGGTTTGCCATCACGCGATTGGAAGGCTTTCGACAGGCTGCGGGCCTCGACGAGTGTCTCAGGCATGATCGATCCTGCCGTCCTTGAGCCGGATGACACGATCGGCACGCGCCGCCAAAGCTTCGGAATGCGTGGCAATCAGCGTTCCGAGCCCAGCACTCCTCCTAGCCTCGAAATGCACGATCAGGGCTTCTTCGGTCTCGCTGTCCACCTCGGCGGTTGGCTCGTCAGCAATCAGCAGCGGTGGATCGACCGCGAGCGCCACGGCAAGCCCGGCACGAGCGGTTTCGCCGCCCGACAGTTGGTCGGGATAATTGTCTTTTCGGTGTGTGAGGCTGACCACGTGCAGCGTTGACGCCAGCCCCGTTTCATCCCGCCTGCCGGCGAGCATCATGCGAAGGCGGATGTTTTCGGCGACCGTGAGATGCTGGAAGAGGTTGCCTGTCTGCATCATCACGCCGAAGTGCAAGGCACGGAGGCGGGCACGTGCCTTTTCGGATTTCCGCGTCATGCGTTCGCCTTTGATCTCCACCGAGCCACCATCGGGCTCGTCGAGACCTGCGATGCAGGCCAGCAAGGTTGATTTGCCGCTGCCCGAGGGACCAACAAGTGCGACCAGCTCATTCGCTGCCGCGCTCAGGCTCACTCCCCTGAGCGCGGCCGTTTCTTCGTCGCCCACATGATAGAATCGATAAAGTTCGGTGGCTTCCAGCAGCATCGATCATTTCCAGGCAAACGAGCGCGACATCAGCTGCCATTGATCGACGTTGTCGGCACCCTCGGGCGCGTAGAGTTCCAGTGTCACCAGCCGCCCGTCCCTGTAGAAGAGGTAGCGCTCGTTTTCGAGGCGCACCTGATTGTTGGTGACGGGGTTTGGGTCTGAGTTGGACGTATAGGCGATACGGATCGCCTCGCCTGATGGCAGCTTTACCGCTTTGACGGAACCAATTTTCGCGGCCCGGTGGGACTTCTGGAGTTCATCGACGTAAGTGGTCTTTGCCCAGGACAGATCGGGCTTGGTTTTCGCTGGCGTGACTGTCAGGACAATACCGTCGAGCTTGTCTACGAAACTCGCTCCGTCGCCCATGTCCTTGCGCGCCCATCCTTCCGGCACCTTCATCGTAAAGCCGAGGCTGGAGGCGTAGTCTATGAACGCCTGGCTGTCGGGGATGTCGCCAGGCGGATTCTTTTCGGCAGCAACTGGAATCTCCGCACCGTAAGTGCAAGTCGGTGCCGGGAGTAACGTCATAGGCGCAGCGACGAATGCTATGGCCAGCGCGGCGGCTAAATTCCGGGAAGGGCCGAGGAAAGAAGTCGTGTCCATCGAGAAACTCCTGCTCTACCCGGCACCGGAGACCGCTCCGGCCGCATGGCGGCTTGATCACACCAAAGTAGGCGCAGCGATTTGCGGAATGCTGTCCATGAACTTACTGATTTGTAAGGTCAGCGGAACTTAGGCGTTTGTACTTGTGCGGTTGGTTACATCCAGGTTTCGCGCAGCTCAGCGTTCACGACCTGACTCTTCCCATAAGGCGTTGTATTTGCTTGTTATTCAGAGTTGGCCGCGACAGCCGCGATCGAGCAGTCAACCCCTATACCAGACATCGACAGGCCGGGTTTTGAAGGCATCGCGCGAAATCTGCTGTCTTTTTTGTATACTGGCGAACATTTTCTCGGCGGTTTCCAAACCGACGACTGCTCCACCCTGCGCTATGCACGGAAGAAGGAGAAAAAAATGAACAAGGCAATTACGCTCGCCTTCATTGCAGCAATCGCATTCACCGCGGCTTCCGCGAATGCCGCGTCCGTATCGGGCGTGGTAGCAAGTGTGGACCGGACACACGATGCTATCCGTTTGACTGACGGTAGTGTGTTCACCTTGGCTGAAGGGACCGAAGCCGAGGATTTCAAGCCGGGCACGAAAGTCAAAATCGCGTACACCAAGAAGCACGGTGGAAACCTCGCCTCGTCGGTGAAAGTCGAGAATTAGCCCTAGTGACGGCGGGGCGGCACAAACCGCGGCTCCGCCGCCATATTGTGGCTGAATGACGGCCGCGCGACCGAAAGCATTTACGTGCGGCAGTACTGAGGAGCTCACATCAGACAGAAGGCTTGCTGCGCCGGAGACTACCCAGGCGCATGCAAACTGTAGCCTGTATGACGAATGGTGTGCAGCAATTGCGCCTGGAAGGGCTTGTCGATCTTTGCGCGAAGGCGGCTGATGTGCGTTTCAACTACGCTGGTCTTGGGATCGAAATGGAAATCCCACACCCGCTCGAGGAGCATAGTCTTTGTCAAAACGCGTCCTTCACCGCGCATCAGAACTTCAAGCAAGGTAAATTCCCGCGGTTGTAGCTCAATCACTTGCCCGGCGCGTCTGGCCTGCCGGCGTATTAGGTCAAGCTCCAGATCCGCGACGCGAAGCAGGGTCTTCTGCTCCTGCACGGGCGGACGACGTGCAAGGGCATTGACCCTGGCAAGTAGCTCGGAAAAGGCAAATGGTTTTACGAGGTAGTCATCACCTCCAGCCTCCAGGCCCTCGACGCGATCGTCCACACCTCCGATCGACGTGAGGAACAGGGCAGGGGTGTTCACCTTGGCGGCGCGAAGCGATCGCACGATCGAAAGACCATCCAGGCCCGGAAGCATACGATCGACGACCGCCACGTCGTACTCTTCCCGCTGGGCTTGAAACAGGCCGTCACGGCCGTCGGTCACCACGTCGCAGATATGTCCAGCCTCTGTGAAGCCCTTAGCCACAAAGTCGGACGTCTTGCGATCGTCTTCGATTAGTAAGATGCGCATCTGCTTCCAAATCTTCGCCTACTCGCACGTTACTTGACGCGATGCCTTTTCGCCAAGCTTTCGGAAAATATACGGATCCGTAAGGAAGGCTGATTGCATGTTCTTCTGCACCTTACAAATCCGTATGGTTCTGGCAACGCCCACGTATAAAGGGGCCCCTAGTGTCCGCCTGCTGCCACTCTAGGCAGTGGATTCAAGGAGGACATGACATGAGAACGCTTGTTGCCGCCAGTGTCGTCAACGCCATCACCATCGCTGGATTCCTCGCCTTATCCGTTCCCGCGCATTCAACCGTTCCTTGCGAGGAAATGCTCAAGGAAATGCGGGCGACCAAGGCCACGGCGAAGCTTGGCGATGCGGACATGCAGAAGGTCAACGACCTCGAGACAAAGGCGGTGGAGCGTTGCAATGCCGACGATGACACGCGCTCAGACAAGTTCCTCGCTGAAGCCATGAAAGTAATGGGCAAGTAGGGGCACCGACATGAACGCGCTGGCGCAATCTGAACCCCTAAACCGGGTTCCCGAGGTTACCTTTGACTTCTGGCTGATCAAGCTCATGGCAGTCACCATGGGCGAAACGGCAGCCGACTATCTTGCAGTCAATCTAGGGCTTGGGCTCACGGCAACGTCGATCATCATGACCGCAACCCTGATCGTCGCGATTGTCCTGCAATTCGCGCAGCGACGGTATATGCCCGCCGTCTACTGGGCGGCAGTCGTCCTTATCAGTGTTGTTGGGACGCTCGTTACGGACAACCTGGTCGATAATTTCGGCGTGCCGCTTGAGGTAACGACCGTTGCATTCACCGTCGCCCTCGCGATCACGTTCGCGGTTTGGTACTCGATCGAGCGTAGCCTTTCGATACACACTATCTTTACGGCGAGGCGCGAGGCCTTTTACTGGCTAGCGATCTTCTTCACTTTCGCGCTTGGCACCGCCGCTGGGGACCTGATTGCCGAGACTTTCAGCTTTGGCTACTTGACCACCGCCATCCTCTTCTTGGCCGTCATCGCCGTGATTGCCGCCCTCTATTATCTGCTGGGCCTCAACTCGATTACAGCCTTTTGGCTTGCCTATATCTTCACGCGGCCAATGGGCGCGTCACTTGGCGATCTAATGTCACAACCAGTGGAATATGGCGGGCTTGGCTTCGGGACGATCTACACCAGCGTGCTGTTTCTAGGGCTGATCATCTCCATCGTCATCTACATGACGCTCTCCCAGACTGCGGGCGAAGAACGAGAGGCAGCAGAATAGCCCCTTGAAACTCAATTGCCGCCCCGCCCTTAACCGGCTTCAGGTAGCTGTCAGGCTAGGGTGGCGTTGGATAGAGCGACAACCCATCGGCTTCGAGCGTTAAGACAATGATGATAGCCCAGGCACGCCACCTGTCGTACTCCGCACCACCATCTGTAACGGTGTTCTTCTCCTTGATCCTGGCTTGGTTTGCCCTGCTCGCGACATTCTACTTTCATCCAACCATCGACATTAGTGTGTCTGAGACTTTTTTCAGCGGGCCGCTTTGCGCTGGCTCTCTCTCCGAGGGCGGGTGCGGATATTTCCCGCTTCGTCGAATGGAAGTGTTCAAGGATATTCGTTGGGCGCTCTACTTCCTTCCATATGCCGCCGTGGTGCTCATAGTTGCCATGGGATTGATCGGTGCCTTCTCCAGGCAACTGCGCCAACATCTACCGATGACACGCCTTTTGGTCGCGTTGATCAGTCTTGGTATCGGACCGGGCTTACTGGTGAATTCGTTCTTGAAGACTTATTCCGGCAGGCCGCGGCCCTTCCAAACGAATCTCTTTGGCGGACATCTGGATTTTACTGCCGCCGGAACGTTCGTGGGCGAGTGCACTCGAAACTGCTCATTCGTGTCCGGAGAAGCGTCAGGAGCAGGGTGGCTGTTATGCCTCCTATTCTTGGTTCCGGCCAATGCCCGCGTGTGGGTTGCGCCGCCGTTAATTGTTGCTTCCACAATGATGGCGGCTTTGCGTGTCGCGGTTGGATCTCATTACGCTTCCGACGCGCTTCTCGGGTGGCTGCTAGCGGTAATTGTATTCATCGGGATGCTCATTGTGGAAAGCAAAATTTCCGCTGAGTGGCACAGAGGCTAAAAGCGGGGAGCCGCTGTTCTTGCCGGAGCCGTTATTGGGCCCGCGGCCGAACCTCCGTTCATAGGAAGCCGCGCTGAAGGGCAATGCAAGTCTCAGGATGTTGGTGGACGATTTCAGCCCCGTTCCTTTAGTCGCCGGGGACGTCACTTCCAGAAATCGGGTAGAAGCGAGTTCGGTGCACGAGGTGTGCGGCTGACTTTGAAGCAGCTTTTCAAGGTTCCAGTGAGTGCGGCAACTCAGTGGGCCTACGGTCGAAGTTCGATCTTACGAAAGCGTATATTGGTGGACAGATTGCGGAGATTTTAGCCGCGCAAGGTGCGGGTATCGCTACCAACCCGAGCCTTCGATGAATTTTATTCCAGCCCACAATCCTCTGCACGCTCACCGGCTGCCGGCGAACCTCAGCACATTTCTGATCAACCTCGACCGGGCTCCAGAACGTAGAACGCGCATGGCGTTCCTACTCAATCGCTTAGGTCTCGACTTCGAGAGGGTTTCGGCCGTCGACGGTGCGAAGCTCCGGCTTCCAAGTATGAGTTTCGACGAGCGTGGGTACTCGCTGCGACATGGGCGCCGACCGAATCCATACGAGATAGGCTGCTTCCTCAGTCACGTCGACTGTGCTCGGCGACTGCTTGCATCGCGCGGCGAGTATGCCTTGATCCTTGAGGACGATCTCAATTTCGATCCGAACTTCGTGACGGTTCTGGCGGAAGTTCTGGCAAATCGAGACAAGTGGGATATTGTCCGGCTCTCAACTGTGAATGTCGGAAAGAAGTACCGAGTTCAGCGCCTAACGCACCAGCACTCACTGGCCATCTCGCTGACGCGAGAGAAGGGTTCGGGCGCATATCTGATCAATCGACGGGCTGCCGAATGGATCACTCGGCGTCTAGTGCCGATGCGTCTCCCCTACGACCTGGCATTTGATCTGGAGTTTTTGCAGGGGCTTAGAGCATTCTTCGTTGACCCGCCGCCTGTCAGGCAAGACGCCGACCCCAGATCTCAAATTCAGGTGAAAACGTCGGACTACAAACTGGGCTGGCGCAGGCCGCCGACGGTTATTCCATACAGGGCCGCAATTGAGATAACGCGGTTCGTAACAAGAGCCGCTCGACTGTTGCGACGAAGGCTGATGATTTGAGCGAGAATTGGTCGCACAGCATCATAAATGGAAAGCAACCTCGGACTTCGCGCTGTGCCTATCTCCTTGCTTTCATGGTGATTTGCCTGAAACACAATTGGCATGTCAACTCGCGAACTAGTAGTAGCAATAGGCCGCGATCACTTCGTGTTACCCCATCTCGGAGGCGGCGCGTCTAGCGCGAGGGTTGGTAGAACGATCCGAGGCGCCGACGCCGAAAATGGAGTCTCGCTGAGGGCGACATCGTGGCGACACGAAACTGAAACAATAAAACCGCCTTTCGGCGGTTTTACTATTCTTGTGATTTCTTTGAGGAAACTCGAGCGGGCAAAGGGATTTGAACCGTTACAGGGACCAACCGTGCACGACAGATGGTAACGGCGCCGATATCCCAGCTGAGCCAGAATCTCACGCACGATGAGGGTGAACAGGGCGGTGAAGGTACCTTCATGTCGGCGAGTGGGCCGAAGTAGGGCAAAGGAACGCCGTTAAGCGGGGGCTCCGGAGGAGTGGCTTGCGGCCGTATCATACGCCCGCCGTGGGATCCTTGTCAGTTGATCTTCGATCATCCGCGAGCGACGTCGCTATTGGTTCCCTCACTGCGGTCTGCCCTTATCAAGCGTCATCATGAACTGGTCCGTTGGCGACACGCAAATCCGGTCCGCCAAGGATTGCTAGTTGCTCTCCATACCAAGCGTCGCGTTGCTGGCTTCCGGAGGAGACCGCTACGGCGCATTTCTCGTAGTCTATAGCTATCGTCACGGATTGTGATCACGTGACTATGGTGCCGCAATCGATCGGGCATGAGAGGTCGCTTCCAACTTCTATCGCTCGTTGCGCGCACCTGATGACGACTGTCTACGAATGCTGTGAACTGTCCTTCCCGGGAGAGGGGTGACAGTTCATACCGGAGACATGGGTTACACTTTTTGCCTTTGCGAGGAGAGCGAAGGTGCCTTGGCAGGAGTGCAACCGCATGGACGAGCGTCTCAAATTCGTTGCGCGGGTTCTGGATGGCGAGAAGATAGCGGCGCTGTGCCGCGAATTCGGCATCTCCCGCAAGACCGGTCACAAGATCATCAGCCGCTATAACGACAGCGGTCTGGAAGGACTGACAGATCGATCGCGACGGCCTTACCGGCACGCCAATCAGCTTCCTTTCCAAATCGAGAAGCTGATTGTGCGGACCAAGCAGGACAAGCCCAACTGGGGCGCACCGAAGATCAGGGAGCGGCTGGCGCGGCTGTATCCGGATGTTCACACGCCGGCGATCTCAACCGTGCATGCCGTCCTCGACCGCAACGGCCTGGTCAAGCACGGTAGGCGGCGGCGCAACCGGGCTGAAGGAACAGCACTCTCCAATCCTGGGCTGCCCAACGACCTGTGGTGCGCCGATTACAAAGGCGAGTTCATGCTTGCCGATAAGCGCTATTGCTACCCGTTGACGATCACCGACTTCGCCAGCCGCTATCTTTTGGCCTGCGAAGCGTTGCACACGACCAAGGAAGTCTACGCCTTCACCGTTTTCGAACGCGTCTTCAAGGAGTTCGGCCTGCCCAAGGCGATCAGAACCGACAACGGAGTGCCTTTCGCTAGCCCCAACGGACTGTTCAATCTGTCTCGGCTCGCCGTCTGGTGGCTCAGGCTCGGTATCGACATCGAGCGCATCAAGCCGGGCAACCCGCAGCAGAACGGCCGCCATGAACGCATGCATCTGACACTGAAACTTGAGACAACCAAGCCGGCCGGAGACAATTTCCTGCAGCAGCAAGCCCGCTTCGACGACTTCGTCGAGGAGTTCAACAGCGAGCGGCCCCACCAGGCGCTCAACATGGCCTACCCGGCAGAGCGCTACGACGCGTCACCGCGCGCCTACCGCGGCCTACCCGATCTCGACTACCCGTTCCACGACCAGACAGTCACCGTCACAACATGCGGACGCATCTGCTACAAGCGGAAGAAGATCAATCTCAGTCTGGTCTTCGCCGGTCAGGCCGTCGGCATCAAACAGGTCGAAGACCATATCTGGCTGACAAGCTTTATGGACTACGATCTGGGATACTTCGATGATGAGACATGCAGGCTTGAACCTTTGCCGAACCCTTTCGGTCCAAAAGTGTCACCTATGTCTCAGGAATAAAACGTAACCTATGTGTCCAGAACGGACCGTTAAAAAGTGGTGCCCAGAGCCGGAATCGAACCAGCGACACGCGGATTTTCAATCCTCATTTATTGTCGCAACTTCAATGGCTTACTTTAAAAATGAGGTCAAACCGTCTCCCCCAAATCAACTACTTATGGCAACCCTGTCAAACCCTCCTGCCCAACCTTCTGGGGATTCATTGGTGACAGGTCGGTGCGGTAAGCGACCGAGGAGTAGGTCCGAGCGTCGCCAGTTATGCACCGCGCGCTTGCCATATGTCGGGAGGCGCGGATGAGTGGAGCGCTGCCGTTTCGAGATGTGAAGCTGCAATGGCTTCAGCATTTGAGCTGCGACAAGGACGTGAGCGACAATGCGCGGTCCGTGGCGCTCTACGTCGTCACCACGCATTTAAACGGCCACACCGAAAAGGCGTGGCCGTCCTATCAAACGATTGCCGACGCGACCGGCCGGAGCGTCAAAACCATTCAGCGCGCCGTCCGTGAACTTGAGACTAAAGGATGGTTCGAGGTCCAGCGCGGAAATGGCATCGGGCACAACACGGAATATCGTCCCTCAGCGGCGTCGATTTTACGCGCATCGGAGGCCCGCGAAAAGACGGACAAGATTGTCACCCTTTGCTCTGGCAAAGGCGGTCAGATTGGTCCAGCAAGGCGGTCAGATGTGTCCGGCAAAGGGGGACAGATATGTCCGCCAAACCCAGAGAAAGAAAAAATAAATAAACCTAACCCGCGCGAGGACGCCCCGCCGCGCGTCGAGACGCGGCGAGCCATCCCGCTCGTTTTCGTTGCAGAAACAAAGGCGGTTCAGGTTCAACAATGGCGCATTTGGTTACGTCATCACGGTATCCCATCGCTTGAAGACTTGGGTGTCCGGACGGTGAGAACCGGGAAAGCAGGCTACGCGTTGCCCGGCTATTGGCCGCCGGATGATGCAAGCCCCGACACTCTCAATTGGATAGCCTTCTTCGGCCGCCGTCGAGGCCGCATCGCAAATGAAGACCCTCGAGATAACAACGTTCGGAGGGCGTCATGAATAGCTGGCGACATCAAAGAAGGTCTGCTGGGCCGGGAAGACCACCCTATGCCGCTTTATCGCCAGCCATACCGCAGGGGCACGGGCTTTCCCCGGCTCCTAGATGGCGGTCAGCTGTCGATTGCCATACTATTTTGCCTTTTTGGCCAATACGTTGCCTTTGGGTCAGTCTCATTGACCTATCTCCTGTGGCACGACCGGGCCGGCTTTGACGGACCGCCTGCTGCTGATCGGCGTTCAGTTGCAATCCAAACTCGACAGGCCTTTCGAATTAACCTCCGTCCGATGCCCTTTCTGTGCGAATGCAAGAGGTCACGCCGAATATGAGCTGATGGCCCGTACCAGCAACGACGCCTACAGCATTCGGAAACGGGACCAAATTCTAAGGGCACGTTTTAAAGAGTTTATCGCATAACCTTCTTAACCGCCTGGATAGGCAACAACGGCGGATATGATCTGGAGCCTACGCGGCGGTGGCGGCCTTCAAGTAGACTGGTTCAGGCGCGGAGCTTAGACGCGCCAAACGGAAACTTGTTCGCGTGCTCTATTTCTCCGGCACGGCCACCGTGATCGTGCAACGCTGATCTTTCTTTGCCTTGGCAGCCATCTCCGTACACGCGGTTAGCACTTCCCGGTTGGCGCTCACAAGGTTGCTCGCATCGACAATGCTGCGCCATCCTCTGGCGTTCGCCGACTGCGTTAAAGAGATGCCGGCGTTCCAACGATCAGCGTTCATCACTGTCGACGCAACGGCCATATCGACCGATCCGGGAAGCGCGCGCGGCAGGAACAGCGTCAACAGCATGCCGGCGACCAGGCCGGCGACACCCGCACTACATACCCACCAATTTTGATCCCGGCGCAGGCGGGCATTCCTGACGTAGCCCCCAAGCGCGCTCGACACGCGCTCGAGGCTCTGTCCTCGCGCTTCGATCATACGCGCCGCATTGCCCGAAACCCGCTCCGCGGCGTTCTCGAGCGCACGCGCATAGTGATCGGGATCATTCCTTAGCGCCGGCGTCTTTTCGACCGCTTCTAGATGCTGCCCGACAACGGCGAGCTGCTGGACGATGCGACCAAGATCAGGACCGTAATCGATCGGCTGCTGGAATTTCTCGAAGGCAGCCTCCACACCCTTTCGAATCGTCGTCATTTCGCGCGTGAGATCGCCAAGGAGATCTTCGACCGTCCGCCGTAGCGCATCGAACGCCTGGGCCGGATCGCCGGCTTCGTCTTGTTCATCGGGCTTGGCGCCCTCCAGTCGATCGGTCATGCCGTCTCCTTCCTATCGTTCCAGCCCGAGGCCCCGGCTGCGGCTCTGGGACAGCTGCCGTTCCATCTCACGGGCAATGGTCTGATCCTGCCGCATATGGCGGATTCCAAGGTCCTGGCTTCGATTGCGCAGGACGCATTCTACCTGCGCGTCGCGCTCAAGGCCCTTCACCATGCCGCGCATCTCGCCCTCGACCTTCTGGCGGGCCTCATCATGCTGCCAACCTTGAAGTTGCCGGCGCTCGCCCTGCAGTTCGTGCCAGCGCTGCACGAACCGTTCGGCCCGGACGCTCGGATCGGCCAATGCCACTCGCTCCCGATCCATACCGCCGACAAGCTCACCGACACGCGCGCGGCCGGAAAGCTCCGTTATCGCCTCAACCGTCTTCGTATCATGTTGCAGGGCGGACCGGATCAGTTCGTGCGATCCAGGCCGCGCCCGGTCGAGCTGCTGGCCCGCGATGCGCAGTTCCTGCTTCTGGGTTTCAAGGACGGGCAAGTTCTCGCGTATCTGCTTGTCGGCCGCGCTAAAGGCCTGCGCATAATGGTCAACGGCCTGTTCGAAGGCCGACAAGGGCCGCGCCCGGTCCGCCAGCCGATGCGCCGCCGAAGCTTCCTGATCGCGACCAGAAGAGCGCAAGCCCTCTTCCCTTTCCGGCCGCTGCGTTTTCGAGGCTGTCCCGCGCTCTAAAGCTGCTCCTCGGCCTACACTGAGCTTGAGGCCGGCGAATATGCTGCGCTTCTGAGTTGGGGCTTTCTGCAGACCTTCCCTGGCCACGTCATGATTCTTGTGATCGCGCACCAGATTTCGTGCAGATTCTTCTCGTTTAATATCCGTGCCAACTTTGTATGCGGATCCGCGCAGAAACCTGTGATCCTCGGCCTTCGACTCCCACTCCGGACGTAGCTCGGCACACTCGCCCCGAATTTCGATCTCACTCCGGGCCCCAAATTGCTCCGCGATCCCTCGCCGCTCGGCAAAGTCGCGCGTGTAGTCAAGGGTCGTTTCCTTCACCCCTGACCGGCTGAGGCGGTGTTCCAGTTGGGCGTAGGTCAGCTCATCGGCGCTATGAATCTTCCACGCGTTCCGCTCAACGAGCATACCATGCGTAAGCCGCACCGTATCCGATCCGCGATGTTCAAGGCCGATGTTCGTGCCGAGTTCAGTTTGAGCTTCGGCCATCGCCCGCTCAATGTCCACGCCCCAAACCGTGTGTTTCCGGCCTTTGTCGTTTTCCACTGTCACGAAATAGCTGGCCCGGTTCTTGGCATCGTGTTGATACGGAGCGTGGCCGTGCTCGACCAGCCGGCCGGCGTTGCGAGCGCCAAACTCTTGCCTGTCGGCATAGAGCCGTACACTGTCGCGATGGCGGGTCATGGCGACATAGGTCAGGTGCCGGTCCATCGACCCCGACGCCATTACATAGGCACGGTCCACAGTTGCACCCTGGTTCTTGTGAATCGTCGTTGCATAGCCATGGTCGAATGCTCGGTATTCGTCCGTCGCCACGCCGATTCTGTCGCCAGTCCCGTCGAGTGTTGCCACGATCTGGCCGGCTTCAACACTGTCGACTGTGCCAAGCATCCCGTTCTTGACACCAAGATCACGGCTGTTCTCAAGAAACACTATGCGGTCACCCGGCGCGAACGATCGTTTGCCGTCATTGGTCTGGAACGTCAGCTCGCGTCCGAAGGGGCCATGCCCTTCGTCAGGCACGTTGCCCTGTTCGCCCTGGGTCAGCCCGCAGCTGTTTGCCAACTCGCCACGCTCCCACAGAGCAGATCTGATCGCGTCATTGATAGCCCGAACATCGGCCCGCCGATGCGCCATCGCCACACGCGTTCCCGCCGGTCGCGCTTCGCGATCGGCCAGGTAATCGCTCACCATTTCGGCTCGTGCCTCGTCCCGCGTCTCACTCAGCCGAATGTCGCCATGGTCGCGGTAGGCGGAAAGCCCCTCGGTCGTCCGGTGCGTCGCAAAGGCCACCGACGCCTCCCGCTGCCAATCGACACGCTGACGACGGATTTCGGAGAGTTCGGCGTGACCGATCTGCTCGGCAATGGCCCGGAACGGTGCACCGGCTCCGATCGCCTGCAGCTGCTCATGATCGCCAACAAGTACGATCTTCGCCCCGCGCTCGTCCACCGCCTTGATGAAGCGAGCAAGCTGCCGGCTCCCGATCATCCCCGCCTCGTCGATCACAAAGACGTCGCTACGGCCGGGTTGGTCGCGGCTGACGTTGCCGTCACCCTGTGACTGCCAGCGATATTCCCACGACGCCAGCGTCCGGCTCTGGATGCCGGATGCTTCCTCCAGGCCCTCGGCCGCCTTCCCCGACAGTGCCGCGCCGTGGACGGTGTAGCCCTGGGCCTCCCACGCCTCGCGCGCGGCCGCAAGCATGGTGGACTTGCCAACTCCGGCGAAACCGACGACTGCCGCAATCCGCCCTGCCCCGGTGATATGCTCGATCGCCGCCCGCTGCTCGTGGGACAGCCGCGCCGCGGCAATCTGCCGTTCCCGCTCCAATCCGTCCTGCTCGCCGCGCTTCACCTTTCCGGCAGTGTCTCTGGAGACGCTTGCACGTATCGCCGCATCCTGCTTCTCTATCGACCGATCGACGTGACGACGATCGACGCCATGGCTCCGTGCATTCTTCATGACCTCCGCGCGCTCGGCCACGGCGCTTTCAATCTCGACCATTTCACGGGTCGAATACCGCGCCAGCTCAGTCTCGCCGGTGGCTGCATCGATCCGCTCAGGCTGCAATACCACCAGCGAGGGCGAGGCCATGACCTTGGCAAAAGCGCTCTGGAACTCCCGAATATCGTCGTTGACGTAGCGATGCAGCGTCCGGGCGATATCGCGCCGGTCGAACACGCTCTTCTCATCGCTGATGAGCGAAAGCACCTGCTCCGGCTTTTCCCGGATGAGCTCGGCGTTACGCCCGGCAGGCTCCTCATCCAGCCGCCGCCGATTGACCGGCTTGCCCTGCCGCTCCATCTGCGTTGCATGCACGCCCATGTGTTCAGTCGGCTCGATCTCAAGCCCGCGTTCTAAATGGCTATGATGATCAATCCTGACGTCCAGACCGGCTCGCGCCAGATGCTCGTTCGCCGTCTGCTCGAAAGATTGGCGGATATCGCGTAGCTGCATTTGCGAGGTTGGCAGCCCCTTCGGTAAAAGTTCCTTGTTGGCCCGCTCGATATGCGTCTTGCTTTCAAGCCCCTCTGACCCAACCAGTCGCGTAGTCATCAGTACATGCGCATGGTAGTTGCGGACGTCACCATCAACATGCGGCTGATGCACCGCGAAATCCACTGCGGTGCCATAGCGATTGGCGAGCCCTTGCGCGAACTCCCGCGCCAGATCGACACGCTGGGTCGAAGACAGCTCATGCGGAAGTGCAATCTCAAATTCGCGGGCAACACGCGCGTCTTTGCGTGTCTCGGCGAACTCCGCCGCGTTCCACAATACCGAACGGTCCCTCGCCCATTCGGCAGCCACACCCTCCGGAATGACGATCTCCGTGTGCTCAACACCCTGCTTGGCGCGGAAATCATGAATGAGCCCGTCACGCTGATTTTCAATCCTTGTCGCGGATCGGTAGGCGGCAGCAGCCACGGCGCTGCGACCACCGCTGCGTGCCACAGGTTTCATGCTCAAATGATAGATCGCCATTCGATCTATTTCCCATCCAGATCCGGCATCTGCGCCGTGGGTTGTGAAGCAACCCGTAAGTGCGCCCTTGTACCCTCCTCGCCTTGGTCTCTTCGGGTCCCGGTGGGACCATGCGGCAACGTCCGCGTTCTATTTTTAGGCTTTCGACCGCGTGCTGCTACCCGCACATATGCGAGTTGCCGGAGCACACCCCCTAAGCCAGCTTCGTTGCCGTGCAACCTGCGAGGGCCAGTTGGCCCAAACGCTCGGGTGAAAACGCAAGCGGAGATGATCATCGTGACAGGCACGACAATTAGCGAACGACTTGCCCAGCTCGAGGCTAGAAAGAAGACGTTACTGTTGCGCCTCAGCAAACAGGAGCGGGCGATCGATACACGCCGAAAGGTCCTGATCGGAGCACTGGTGCTGCATCGATTGGAGAATGGCGACCGCGCATCATCTTCGCGACCCCTTCTCGAATGGGTCCAACGCGCGTTACCGAAGTTCCTCAGTCGCGAGGGCGACCGAGAATTGTCGACGATCTTCTGAAGCCACACGGTGAAGACCAATCGCCGAAGGATGGCGGCACGGCGTTATGATCTATGCCCGTCAAATCAAAAACGCCGCCGCCAATATGATGCGCAGTGGCCGGGCGACCGTGGTCTTCCATTCCAGCCCGTGCTCTTGATTCCGAAAAGTCCGACCTTTCCATCTCCTGACGCTCGACGAAGTTCGCTTCCCTGCCCGGTCGAAAGAAGCGGTAACAGCGACGGCCATAACCAACATGAATCGGTCAGGACCGACCGATTCAGAAAAGTCGTTGGACGCCTCTGACAGGACTTTGCGATCCTTCCGTCATGATCGCACAGCCCTACCACCTCCATATTGAGATCACCGACTTCAAGAGAAACATGGCTCGATTCTATCAGTTGTCGATCGAGCCGACCCTCTTTGGTGATGTGTCGCTTACCCGCAGTTGGGGGCGCATCGGAAGACGCGGCCAGCAGAGGGTTCACCTCTTCAACAGCGAGAAAGAAGCCGTCGCTCTCCTTCTGACTCTTCTTGCCCAAAAGCGTTCTCGTGGCTATCGACCCAACGTTAGAGCCTGAGGCTGACCCGGTGCCGGCCTTTTGCGGCGAGTGGTTCCATTGAGGGGAGAAGACGGCTCACGCCGCCTCCCCTTCAGGCTGGAGATAGTGCAGGTAGCTGACGGCGCGCTGCGCCTGACTGGCGGCGGTAAAGATCGCCTGCGGTTCGCTTGAGAGCACTTTGAGCCAGGAGGCGAGATAGCTCGCATGGTCGGGCCGTGGTTCGAGTTCCGGAACAACGCCGAGATCGGCGCAGAGGAAGCAACTGCCGAGCTCGGCGATCAGTTCCTCGCGGGCACGTTCGCTGTTGTCCTTGGCATAGCGGCTGAGGTCACGAGCGAGACGATGCGGGGCTGCCGTCCAGTGGGTCAGCTCATGACTTAAGATGGCGACGTAGGATTGTGCGTCCCGGAAGGCTTCGAAGGCCGGCATCTGGATATGATCGCGGGCCGGCGCGTAGTAGGCTGACGAGCCGCCGTGCCGGATCAGGGCGCCGGTATTGGCAAAGAAGCGGTCGGCATGGCCGATGCGGGCAATCGGATCTGGAGCCGGCACAACTGCTCGGAAGCGCTCGCCCAGTCCGTCGATCTGGTCGGTGTTGAAGACGGTGTAGGCTTTCAGAAACGGGATGCTGTGCGCAACCGCCTCGCCGGTCTCGCTGGTTTCGGCCCGCAGGAAGGAGCTGGCAAAGACGACGGTCGTGCCGGTCTCGCCCTTACGCACCGCCGCCCCGAATTCGCGGGCCTGACGAAATGTCATCCAGGTGGCCGAGGTAAAGCCACGGGCAATCGCTTCCGACCAGAGGATGAGGACGTTGATTCCGGAATAGGGCTCGCCATTGTGGCGCAGCGGCCGGGTGATCCGGTCGCTCGCACAAGCCGTGCTCCAGGGCTGCATCCAGGGTCTGACACCCTGTTCGAGTTCGGCGATGATCTTGTCGGTGATGCTTCTGTAGAGATCGGATCGTTGCTTTGTCGGCTGCCTCGTCATGTTTAAACCTCCGTTCGAGGTCGCGACCATCGCGACCTGCTACGGCGGTCCGAATGCCGGGCCTTCAGCGCTGGCACGCACCCGATAGGGCCGCAACGGAGTGGAGGACGGCAACGCTGTTGCGGGCCAGCGCGAGCCCGGCAGGACCAAAAGCCGGCGCAGGACGCGAGGCGCGGGCGGCAGAAGGGATGTTCAACAGCAGGCAGGCCAACCAAGGATCGGCGAACGGGCGGCCGAGGAATCAGGAGGCTAGCCTCACACGGCCGCCCTCACCGCCTCGGCCGTGCCCGCGACCGGGCGATATCGACGATGTCGCCGCGCGAGGCGGTCGGATCTTCTCGGTTCCAGGCAACCCCCAGCCCGATCCGGAAGTCGATGCCTCTGACCTTCTTCAGCTCGAAGGCGCGGTTCGGAAATTCACGCGTCCATTCCGGGACAAAGCCGATGCCAAGCCCGGCCGAGACGAGCGACACCAAGGACCAGGTGTCGCTCTGCAAGAATGTTCATTGGCACGGACCAAACAAGTTGATGCATTTCTTCGCGCGTCAACGTTGTTTTCAATTCGGCGGTATTGCCGGCATCTTCGTCGCGCATGCTTCGCCCACTTGTTCTCGTGCGGCCCCAATCAAGGATTCACATCGAATTCGACCCCAACTTTGACTCGCAGACTTGTCAGTTTACTCGGCTCCGAAATCAATCTTCTTTGAAACCTATGAAAACGCTTGAAGAGCCGCGGCGCAAATTGCCTCGGATCCGCAGCACGGTCAAATAGAGAAAGGTGCAATCGTGCCAGCCAAATTCAGAATGAAATTAAATACAGGCATCTGATGGTCGGGCTCTAGTCGGCGAAGCGTTGCTGGCCTCGGAATGGGAAAAGGCACGCACGAGCGGTGGGCAGTCCAACCTCCGGCCGGTTCGATCGCGCGGTTCTCAAGGCCTCCAGAACACATTTCCCAGTTTTCCCGTGTCAGTGGTAGGAGCAGGACAATGGCGAATGCTATGTTGAATATTCGCGTCGTTCAGCCGCGAATGATGTCCATAAAACAGGCAGCGGACTATGTCGGCTTACCTTTGAGGCGTTTCCCGAGGATTTGCTCCGTCAAGCCGGTCGCTATGCCCGAAAGCGAAGAGCGTTACGACATCCACGACCTTGATCGGTGGCTCGACCTGATCAAAGCCGGAAACGCGGATACAGACGCAGAAATCCTGGAGCGCCTCGGATGAGGAAGCCTCGGGTTCGACGCCCGAACAAATACGCGGGTTGGCAGATTTTCAGGGACCACGACGGCGACTGGCGCTGTTATCACCGCAAGACACGGGAGAAGATCGACTGCCGAAGGTTCGAGCCATACACCTTGGCGTTCGACATGGAGCTTCACCGCATCAACGAACTGCGGAATGAAAAGGAGGCCAAACCCGGTACACTGGGAATGCTGATTAAGAAATACCGCGAAAGCGTCAGGTTCCGCGCCGAGCTGGCTCCTCGAACGCGCGCCGACTATCAGAAATGTTTCGACTATCTTCAGGCGATTGACGACACGCCACTGGACCGGTTCAGGCCTCCATTTATAGCAAAGATCCGGGACAAGGCCTTGGAGAAACGCAAGTTTCGCTTTGCTAATTACGTACGCTCCGTCCTTTCAGTGATCTTCGACTGGGGAATTGAGTATGGCTTCACAAAGGACAATCCTGCGGCCAAGGTAAAGCCCGCCCGACGCCCCAAGGCCCTTCCCGACGCTAACCGACCATGGACCGACGCTGAGCGTGAAACCGTTCTCGCAGCGCTGCCACCTCACATGCTGCTGCCGGTCGCCCTCATGATGTTTTATGCGCTCGATCCGCAGGACGCGCTGGAACTGCCGAGGATGGCCATTACGCAAGCCGGGCTCGATACACGCCGCAACAAGACTGGCCAGCCAATCTACCTGCCTCTCTTCGAGCCTGTCGCTGAGGCGATTGCGCGTGCACCGAAGCATGATGCCTTGACGCTGTGTGCCAATAGCAGAGGCCAACCCTGGACCTACAATGGGTTCAGCACGAACTGGAGCAGACTTAAAGGAAAGCTGGAGGCGGAAGGTTTGATCCAGCCCGGGCTAACGTTGAAGGGTCTTCGGCACACAGTTGCAACCATTCTCGCGGAGATGGGCAAGGACCATGGAACAATCGCCCTGGTGCTCGGCCATGCCACGGAAGCAATGGCGAAGCACTATTCCCGGCGTGCCAACATGACGACGCGCACGACATCCGCCGTCGCCGATTTTGAGGCCGAACTGAACAAACGAAAAACGAAAGTTGTCAAATCCGGAGTCTGAAAGTGTCAAACTCAAATAAGCAAAAGGTGAGAAAACATGAAAAACACTAGGTGTAACAATTACTTAAAATGGTGCCCAGAGCCGGAATCGAACCAGCGACACGCGGATTTTCAATCCGCTGCTCTACCAACTGAGCTATCTGGGCTAACCCGCTTCGCAGACATTCTTTCCTGGGAAAGAACCGAGGGGCCTTGGTTCGCCCCGGAAGCGAGCGGGGTTATAGCATCTTGTCCGGACATGGCAAGCGCCAAATGACAGTTTTTTGAGAAGCCTTGGAATTTTCCAAATTCATCAACGAATTTAATGGCTTCGCCCGTGGAAAAACGGACCTATTCCTCATCATTGTAATCCGCCTTCGCCTCGTCGTCGGCAACGGGGATGGCGTATGAGCCGGAGAGCCAGCGCGAAAGATCGAGGTCGCGGCAGCGGTTCGAGCAAAACGGGTAGTGTTCGCGGTTGGACGGCTTGCCGCATTCCGGGCAGGGCCGCGTCTTGCGCAGCGGTTCGACCTTGGCGGTCTTGTTTTCGTCAGACATCAGCGGTTCCTTCGAGGATCAGCCCTCGGCCCACCGGCTATGCACGTCAAAGCCTTCGCCGGTCAGCAAAAGGATGGTTTCATAAAGCGGCAACCCAACAACGTTGGTGTAGGAGCCGACCATCTTCTGCACAAATGTTCCGGCCAGGCCCTGGATACCGTAGGCGCCAGCCTTGCCGCGCCACTGCCCCGATGCAAGGTAGTTCTCGATCTCGAAACCGGAAAGGCGCTTGAAGCGAACCTTCGTCTCGACAATCTTCTGGCGGATCTTGCGGTCGGGCGTCACCAGGCAGACGCCGGTATAGACCCAGTGGCTGCGCCCGGACAAGAGATACAACGAGGCTGACGCCTCATCCGCGAACTCGGCCTTGCCAAGAATGCGGCGTCCGACAGCGACGACGGTATCGGCCGACAGGATGTAACTGCCCTTCCACGTCATGTCGCCCTTGATGGCGGCAAGTGCTGCCTCGGCCTTTTCCGTCGACAGGCGCCGGGCGAGTGAGCGCGGGTGCTCAGACTTTTTCGGCGTCTCGTCGATATCCATCGGCATGAGACGCGAAGGCTCGATCCCTGCCTGATTGAGCAGATCAACGCGGCGGGGCGAGCCGGAAGCCAGAATGAGCTTGTATTTCAGCGCCATGGAACCTCGACCACCGGAAGACGGAGAAAGCGGCCTTTCAAGCCTTGTATGCAGGCCTACTTGAAGCGGTAGGTGATGCGGCCCTTGGTCAGGTCGTAGGGCGTCATTTCAACGAGAACCTTGTCGCCGGCCAGAACGCGGATGCGGTTCTTGCGCATGCGGCCAGCAGTGTGAGCGATGATCTCGTGTTCGTTTTCGAGCTTTACGCGGAACGTTGCGTTCGGCAGAAGCTCGGTCACAATACCCGGAAATTCGAGGACTTCTTCTTTAGGCATATAGAGGTTTTCTTCCTGTGGGTTGAGATGACGGCGGCGGCCGCCCAAAATTTTGGGCGGAAACTACACAATCAACGAGGGTTTGTGAACCTAATTGATCGCGTTTCCGTCATTTGTTTCACGCCGAGTGCGCGGCAATGATGTTTCTTCTAACCAGCCGGCTCTCGATCAGTTCGGTCAGATGATCGCGGACTTGCCGGTAGCTGTTCAGAATCTGCTCTCGCGTGCCCTGAACAACGGTCGGATCGATGGTCGGCCAATAGACGACTTCGATGGCTTTCGACCGGGTCAGTTCTAGCGCTGCATGGTGCGCTTGCGGCGAGAGCGAGATGATCAGGTCGAAGTAATCATCTTCCAGTTCTTCCAGCGTATGCGGATGATGCCGACCAAGAGAAAGGCCGATCTCCTCAAGCGCAACATCGACGAAGGGGTCCCGCTCCCCCGAACGGACGCCGGCGGATCTGATATAGACGTTCGCAGGCAGCATGCTGCGGGCGATCACCTCGGCCATGGGGGAGCGAATGCAGTTCATGCCGCACATGAACAGGATGGCGCCCGGCCTTTTTCCTTCGCCTGCGTCGACTGGCGCTTCCATCGGCCTCAACCGCGCCAGTAGAGCACGCAAACCAGCGTGAACAGCCGGCGTGCGGTATCGAAATCGATCTCGATCTTGCCGTTCAGGCGGTCCCTCAGCGTCTGCGAGCCCTCATTGTGAATGCCGCGCCGCCCCATGTCGATCGCCTCGATGCGGCTCGGCGAGGCTGAGCGGATTGCCTCGTAGTAGCTTTCACAGATCAGGAAATAATCCTTCACGATGCGGCGAAACGGGGTCAAGGACAGGATGTGGGTGGCGACGGCGCCTCCGTCCTCCGTCGTGATCGCGAAAACCAGCTTGGAGTCGACCAGCGAGATATTCAGCCGGTACGGCCCACCGGAATGCCCCACGGGCGTAAAGCTGTTTTCCTCGACAAGATCGAAGATGGCGACCGCGCGCTCGTGTTCGACGTCGGGCGTCGCTCTGCCGATGCTGTCGTCAAGGACGACGTCGCAAAGCCGAAAGTCGCCCGTTGCCATCTGTCACCCTTCCAGGTTCAGGCGGATCGCTACCGACCGTGCGTGTGCGTCCAGTCCTTCGGAAACGGCCAGTGCGATGGCGGCGGGACCGAGCGTGCGAAGTTGCTCGGGACCGAGGCGCAGGATCGAGGTGCGCTTGACGAAATCGAGCACTGAGAGACCGGAGGAGAACCGGGCCGAGCGGGCCGTCGGCAGAACGTGGTTCGAGCCGCCGACATAGTCACCGATCACTTCAGGCGTATGGGCGCCCATGAAGATCGCGCCGGCATTGCGGATGCGAGGCAGCAGCGCGTCCGGATCGGCAACGGCGAGCTCCAGGTGTTCGGGCGCGATCCGGTTTGACAGCGGAATCGCGTCCTTGAGCGACTTCACGAGAATGATCGCTCCAAAGTCGCGCCAGCTTGCGGCAGCGGTTTCGGCCCGATTGAGCAGTTTCAACTGCCGCTCGACCGCTGCTTCCACGGACCGTGCGAACTCGGCATCCTCAGTCGCGAGGATCGCCTGCGCGCTCGCATCGTGCTCGGCTTGCGCCAGAAGATCGGCCGCCACCCAGTCCGGATTGTTATCCTTGTCGGCGATGACAAGCACTTCCGAGGGACCGGCGATCATGTCGATGCCGACGGTGCCGAAAACCTGGCGCTTGGCGGCTGCCACATAGGCGTTGCCCGGGCCGGTGATCTTGGCGACCGGCGCAATGGTTTCGGTGCCGTAGGCAAGGGCAGCGACGGCCTGCGCACCGCCGAGCCGGTAGATCTCGGTGACGCCCGCGAGTTTGGCGGCTGCAAGCACGGCCGGATTGACCACGCCGCCGGTTGCGGGAACGACAATGACGATGCGGTCGACGCCGGCAACTTTGGCCGGCACGGCATTCATCAGCACCGAACTCGGATAGCTAGCCGTGCCGCCAGGCACATAAAGGCCGACCGCCTCGATCGCCGTCCAGCGAGACCCGAGGCCGACGCCCATGTCGTCCTCATAGATATCGTCCTTCGGCAACTGGCGGCGATGATGCGATTCGATCCGCACGGCCGCGACCTTCAGCGCGCCAAGCACTTCGGCCGGCACAGCTTCGACCGCTGCATCGATCTCGGCTTCCGTCACACGCATGGGCGTTACGGCAAAATCGATCCCGTCGAACTTCTTCGAATATTCGGCAAGCGCCGCGTCGCCGCGCGCCCTGACGTCATCGATGATGGCGCGGACTGCCGTATTCACATCCTCGGAGACTTCGCGCTTGGTCGTCAGGAAGGCGGCAAACCGTTGCTCGAAGCCTTCCGATGCCTGATCCAGCCAGATTGCCAATGCGATATTCCTCTTTGATTACAGAACAACCAGTTCTCAGGCGCCGGGATGGCGCGGCTTGGATGCGGTTTCCCACGCTCCGCCGATATCCGCAAGCTGAACCTCGATGCATTCGACATCGAGCGCAACACTTGCCGTGCCTGACAGCGCCAGCTCGACCGTTCCCTCCGGCCCCTCGCCCTTCTGCTCGAAGCGGATAGCAAGCAGCGACAGTACCGCGTCGCGGTTCTCGCGATCGATGCCGGTGGAGCGAACCGCAAGTACACGCTTGAAGACGACAGCTGCGCGGCGGCGTTCGAACCCCCTGCGCTTCTTGCCGGCTTCTTCCCACACGAAGCGGTTGACGGCGACCGAGAACTGACCTTCGCGCGGCGACCAGGCCAGATCGGCGACCTTGAAGACGCTATCCTGCAAATGCGCGGAGACGACGGCAAGATCTTCGCTATCGAGCGCTACCAGCTTCAGGTCGGTCATTCAGGCAATACCCCATCGCCAATACATCGCCGGAATGGCGATGCGTTAGACAACGGACATAAGGCGCGACAGGACAATGCGCAACCATATCGAAGGGCTAAGAAGCGCCCTTTCGTTATTCGCTCACACGCTCGACGATGGCGCCGCAGCGGGTGAGCTTTTCTTCCAGGCGCTCAAAGCCGCGATCGAGGTGATAGACACGGGACACCATCGTCTCGCCTTCGGCGGCAAGGCCGGCGATGACGAGCGAGACGGAGGCGCGCAGGTCGGTCGCCATGACGGGCGCACCCTTCAGCCGCGGAACGCCTTCGATCTTCGCCGTCTGGCCAGACAGCGAGATCTTCGCGCCCAGGCGCGCTAGTTCCTGCACATGCATGAAGCGGTTTTCGAAAATCGTCTCGGTGACATGCGAGATGCCGGTCGAACGCGTCATTAGCGCCATGAATTGCGCCTGCAGGTCGGTGGGGAAGCCCGGGAAGGGATCGGTGACGATATCCACCGGCTTGATGCCGACGCCATTGCGGCGGATGCGCATTCCGTTGCTGGTCGGCGAGATTTCGGCACCGGCGCGGCGGAGCGTTTCAAGGGCCGTGTCGAGAAGCGCGATATCCGTGTGCTCAAGAGTGACATCGCCGCCGGCCATGGCGACGGCCATGGCATAAGTGCCGGTCTCGATGCGATCGGGCAGGACGCGATGGCGCGCGCCGGAAAGCGACGAGACGCCCTCGATCGTAATCGTGCTGGTGCCGGCGCCGGAGATCTTGGCGCCCATGGCAATGAGGCAGTTGGCGAGGTCGACGACCTCCGGTTCGCGGGCGGCGTTGCCAATGACGGTCGTGCCGCGGGCAAGCGTTGCGGCCATCATCATGACGTGAGTCGCACCGACGGATACCTTCGGGAAGGTGTAGCGGGCGCCGATCAGACCGCCCTTCGGCGCCTTCGCATTGATATAGCCGCCGTCGATCTCGAGGTTCGCGCCGAGCGCGGTCAGGCCGTCGAGGAACAGGTCGACCGGACGCGTGCCGATGGCGCAGCCGCCCGGCAGCGAGACGCGGCACTGGCCTTCGCGCGCCAGCAGCGGGCCGATGACCCAGAAGGAGGCGCGCATCTTGGACACCAGCTCATAGGGAGCGGTGGTATCGACAATGGTGCGGCAGGTGAAGTGGATGGTGCGCGAGTACGCGTCTTCCTGACGCTCGCGGCGGCCGTTGACGGCAACATCGACGCCGTGATTGCCGAGGATGCGCATCAGCAGCTCGACATCGGCCAGATGCGGCACGTTCTCAAGCGTCAGTGTATCGCTGGTAAGCAGCGAGGCGATCATCAGCGGCAGGGCGGCATTCTTGGCGCCGGAAATCGGAATGATGCCGTTAAGCTCATTACCGCCGACAATTCTAATACGATCCA